>Ga0209199_1004424_pt1 | contig 12942 bp, 10 predicted proteins | sample COGITO_mtgs_1105_7_FD_184805 | JGI IMG/M metagenome (GOLD analysis project Ga0209199, IMG submission 184805) | Pelagic marine microbial communities from North Sea - COGITO_mtgs_110523 (SPAdes) (version 2) | ecosystem: Environmental > Aquatic > Marine > Epipelagic ...
TTGTAGCGTTTTGTGTGGACCTTGCGCACCCGCGTACCGCGAGGGAGCCGGTTGACGCCATGACGTTTCAACATTCGTGAGACCGTCGCATCGGATATTTTGATGCCGTGATAACGCTCAAGATACCAAACAATCCTCATCGGCCCGAGATGGTATTTACGCCGGAGATGGAGGACTTTCTCCTCAATCTCAATCAGCGTTCTGTTAGAATGCCATTTAGGGATTGGTGGGCGGTTTATGAGACCATCTTCGCCATACTTCTCGTAGGACTGGCGCCAACGATAAAAGCTGGTTCGGCCAATCCCAAAATAACGGCACGTCTTGGCTACATGCCCGGTCTCCTCGGCATATCGAAGAATGCGTAGTTTGCGTTGAATCTCGCGCTGATCGGTGTTCATAAACATCTTCTCCTCAGAAAATTAAGAGGTTAATGAAGATGTTCCGCGAGTAACGACATATCTACACTTCGATCTCCCCGCTGAAAACTGTGTCTGCTTCCTGTTCAAGGTGATGCGCAATGATCTCGCGTAACCGTTGAAAATAATAAGCTCCTGTTTTGAAGTTTACTCCAACAAGTGAGGCCGCGCATCTGGCTGTCGTTCCCGCGACAAAATGTTCTTGCAAACGATCCTGTTTATGTTGGCTTAAACGACTCTTTCTCATAGTGCCCATGATAACACCTTTTATGCGTTATCTGGTACAGCCCCTAAATTTTTTAAGCTGATATTAGCAGAAAGTTGACTCGTTAAATTAGGGTAAATGCGTCAAATTACTTGATTATTCAGCTCGCTCGAGACAATTATCAGCACTTTGTAACTCCGCAGAGAATCGTCCCGTTATGTTTCACTTGATCCGGAACGCTACCGTGTTTGCACCTCAGCCGTTGGGCCTATGCAATATTCTTATTGCGGCCGGTAAGATTGCCTATGTTGGCAGCGACGTTCCCAGCCTTGACCACTGCCTAGACGTATCTGAAAATGATGTAAAAGGATGCCTCGTTGTTCCGGGATTCATTGATGCCCACACGCATATTAATGGCGGCGGTGGAGAATCTGGGCCCTCAAGCCGGGTGCCACCTGTTGCGTTGTCTCGCTTCACGATGGCGGGTGTTACCAGTGTGGTCGGGGTCTTGGGTACAGATGATTTAACCCGCACGACCCAGTCGCAAATTACTCAGGTTTACGGCCTGCGTGAGGAAGGTATTTCCGCATGGTGTCATACCGGAGGATACCACGTTCCGCTCACCACTCTGACCGGAAACGCCCGATCTGACATTGTGTTTATCGAACCCATTATCGGCGTTGGTGAATTGGCGCTCAGTGATCATCGCTCTAGCCAGCCGACTTACGATGAGTTTCTGCGGATTGCCAGCGATGCTTATGTGGCCGGATTGATGACGGGAAAAGCCGGCATTGTTCACATTCATATGGGCGACGGGCCTAAAGGTCTGAGCATGGTTCGCAAAGCACTTGAAACCAGTGAAATTCCGTCCCGGACCTTTAACCCCACACACGTTAATCGAAATAAAGAGCTGTTTGAAGAAGCTCTCGAACTTGTTGGGCTGGGTGTGACAATTGATATAACTGCCTACCCCACCGACGAGGAAGATAAAAAAGGATTGTCTGCTACGGAGGCTTTTCTGAGGTACAGAGAAGGCGGGTACCCGGCGGGTCAATTCACCTTCAGTTCCGACGGCGGAGGCTGCCTGCCAATTTTCAATGAGCAAGGTGAAATGCTGCACATGGGCGTTGGCGACTCTTCCTCTCTCAGTCACACCCTGAAACTCTTATTAGATATGGGCATACCGGCAGAGGACGCCTTACGGCCATTAACCAAAAATGTTGCCTCTCTTTTGCGGTTGCACAGCAAAGGGCAAATTGCCAAAGGCTGCGATGCGGACTTGGTCATTCTTGATAACTTGAACAATGTGAGTGACGTGATGGCTATGGGGAAATGGCATGTCCGTGGTGGTGATGCTATTATTAAGGGTACCTTTGAAAACCTGTATACCTAAATCTGTTCTCTCTAAATCTTATTTGGAAATAATAATCTAAATGTGTCCTTCAATTGTTGCCGATCATCATAATCGTGGATTTATTATACCCATTGGTGGGGCCGAACGCAGAGAAAAAAAGCCAGTTATCCTACAACGGTTTGTTGATCTATCCGGCGGTCCAGATTCCCATATCGTTATTGTTCCAACGGCTTCACGTGCCGATGAAACGGGGCCTAATTACATCAAAGTGTTTGAGAATCTGGGTGTTGAAAATGTCGAATACCTTCCCATCACCAGCCGAGAAGATTGTCAGAACCAAGCGTATGCGGAAAGCCTTGATAGGGCGACGGGTATCTTTTTGACGGGTGGCAATCAACTGCGCCTATCAACCATTCTGGGCGGCACAGTAATCGCCCAGTCGATCCGCAAACGCAACGCGGAAGGAGTTCCCGTTGCTGGAACGTCAGCTGGTGCTTCGATAATGTCCGAGCACATGATCGCCAGCGGTGAAGGCAATAAAACACCCAAATCAGACGGGGTTAATCTGGCTCCTGGACTTGGCTTAACCAATGCAGCGATCATTGATCAACATTTTACCCAACGAAACCGGCTCGGGCGTCTTTTTTCGGCAACGTCGTATAACCCTTTCCTACTGGGGATTGGTATTGATGAAGATACCGCCGCTTTTATTGGGCCCGATGATATGTTTGAGGTCGTGGGTAGTGGCTCTATTACCATCGTTGATGCAAGCAACCTGACATATTCCTCCATGTGGCAAGCTGGGAAAGGCGAAGCTCTCTCCTTGCTTGGTCTTAAAGTTGACTTATTAGCTAAAGGTTGCCGGTATAATATTAGCACTCGTCAGGCTTTTGCTCCCTAACTGTTTAATAATAGCCATAATTAGCAATATCGTTCACTTGCGCACTTGCAAACTTGCCATTTACCGCCATTTTCATGACCATATAAAAATGAGAATGATGTGAGATTATAACCCCTAATTTCTAGGTGATTTTATCTATGAAGGTTGTTTCAACCAATGTTTATGTTGGGCCAAATGTCTGGGCTGGATTCCCTCTGATTAAACTTGTGCTTGATCTTGGCATATTGGAGGACTGGCCATCGGCTAAGTTGGGGGTCACCTTTATAGACGATTTGATCACTGCCCTGCCCGGGCTTGACGAGCATGGCTGTTCATACCGGGAACCCGGCGGCTTTATCCGCAGATTGAAAGAAGGCGACGGCACTTGGTTGGGACACGTGATAGAGCATTGTGCCATCGAAATTCAAAACGTCGCTGGTAGCGATGTAACATTTGGCCGAACCCGCGGGACGGGTGAGCCTGGTCAATACAATATGGTATATGCTTATCAACAAAAGGACGTCGGTCTTGATGCTGGGAAATTGGCTATTCGGTTGTTGATGCACCTTTTACCACCTGCTGTGCAAGAACTCGCCAGCTTCGAAGTCGATCCTGAATTTGATTGGGAGGAAGAGCAGCGGGTTTTTATTTTGCGGGCTCAACGTAAAGAGTTTGGCCCCAGTACGGGCTCTTTGGTCAAGGCCGCAGAAGAGCGGGATATTCCCTGGCTGCGTCTGAATAAATACAGCCTAGTGCAGTTCGGACATGGCATATATCAGAAACGCATTCAAGCAACGATCACCAGTGAAACCCGCCATATTGCCGTCGAGATTTCCTGTGATAAGGAAGATACTCGTAACCTGTTGAATGATCTGGGCCTACCCGTACCCCAGCAGCGCATGGTTTATAGTCATAAAGAAGCCGTTAGGGCCGCCCGCAGTATCGGCTACCCTGTCGTGGTTAAGCCGCTGAATGCAAATCACGGCCGAGGGATAACTATAAACATTAATGAAGATAACAAAGTCGAGCAGGCCTTTGACATTGCCAAAGAGCATGGCACGGGACGATCGGTTCTGATTGAAAGCTTCATTGTTGGCTATGATCATCGAATGTTGGTGGTAAATAATGAACTGGTTGCCGTTGCCAAACGGGTTCCGGGTCATGTGATCGGTGATGGAAAACACACAATTACGGAGCTTGTCGAGGTTGTAAATAAAGACCCGCGTCGGGGTTACGGTCATGAGAAAGTTCTGACACGGCTGGAAATTGATATACAAGCAAACCAGCTGATGAATGAAGCCGGATATACAGAGGCTACTATCCTACCAATGAGAGAGGCGTTTTATTTACGTTCGACCGCCAACCTATCAACTGGCGGAACGGCAATTGATATGACCGATGTCGTTCATCCAGATAACCGGGAAATGGCTGAACGCGCAGTTCGTGCTATCGGCTTAGACGTTGGCGGCGTCGATTTCCTGATTTCGGATATCACACAATCGTATAAAGACATTGGAGGTGGAATCGTCGAAGTAAATGCCGCACCGGGCTTTAGAATGCACGTAGCACCCAGCGAGGGAGAACCACGTGACGTATCAGGCAACGTCATTGATATGCTGTTTAAGCCCGGCACCCCGAGCCGTATTCCGATTGCGGCTATTACCGGAACCAACGGTAAGACGACAACGTCACGGATGCTGGCTCATATAATGAAAGCCTGTGGTCATACCGTTGGGATGACGTCCACGGACGGGATTTATGTGGACGGTAAACTTTCTGTCATAGGCGATATGACTGGGCCTGCGTCAGCCCAAATTGTCTTGCGCGATCCTTCTGTTGATTTTGCGGTAATGGAAACGGCACGTGGCGGACTACTGCGTAGCGGGCTTGGATATGAGCGTTGCAGTGTGGCTGCTTGCCTGAATGTGACAGCCGATCATCTTGGTATCCGTGGAATTAATACAGTTGAAGAATTAGCTGTGGTCAAACGTGTGGTTATTGAAGCAGCAACAGAGACAGCCGTACTTAATGCCGATGACCTTCATTGTCTCAAGATGGCTGATTTTGCCAAAGCTGAAAACTTGCTCTACGTAACCATGACTTCCAGTCATCCGCTTGTAAAAGAACACATTCGCGCCGGTGGCAAGGCAGTGGTTCTTGAAGCTGGAATGAACGGTGATATGATCACCATTTATGACAATGAAATGCATATGCCGGTCCTGTGGACACACCTGATCCCGGCGACGATAGAAGGTAAGGCCTTGCACAATGTGCAAAATGCCATGTTTGCCGTTGCCATGGCCTACAGTTTTGATGTCAGCCTTGATAACATTCGCCACGGCTTGAGAACATTTGATACCTCGTTCTTCCAAGCACCAGGGCGGATGAATATATTCGATGAGCACCCCTTCAAGGTTATTCTGGATTACGCCCACAATGCTGCAGCGTTTAGTATGATGACAGGGCTGGTAGATCGTCTTGAGGTGAAGGGGCAACGTATTGCTGTATTAGCAGCCCCCGGAGACAGGCGCGATGAAGACATTCTTGAAGCCGCCCGAATTTGCGCTGGCCACTTTGATCATTTCATCCTCAAAGCCGATGATAATCGCCGGGGACGTGATGACCGGGAAGTCCCTTTGATGCTGCAAAAAGAAATGTTGGCAAAAGGCGTTGATCAACAAGCCATCACCGTTATCCCTGATGAACAGGAGGCAATTTCGCATGCTTTGGAAATGGCAGAAGAAGGTGACTTGCTGGTCGTGTTTGGTGATGACCCGTCCCGTTGTTGGAAACAGATTATTTACTTTAATAGTGAAGGTCGAGCTGAGCCGGTCGAAAAAGTTTCTAAAATTGATAACTCCCGACAAGATACGTATGCCGAATTTGGCGATATCTTGAGTGGCGATGAAACCCTGATACGTGATGAACGTGGTGTACGACTTGCCCGTGACGATGATGAACAGTCAGATTAAAAAACCAAAATAGGGTTCTCTTTATGGTCGTTCCTATTGAGCAAATTGAAGATGCGCTTGAAGTCCCTGTTCCATTGTCAACACAGCTCATCATGAGTGATAGTCGGCGGCTAACAGGCCCCGGACTATTCTGGGAGAAACCTGGAGCCGTGCTTGAATTACAGATCACTGACTTCGAGCAGCAAGTCGTTGTTGATCAATGGGCCGTTGAAATGAAGCGAATCCTTTTGGCAATTGGCTGGGAAAAGGAACAAACAACATTCCAGATATTCACAGGCGGTGCCAATGTTGCTGTTTCCGCACCCTTGGATTGTTTGTATTCTGCTGTGTCTGCAGCACAAACAGCATGGCATTTTTGTGCCAGCCGTTTGCTTGAACAAACATCGGGTAACTTCGAGGCCATGTGTCAGCAACTCCGCTATGTCATTGCGCAAGAATCAAACCCACCTCTACTGGCTTTAATGGCTGCTGCAGGCCAAAATAAAATAGATATTCTGTGTGATGATGATGAAATTTCCATTGGCCATGGGACGGGATCACACGTTTGGCAACGCGATGATTTGCCTCCTCCTGACCTTGTTAACTGGGCGGCCTTCCATGATGTTCCTGTTGCCCTTATTACTGGGACGAATGGCAAGACGACGTCCGTGCGCCTTGCAGCTACCGTTGCCAAACAAGCAGGGCTTGTAGCTGGCCTAACTTCGACTGAGTTTGTCCGGGTTGGTGATACAATTCTTGATTATGGCGACTATTCCGGACCGGGTGGGGCCCGCATGTTGTTGCGGGATAAAACCTTGGAGATGGCGTTTCTCGAAGTTGCGCGCGGAGGAATTTTGCGTCGGGGGTTGCCTCTACGGCATGCCATGGGGGCGTTAATCACGAATGTCGCCGCTGACCATTTGGGTCAATATGGTGTCAATACAGTTCAAGAATTGGCTGTAGTTAAATTTGCCGTTCACCGGACCCTAACCGATGAAGGTGTGCTCGTTCTTAATGCAGATGATCCGTTGGTCGTCGCAGAAGGAAACCGCACACCGGTTAAATTGATGTGGTTCTCGATTGCCAAAAGTAATCCAGAAGTCCAGTCCGCCCGACATAAAGGGCAAGCCTGCGGCTGGACGGAAAACGGTTGGATTGTTGTTTTTGACGGCACCTCAGAGAACCTAATAGTAAAGATTGAAGATATTCCGATCACCATGCAGGGTAAAGCTGTGTATAATATTCGCAATGCCCTTGGCGTTGCATGCCTTTGTCATGTGATGAATATTGACACACTGGCCATCGGTGATGGCCTTAAATTTTTCAAAAACGATTATCGAGATAACCCGGGACGCTGTAATGAATTCAAAGTCAAAGGTGGTCAGCTGTTTGTTGATTTTGCCCACAACCCACACTCCATAACTGCCGTCACTGATGCCTTGAATAATATTCGAGCTAAGCGGCGCATACTGATGATCGGCCATGCTGGGGACCGTTCAGATGATGAGATTAAGGGTCTGACCAAAGGCGCTTTTTCCTTGAACCCAGATGTTATCATTGCCAATGAAAATATAGACTATCTGCGGGGGCGGGAGGTCGGGGATATCCCGGCCTTGATCCGTGAAGAATGTCTGGAACAGGGGTTAGCAGAAGACCATTTTTTTTATACAGAGAACGCTGTTGCTGGTGCACAAAAAGCAATTGAATTAATGCAGCCCGGTGATGTTGTTCTACTGCTCGTTATTTCTGATCGAAATAAGGTGTTTGAGTGTATTGAACAGGCTATGCAGACTGAATAAATTTAGCGCTCAAAGTCAGCGCTTCGAGGTTTGGCCGCAGGTGTGGGGTCTAGAATCACATGCCCCGCAGTGAGACGACGTATCGTTCCGATTTATCAAGAAAGCGGACATCGACTTCCGCTTGGCTCGCTCAAAGCTGACATTATACACGAGTGCTGATATAGCAGGCTTTGTGCCACAAGCGGTTGTGTAGAACATTAATTCGTATCTGCCGGACGTCTTTTTTCTGCGGCTTCTGAACTTACATACATATATTCAATTGTTTGATAATCTCGATAGAGGGTTTTCAAATGTAATTGGGGTTGATTTGGGCAAGGGATATCATTTCCAAGAAAACGAATTGTCGAAGTTGGGAGTACGATCTCTTCGGCCAACCCGTACCATCCACTTTCCGTTATCGGCAGAGCTCCCTTTTTAGTGCACCTTTCAACCACGGTCTGCCCAAAACTTACAGCGCGCCGGTAGGCGACGAGATCGAGTCTGATTTCGCCGCGCATTCGGTTCCGCTCCCATCGCAAAGGCCAGCCCAAAGGCCGATCATAAGAGATACCAATTAAGCCCTTTTTTTCGAAGACATCGACGTAATATCCATCTTTTTTTCCGCGATCGGAAAGTACCTTAGCAATTGAGGACCAGGTTGATTTGTCATCAATTAAAAATGAGATATCAACATCATCTTCCCATGCCAGCAAATTCCCATTATCCCGCACGGCCCCTAGCAGGCTTCCGCCTTCCAACCAGTGGTCAACCTTCATGTCTTTGAGGCAAGAAGAGACATAGTAAGCCAAGTCTTTCATATGCTCTCGACAGCAGGGCGCGGTATTGAGGCCGAGCTTGTTGGTGTACAGATTAAAGGGGCAGGGAGGCGTGTTTTTGTTGCATCCATTCCACTCAATGCCATCAGCCGAAAATGCCAGTTCCGAGATGCCATGAAGTTTGGAGAACGTTTGAATATTGCCTTTTGCCTGTGCGTTGAGGACCAGTGTGTCATGCTTTTCAAGGGAATAGGACCGCCGTTTGTCCGTCCACCTGTAGCGAAAATACCATGACAATTCAACAGCAATGGCAGCCGCAAGAACACCATGAATTCTGGCCTCTGGAAACGCATATGCACCGATAACAGCAGGCAGCAGCATCCATAGCCCTGCTGAAACACCGTAGTTTGCTAGAAACTCAACGACGCGGCGGGAGCCCGGATTAAAATCTATGGCAGGAGAAGCGATAATGCCAAACAGTACGAGAATGAACCCACTCAAAAAGAGCATTGAGCTAAAGTCTGGACCGACGCTCGATTTGATTGATGATATCGATACGAACGCCACTGTAATGATAGCTAGCATTACAGTTACAAACGTTGAGGAAGCACTCGGAAGAATCCAATTTCGGGGATACTTTAAGAGGTTCAAGAACGATGCATAGGTGAGTAGATAAAGAAGGCTTCCGATCAATGCGTTGAATGGCTGGCTAAGCATCAGGCTGTTGAAGGTATTCATGGTTCTTGTAGCGCAATATGTTCCATGCCGGGAATAGTCACAGTTTTCGCAGCGCTCTTTACCTTTGATGCTAAAATAAGTGGGAGGATGATCGTATTTGCACGTTCAATATCAGCGGCAAAATCGATCTCGATCCAGGGCATATTAGTGACCTCTTCAAAGCGAAAGTATTGCGAGGCGACGTCAACAGAACATCTCGGATTGCTTCCTCATAAGGCTCCATGCGCCGGCCTTGACGCAAATAATGCTCGATCTGGATAGCTACCATTTTGGCAACCTCAGCAGACAGTTTGAAAAAGCCAACTGATTCTCCGCAGAAGTCATACTCGGCACTCAACCATTTTCGAAACTCGATAATCTCTCCGTCTCGGACGCATAATTTTACGGGCTCATCACCAGGGTCGAATGCACGATCAAGAAGGAAGCAGTTCTCGTGGCGTGAGTGAATAAGGCGCTCCAGCATATCTTGGCCATAGAGAACATCGGCGTCCATAAGCAGGACCGGCTCACCGCAGTCCAATTCGTCACGCAATGCCCATAAGGTTACGATGTTGCCTTCTTCATAGTCCTCATTGAATACGGTTCGCACATAATCCTGAGCATCTAGAGCGGCGATCTCGTCTTCGATATCCTGATGGTGATAGCCAACTCCTAAAACCAATTCGTCGATGCCAAGTCGGCGAAAATTTTCGACATGATACTGCAACAGTGATTTTCCACCAAAGCGCAGCAAAACCTTTGCTGGATATTTGGTGGGCGCAAAGCCAAGCCGCGCGCCGATCCCAGCCGCTAACATAACTACCTTCATATGTGTAACTCCAAAGCTATACCCACCAAAAATAGCGGCAAGCGCGTATCGGGTGCTCAACAAAAGGCACCGGCGAAACGGTCGTTGTGACAAGATGAACGCGATTTAATATAGTAACGCAGGCACGAATAAGAACCATGGTCGTTTGAAGAAAGCCAAAAGACCATTTAGAAGAATGACGTGCGCAAATAATAGAAAAGCAAAAGTATAGTAACTGAATGAGCCCTGTTTAGCTAACTGTCATTTAAGGAATGTGCCTGAGTTGATGATAAGCGTGACCGTTTATTCGATTTCCCAGCAGTTACATTTACATCACCGAAGTTGATTCCGCTAATATCTCCCATTGCAACAAACAAACTTGCCATGCCATGTGAAAGCAACTTACGTATTCATACGCTATGACGATCCCTGCCAATGCATCGTATGGGGAGCATTCTGTGAGATTAAGGAGACTAAAGTTAGATGTCAGTATTACTCAATGAGAGCGCTAAGGGTGTCTATGTCATCGCTAGCACGCCGTTTCTTGAAAACGGAGAGGTCGATTTTGCGTCCATCGATAAGCTCGTTGAGTTTTATGTGGAGGAGGGCGCGCACGGATTGACCGTACTCGGGATCATGGGTGAAGCACAAAAGCTTACCGAACAGGAGAAGTCAGCCGTATTAGAGCGCTATATTAAGCGCGTCGCAGGTCGACTACCTATTATCGTCGGCGCCAGCAATCCAGGCATTGATAACATCGTAAACGGGGCCAAATCATACATGGATAACGGTGCCGCCGGGGTTATGATTTCTGGTATCCCGGGCCTAAACACCGATGAAAAGGTGCGAAGTTATTTCGATCACATATTGCTCAGTCTGGATGGTGCAGCACCGGTCTGTATACAGGACTATCCTCAAACGACAGGGGCGACATACTCTGTCCAAAGCATCAATCAACTGATCAACGATCATCCTGGCATTGTCATGTTTAAACATGAAGACGCGCCAGGACACCAAAAACTCACACGTATTCGTATGGCACCTGAAACAGACAATATACGCCGGGTCAGCATTCTTGTCGGTAATGGTGGCCTATATATACCACAAGAACTTGCGCGTGGCGCAGACGGCATTATGACAGGTCTCGCATTTCCCAGCATGTTGGTTGAGGTTTATGAGAAATTCGCTAACGGTGACACTACTGGTGGTGAAGATCTTTACGATACTTATTTACCATTTATACGGCATGAGCAGCAGCTTGGTATCGGGTTAGCAATACGTAAGGAAGTTCTTCGCCGTCGTGGTGTGATTAACTTTGCTACCGTCCGTGCCCCTGGGCCAAAATTAAACGATGTCGACATGAATGAATTAACAGGTTTGATCGATAGATTGAAATCAAAGCTTACAATTATCGATCGGTCCGCGCCGAGCGGGCTTTAAATTGTGGCAATAGATCACGACTTCATTTTTCATTTAACCTGGAGGCAGCCGATCTAAAAGATCAAAAACAGTCTCTGATGGGCGACAAAATTTGATGCCTTTGGGTGTCACGACAAAGGGCCGGTTGACCAAAATGGGATGTTCCAACATTGCATCTAATAGGGCTTCGTCGGTGACGCCCATATCTAGAAGGCCAAGCTCCACAGCAGGAGATTTAGTTTCTCTAAGGGCCATGCGTGGCCTCAAACTAGCGCCTGCAAATAGTGCTAGCAATTGAGGGCGAATGCCGCCGGTACGAGAAAGTAACGGATATATCGAAGAAGAATCTCGATCAAACCCGCGACCAATAGAACTCATAGCCTCGCTACTCTTCCAGCGATCCCATATCTCAGACTTCTGTTCACTCGTAAAATAGATCCGACGTCTGTAACTCATAACAATACTCGACCCTTCTATTAAAAATTAAAATGTTGCATCGACCTATTGAGATGGCAGTAAAAACAGTCCCTAATGGCAACCTGCATCTCAACGATGGTGTCAACGCTTCGATCTACTATTCACGGACGTGGTCCTGTCGGGCGTCATGAACGGCGTTGAGATAGCCGAACAAGCCAAACAGTTGCAACTAAACATCAAGGTTATCTACACCACGGGATATGCGGAGAACTCAGTCGTTCATAATGGAAAGTTGGACCCAGGCGTAACGCTAGTTAGCAAACCGTACCGCCGTGCTGAGTTGTTGGAAAAAGTTCGCCAAATACTCGATCAGAAGGACGATTGAACCTCTCGATATGAATTGATTAAAGTCCGATGTGGGTCATTAAGGGACCTTTGTGCTACTGCGGAAGAATGTCTGCTGACAGATTATAACCAGACGCGATGGCGTGCCAGTTATGGGCAGCCGAACGGCGAGGTATTTCTCTATTGGCAGTCAGGTTCAGTCGTAAACTTGGCACCGGAGTCCACCAAGGCATACCCCGCAAGGAAACTCCGACCGATTAACAGGCGATGGTCAAATCCGTTGCGGTTCACGAGACTAACATTCACCGACCGCTTGAGCGCGCCGAGACACATCTCAAACAACACCACCGGTCGCGCCTGTGCAGGTCCACTGAGCTGCTTAATACGAGCTATTCGGACAACGGGTTTTTCGAAGTGCCCGATAACGTTGGATTTCGTAACAACGTCAAAAGAAACCCACTGTTTTCCATCCCGAAGGCCAAGTTTAATATTGGTCGCGTGGATCGCGCTGTTGTCAGCGCCGGTATCCAGCTTTGCCTCCATGGCGACTGGGCCCGGATAGATCATAACCCTTTCCAAATACCCGAATGTCGGCGTCTCGGCGACGGCATTGTCGGCGATGCCGAATACCATCAAGACGACCAATATTAGCAATAATCTTAATCGAACCCACATGGCTTGCTTCACTCGCCGGCAATAGTCTTTATAACATAACGGTGTTTGGCTCCTTGATGCATCAGCTTCATCCCCGATTTGGTTTTCCTTAACCTTTGCACCGTAATTTGGTGACTTGGTCAAGATAGGGGTACTCCATGTTAAATAAAGCCAGCAAACAAGTGAAGGTGGGCGATCTCTTTGTCGAGTTGGATATCACAA
>Ga0209199_1004428_pt1 | contig 12938 bp, 9 predicted proteins | sample COGITO_mtgs_1105_7_FD_184805 | JGI IMG/M metagenome (GOLD analysis project Ga0209199, IMG submission 184805) | Pelagic marine microbial communities from North Sea - COGITO_mtgs_110523 (SPAdes) (version 2) | ecosystem: Environmental > Aquatic > Marine > Epipelagic ...
AACACATAAGGAAAGAGTTACAAGCGCAAATAGATTATGCAATATCAATTGGAATAAAACCAACACATCTTGACAGTCATGAGGGTGTATTGTTTTTTTCGCCAGAATTTTTTAAAATTTATCTTGAAGTTTCTGAAAAAAATAGACTCCCTGTTTTTGTACCAAAACTTTTAGCTGCACATTTTAATAATGATTTTCCACAACCTAGTAATTTAGTTGTTGTAAAAATGCATATGGCTGATAAAAATATATCTTTTGAAAATTGGGCCAGATATTATGATTCAATACTTAATAATTTAGATCCAGGATTAAATGAAATGATTGTTCATCTTGGATTAGATAACAATGAAATGAAAAAAATAACTTCAAATAGAATTGCTTTTGGTTCAAAGTGGAGAAATCTAGATTATAATATAGTATCTAGTCCTGAATTTAAGGAATCACTAATTAAAAATGACATTAAATTAGTGACATGGCGAGAAATTAAAGATATAATATATCCCTAGTCTAGTAAATTGAATTGATACAATTAGATAATATGAGAAAAATAGGTTTAGTTAACTGAGTATTCATTTAGGCTTTAGTAATATTTGCTATAACGTTTGGATATAGACTATTTATAAAGTAAACATAAAAACTCTCACCGAAAGCAACTGTTTCTGTAAAACCTAACAAAGTTTACTTGGACTGGTTTTTTTATTTTTAATAGCGAAGATTTTTAGTGTTTATTTTTCATTCTCTGTAACTAAAAGAGAACTAAAGAATCCATTCGAAAACCTTATTTCACTTCAACAACTAGTGGTTCAAAGTTTTTTACAATATCGCTGACTAAAGCAGGGTTTCCTGTCATTTCCCACTCGCCCAAAGAAAGCGGGATATTACCGATACTGCTCAGTGTGTCAAAGAAGTTTTTTAAACTAAATTCTTTTTTGTTTTTTTCATTCTTCAATGCAACTTCGGTCATTGCTTTTTCGAGTAAATATTTCCCTGTAATATAACTTGTTCCGTAACCAGGCTGACGAAGATATAAATGCTGCTCAAAGATTAATAGCTCTTTTTCTGTTTTCATCCAGCCTCTAGGAGTGTATTCTGAATGGATTTTTCCGGCTTCCTCCATAGACATCATATTGGCATGGGCATACAAAGAGCCTAATCCTCTGGCTGCTCTTTGAGCGATCAGGATGTAGACAATTTCTCGAGATCTTGGATTTTCTTCATAAAGCCCAGCCTGCATAAACATCTCCTCGACTGCGGTTGCCATACCTTCATTACGGGAATCAAAAATATTATACAACATCGTGTTTTTTCTCAATGGATTTTTGTGAGGCTCCATATCCATTCTTGCGAGTTCAAACCAATGGTAAAAATGAGAGTACAGGGGTTTTGGATCATAGTGCGCTGTTATCCAAAAGAAATTTCGTTTATCCACAGGAATAAAACTTCCTAAATGCGGTTGGAGGGCAGTTGTGAAATAATCTTTTACAGTTACAATTTCGTTAGAATCCAAAAAATCAATGAGTTCTGCAGCTGATTTTTTGGCTAATGTACTGTATGCTTCTGCGGAATCCGCATCGATTAGTGGCGGTAAGTCTCTATTTCGATGTTCTTCTAACTTTAAGGAAGACCAAGCCCTAACTAGCTCGCGTTTCAGCAGCATAACCTCATCTTCCCAGCTCAAAGGAACCAAATGCACATTCTGCTGATACCAAGTATAGTGCTCCTTCCCTATTCCAGAGGGTCCATTTTTGTTTGGAATTTGACTTGTTAGCCAAGCAACAAACTGTTGTGTCGACACAATAGCATTATTGATGCTTTTGGATAATTCGTCATCCTTAGCAATTCCTGTTTTAGACCTTATACTTTCTAAATCTTTAATTTGTTCTTTGATGTCTCGAATTCCAGTCACCCATAGGTCACGTGCGTTGCCAGTAAGGTTTCGTTTTGCCTGTTCTTGTAGCAATGGAATTAGTTTAAGTGATTCCATTAAACGAACACTACTTTCTTTATCCAATGGGAATGCATATTGCCAAAGCTCTGTTATAGCGTGATTTGTTGGACCTTCGTGAGCTGGAACATCGCTTTTGTACGTCCAAATTGATTTATAATACGCCGGGTCTCTTTGCCATGGTTTCAATACTTTATAATTAAAAATATAGCCATTCATTTCTGCCCATAGCAAATGCCAATCAACTTGCTGACTCTCTGTCCACTTATCTTTTTGCATCTCATCTAGTGTGGTTTTCAATCCTAAAAAAGTATCCCATCGAAGATCAAATGCCTCTTCAGAATAATCAGGCACACCGTTTTGAAGTGGCGGAATTTCAAAAGAACGCCAAGCACGAAACAAAGAAACGAGTTCCTGTTTAGTAACCCCCTCCTGTTCTTGTGCTAATGAATTTTGAATAAAAAAGAGAAGTGAAAAACCTAAAAGTAAACTCTTATATTTCATGAAATAGTATTTTGATAGGATCTCGTTTTTGATAGCGAATCCGAATATTCGATTGTATTCATTTGAATATAAAAGTAACATAATTTAACTATATTGTAGAAACTAAGAAAACAGAACAATACATGCGCTTTTTAACTTTTATGCTTTTGTGCTTTGGACTTTCTCTAAACGCACAAACACTAAACTTTGATACCCTTCAAGATTTAAAAATCCGAAATGTTGGGCCAGCTAATATGAGTGGTCGAATTACTTCAATAGATGTAGTTACTGCCAATCCAAAAATAATTTATGTTGGAGCTGCCTCAGGAGGTGTTTGGAAATCTGAAAACGGCGGATCAGCCTGGACTCCTATTTTTGACGATCAACCTACTCAAAACATTGGAGCTTTAGCCATACAGCAAAGCAAGCCTGAAGTTATTTGGGTTGGAACAGGAGAAGGGAATCCAAGGAATTCTATGAACCTAGGTGCTGGTATATTCAAGAGTATTGATGGAGGTACATCATGGAAATTCATGGGATTAAAAGCAACCAAAACCATTCACAGAATAATCATTGATCCAAACGATCACAATACAGTTTACGTTGGTGCAATGGGAGATCCGTTTACTGAAAATGAGCATCGTGGTTTATATAAAACAATTGACGGAGGAGAAAGTTGGACTAAAATTTTGTTTAGCAATACTTCTTCTGGAATTGCCGATTTGGTTATGGATAAATCCAATCCGAAAAAAATATTCGCAGCCTTATACGAACATCACCGCACTCCATATTCCTTTGTTTCGGGAGGAAAAGGATCTGGACTCTACATAAGTGAAGATTCGGGGAAAAGCTGGAAAATTATTGGTCCAGAACAAGGTTTTCCTGAAGGGGAATTGGGTCGTATTGGAATTGCAATTGCCCCCAGTAATTCCAAAAGAATTTACGCCAAAGTAGAGGCTAAAAAAAATGTGCTATACCGAAGTGATGATGGAGGGTCCAAATGGATGGTGATCAACGAAAATTCTAAATTCACAAACAACCGTCCCTTTTACTTTCAAGACTTGGCAGTAGACACCGCAGACGAAGATCGTTTGTACAATATTTACCAACCCTTATCTGTAAGTTATAATGGCGGTAAAACCTTTGACACCACCCCCATGATTCCAGCTGACGAAACAAAAGGTATTCATGCAGATTTCCACGCCATGTGGATCAATCCAAAAGATGCGCAACACATGATCATTGGGGGAGATGGTGGTTTGGGAATATCGTATGATCATGGTAAAAGTTGGTATTTTCCAGAGAGCATTCCCGTAGCACAGTTATATCACGTTAACGTTGATTATGAAACTCCCTTTAATGTTTATGCTGGAATGCAGGATAATGGCAATTGGTCGGGACCAGCTTACACCTGGAAAAGAGGTGGAATTAGAACATTGTACTGGCAATATTTAGTTGGAGGGGACGGCTTCTATATTGCACCTGATAAAGAAGATGATCGGTTTGGTTATGGAACTTCTCAAAACGGAGACTTATATCGTTACGATAAATTAACTGGATACTATCAAAGTATAGCCCCCCAGTTTTCGCCTACAAAAGCTCCATTACGATTCAATTGGAATGCAGGTTTTGCAAAAGGTCCAGCTGATGAAAAAACTGCCTACTACGGCTCTCAATTTGTACATAAAACAGAAGACAAGGGAGCAACCTGGCGTGTAATTTCGCCAGACTTATCAACCGACAACAGCAAACATCAAAAGGATGATTACGGAGGTTTAACCCTAGATGTTTCAGGGGCTGAAAACTACAACAGTATTCTGTCTCTTGAACCCAGTCATTTGAACAAGGACCTGCTATGGGCCGGAACCGATGACGGGCAGGTTCATCTTACTCAAGATGGAGGTAGAACATGGAAAAACCTAACCAAACGAATCGATGGACTCCCAAATGAATCGTGGATTATGAAAATTCATGCTTCCCGTTATGACGAAAGTACCGCTTGGATCGTTGTCAATAATTATCGAAAAGGCGACTATGCTCCCTACTTATTTAAAACTGAAGACTACGGAGCAAATTGGTCTCGAATGGTGCACGAGGGCGATGTAAATGGATATACACTTTCATTCATTCAAGATCCTGTAGAAAAAAACCTACTTTTCTTAGGAACAGAAAACGGTCTATGGGTTAGTATTAATAAAGGGAATGATTGGACACAATTTAAGAATGGGTTTCCAAGTGTGTCGACAATGGATTTGGTAATACAAGAAAAAGAATCTGCACTCGTTGTTGGTACCTTCGGAAGAGCCATATGGGTTCTTGACGATTTATTAAGCCTTAGAGCAATTATCTCAAATAAATTAAGTCAGAAACTAATCGCCTTACCCCTAAACGAAGTAATTCAAGTCAAGGGGCTTTTCATTGCACCTCCAGGGAATATTTGGTCAGGATTTCACACAACATTTGAAGGTGAAAATCGTGTATTTCAAAAGGCCAAAATTCCAGTTTTTATTAATGATGTTCCAAAGGAAACTGACTCAATCACTGTCAACATCAGAAACCCAAAAGGAGACACCATCAATACAGTAACCGCAACTGATTTAAAAAAAGGATTAAACTATATTGTTTGGAAACTAGATGAAAAAAAATCATACCTCCAAGGGAGTTGGATTAATGAGGAAACAAGGGGAATACCTGTTCTTGCTGGAGATTACGCTTTAGAAATCCTCTATAAAGACGAAACCGCTGCATCTTCAATACAGGTTGTTCCTGATCCAAGGTTTGAATTAGAAAAAAATGTAGATAAGCAATTGTATGTATATCAAAAATCAATCAATCATCAGGTCAAACGACTTGCTCAATTGATGAATTCCTTGGATGATTGGGAGAAGAAAACCAAAGAAAGAATTGAACAACTCCAAAAAGAAACTTCAACAAACAAAAAACACATTCAAAAAGCATCCGAATTTAAAACTATAATTCAAGCCTATAAACTCAATATAAGAGATAGGCCTATGGATCGACAGCTTGGAGCATGGCAGAGCAAAAAAACAACGCCTTACTCGGCAACAAAGGAGGCATTGAAAGCTGCAAAATCGAGGGTTACAATTCCATCAAAACAAGATTGGCAAAGAATTGAACGTGCTAAAAATTTAATCGATGCATTAAAAAAAGAATTGGATCAATTCAAAAATAACGAATGGCAGGAGTTTATGAACATGAATCAATAAACAAACACTTCTCGGCTAGGTGTCGAGTGAAGCTTCTGCTTCAATTTCAACCAAATAGCCATCACCAACAAGCTTGGCTTCGACAAGTGTATTGGCTGGATTTATAGCGTTAAACCGGAATCCGTGTGCTTGGGCAACTGACTCCCAATCATTAATATTATGTACGAAAATTCGAGTTCTTACCACATCATCTAAACTACCACCAAGTGATACAATTGCGGCTTCTATTTTGTCGATTACAAAATGAGTTTGTGCAGCAGCATCAGCTCCCCCAACCACTTCATTTTGATGTGTTGCAGTAGTTCCTGAAACATGAATCTGGTTTCCTTTTTTGATTGCTCGTGAATAACTAGCAAACGTTTCCCACTCCGTTCCAGAACTTACGCGTTCTTTTTGATCTGAAACTTTCTCTGGAGAATATACCGGAGGAATATGATCTAAATGATGTGTCAGATCACCTGAAGCAGTTAAAAAGGGTGGTTTGCGATATTCATCACCACAGTTACCCGGAATGGGATGAAGCTCTGAAAGTACTCCTTCAATGGAATCAATATCGTGCTGTTCATAAACAATGTCAAGCATGTTTTGATGATCTTCTATGTGAGAATTCTCGCCCAGTCTAGCACCAACAATAACAGCTGCAACATCTTTATTTTGAAGCACATAACTACTGGCGATACTTGCAATGGTTGTATTGTGTTTATTAGCGACTTCCTGCAATACACTCAAGAGGTTTTGAAAAACGGACCACCCGCCAATTTGATCAATAAACCGTTTGTATTTCATTTGAGACCAAGTAGCTAATTCATCGGAGTTTGGTTCTTGGAGACCCAACCAACGTTTCGAAAGAAATCCACCTGCGAGTGTTCCATAGGCCAATAACTTAACATCATATTCAGCGCAAACCGCTTTCATAGGACCATGTGCACGTTGATCGATAAGAGAATGTGAGATTTGATTACTGACAATCGGAATTCCATTGGCCAATGCAATGCGTAAATGATGTGCATCAAAATTGGTAACGCCAATATTATCAATCAGACCTTCTTCTTTCAATTCATTCAAAAAAGTAAGCCCGTCCAACCAACTCGGATCCGTATAGTCCCATGCATGGAATTGCATCAGATCAATTGTTTTTTGATCCATTCTATCAAGAGCCATTTGAACTGCGCCTCTTACCTGATCTTTAGTTATTTTTCCTGGCTTAGGAACCCATTTAGTAAACATCTTAATGGTGTTCTTTTTGTCGCTCTTATTTTTACAAATTCCAGCAATTATTTCGCTAGAGCCATAGTGGTCTGCCATGTCAAATGCAGTGAATCCAGCATCGACATAGGCATCCAAATAAGAAGCAGTTTTTGGAAGATCGAGCTGTTGATCTTCTTTTTCCATATCAGCAATTTGCCATAAGCCAACAACCAATTTTGGAATTGAAAGTGTTTTGGATAGGATGGTGTTCTTTTTTAAACTCATTCTTTTGGTAAATTTTTAAACTGTTTAACTGAAAACGTTTCTTTTTTCTTAAGTTTTATCCATTGATTTAAAAAGACAAAACTCGCTAATCCCATTACGACAAGCCAAATGTAGGTTGAATGAAAATACCACGCAGCAACACTTTTAGACAAGTCTTTGTAGATATGAATTAATAAAAAGCCTGATAAAAACACAACCCCACCCCAACCGATAAATTGTTGTAGCAATCTGTTCTTAAAAACTTTTATTTCAGAAAATATATTGGGATTATAACTTTTAATGGTGAGTACCGTAATGCACATCAGTAAAAAATTTATCAGCATTGAGGTAACCATGATGTCAATCCCTAAGAAAAAATCTCCAGCAAAATGTGAGCCCAATACGCCAATACTTCCCATTACACCAGCAATAATTAGAGCAACGTGGGGGGTTTTATTTTTCTCGTGAATTTCAGCAATTTTATTGGGAAAAATACCATCCTTTGCCCATGCAAACATGAGTCGAGATACCGAAAGCAGCATGGCTGGAAGATCATTTATTAGGGCAACAGCCGCTCCAAAAATAATAAGCACATCAACTCCTTTAGGCAACACATAGCTCAACAGCCCAGGAGCAGTAATGTCTTTTAGCTGCGCTTGCTCGGCAACATAACTCCAAGGAACTATACTGTAAACAGAAAAAGTAAAAAGAAAATAGAATAATCCTACACCCAAAATGGCAATCAGTATTGCAAGTGGAATGTTGCGACTTGGATTGATGGCTTCACTCCCAGTTTGAGCGATAGCATCGAAACCAATAAAACTTGAGAATAATATTGCTGCAGCAGACAAAAAGATAGTCCAATCAAATTCTGGGTCTGGGGGAATTGTATGAAGAAGGTTATCTTTATTTTCAACAGCTGTCAAGAAATCTGAAGCATCAAAAAACAATCCCGATATAATGACAATACTACCCAAACAAAAAATAACAAAGACCATGGGGAGCAGTAAATTGGTGTAGGACTTAATCCCTTTGATATTCAAGTACACAAAACTCCATATGAAGCTTAACGATATGCCAACCCTAACGATCGAAACTTCAAGCAAAGAAGAAAGCCAATAGACCTCAGCACTGTAAGCAATGTCTCTAAAAAAAGGAACTGTAATATAGGCAATAACACCAATTACGATAGACAAGCCAAACCACTGCGAGAAACTAGCAACAAAACCTAAATAAGGATTTATACCTCTACTAGCATACAAGTAGCTTCCTCCTGCTCTTGGCATTGCCGAAGACAAAATAGCATAAGCAAGACCAGCAAATAAGGCTGGTATAGCCGCAAATGCAAATGCCCACAAGACATTAGGTCCGATTGTTGGAACACTCCTATGAATCATAAAAGGAACCACATTTATGGAAGCACCAACCATAGAGGAAACTCCAGTAGCAACTACTGCCGCTAAACCCATTTGTCGACTTAATTTAGGCAATGCACTCATGTGAAATCGAATGTGTTTATTTAAAATATATTATGGCGAACTCGCATTTTCAAACGTCGAAGTCTTACAAACCTGTTTTAAAGAAGCATGTGTATTGTTCGCACAGTTAAAGTTAATCGAAAAGCTGAAGCTAAAAAAATATTCGTAAACTATATCGCTGTCAAAAGAGCGCAAAACAAAAAACTGCAATTAACCAACGATGGGCAAAAGTGAAACCTTTACCCAACATCATTCTCTAGAGTAGCAAAGGATAAAAAAGGGACTATCAGATCCCCTTTTCAATTCGTACATCTAGTATAAACTCGTCAATTTTTTCTTTCGTTACATTAGGCATACAAATTATATGGGTCACATCGTCAGTAGCAAGTTGCCACTTACCCTTTATCGCTTCAGAAATCTTTGGAAAAACTACGGTAATTGCTCCTTCATTAGTCCAAGCCTCTACCCCGATTTTAATTAATTCATTTTTGCAGTACTGAGCAACCTCTTGGCTGTGTTTATAACGGGCTCTTAAACCTTCTATTCCCATTTTCTGAATTGCATACCATAAGAATAAAGGACTGTGACCGTTTCTAGACCCAGTAATAGTAGTGTCCATGGAACCAATATAAGAAACGCCTTTTGCAATCCTATCCTTGGTGGAACGTCTTGTTATAATAACTCCTGAAGGAATGGGAGAACCTATAAACTTGTGTCCACTAATAGAGATACTGTCTGCTCCATCTTCAAAATCAAAAGGCACTCGAGGCTCCAAGAAAGCTCCATAAGAACCCGATAATGCAGCATCGCAGTGAATATAATGATCTTGTATTGCAGAGGTTCGCAGTACCGCTTTTACTTTAGAAACATCATCCTTCGCCTCTTTCATTGTTGTTCCAAAATTTGTCAAAACAATTGCGGGCTTATCTCGATTGAATTGTAAGGTATTTGCAAGATCATTATAATCGATTTCTCCATTTTCTTGCGAGCGAATTACAATACTTGGGATGTTTAGCAAACGAATGTTTTTCTTGATACTGTAATGGGTAGATTCAGAGAAATAAACCATTGCATTGGGATATAATTCTCTTGCGAGGTATAAGCCATAAAGATTGCTTTCCGAGCCTCCATTGGTTACATACCCCCAATAATCTTTTGGGTTAGCACGAAACATTGTAGCAAAAAAATCGACAACTTCAGTTTCCATTTTATGGGTTTGAACCTTATTTGTTGTTTGTTCAAAAGGATCGCCTATATTGTTGATCGGATACTTTAAAAACTCATTCAACCTCGAATAATCAAAATCTTGTGAAACTGGATATCCTAGCATAAAATCCCCTCCAACTTTTATCTTTTCTAAAGCATTTTCTATTGTAAAGTCTTGGTCTGTATCCATGATTGTATATAGTTGTAATTATTTAGATTATTTAACTACAAAATTATGTTTTTTAAATATTTAATTTTATTTACTAGTAATAATCAAGTTAATTAATCTAATTTTATACGGTAATTAGAATTAAACACCTGTAACGAGCCAATACCATATCAACTTCCAGATAAATAAACTTCATTATGGACCAATTCGACAGTAAAATCTTGATGCAACTTCAAGAAGATGCAAAACAAAACACCAAGCAAATAGCAGCTAAAATTGGTTTAAGCATTACACCAACCTATGAGCGAATTAAAAAGTTAGAACGCACTGGCATTATCAAATCATATGTTGCAGTTTTGGATCGATTCAAAATAGAAAAAGAAGTTATTGCGTATTGTCAGATCACCTTATCGAAGCATCAAAAAACAACGCTTGATCAGTTTGAAGTGAAAATGAATTCTTTTTCAGAAATAATGGAATGTCATCATGTTTCTGGCAATTTTGACTTTTTACTAAAAGTAGTTGCGGGTAACATTATTGGGTTTCATAAATTCATTACAGAAAAGTTATCCGTAGTTGATGATATCGCAACCATTCACAGTGTGTTTGTAATGAAATCAGCTAAAGATTCTGGCACATACGCAGTATAGTAATCACACTATAAGAAGTTAGCTATTTAGTCGCAGTCAGAATCATATCTGCTGCTTTTTCAGCAATCATATATACTGGTGCGTTTGTGTTTCCAGAAACAATTTTCGGCATGATGGATGCATCAACCACCCGAAGGTTTTCAATTCCATGTACTTTCAGAGTAGAATCTACAACTGCCAGAGGGTCATTCCCCATTTTACAAGTGCCTACTGGATGATACACCGTTTCTACTGTTTTTTTGATGTGGTCAACAAGAGCATCTTCAGAGGTTCTGTTTAGTGGAATACCATTTTCTTGGGTATGTTTTTTCAAAGCTTGCTGTTCCATTATTTTAAAAACCAATTTCCCAGCTTTAACCAACTGATCTAAATCTTCTTTTTCTTTTAAAAAATTAGGCTGAATGATGGGTGCTTTTTTTGGGTCAGCAGATGAAAGACTTACAGTGCCTCTACTTTTTGGATGTAAGAGTGTAGGAAAAACAGTAAAGCCATCGGAACGCGGAAACGTACTCAAATCATAAGCATCATAACTATATTCTTTACCCAACCACATGGGTGAAAAATGGAGTTGAAAATTGACTTTTCCACCTTTCTGATCGAGATCAAAAAAGGCCATCCCCTCCAGAGGACCACTATTGAAAACCCCTTTTTTATGCACAAAATAACTCCAAGCAGCTTTGAGCTGGGGTACGAGTGGAATATTATGATTGACTCCTTCTTGGGTTTTAGATTGGCCACAAACCGGGAAAAACAGATGATCTTGAAGATTTTTCCCAACCCCTTTCAATTCGTGAAGACATTCGATACCATGCTCACTCAATTCAGAGGCGTCTCCAATTCCTGAAAGCATCAATAGCTGGGGTGATTGAAAAGCTCCAGCGCAAAGAATAACTTCTTTTTGAGCATTCACTTGTACTGTTTTTTTACTTTTGGTATACTGTACTCCAACTGTCTTTTTACCCTCTAAAATCAATTTATCAACCTGAGCGTGTGTAATGGTCGTTAGATTGGAACGCTTTAAAATGGGTTTTAAAAAAGCCGTAGCGCCACTTGCACGTTTTCCGTTTTCGATAGTACTATGCACCACACCGGCACCTTCTTGTTTTGATCCATTATAATCAGAAGTTGTTGGAATTCCTACTGCAGCGCAAGCCTCAATAAAACCAGAGACAAAAGGTGATTTAAAATAGGTTGGCAGCGTAACACCCAGTTCCCCTGAATTTCCGTGATAGTTTTCATCTATCGAATCAATTTGGGCGTGTTTTTCTGAACGCTTGAAATATGGTAATATCTCTTTGTAACTCCATCCGGGATTTCCTAGTGCTGCCCAGCCGTCATAATCTGCGGCGTTCCCACGCACATAAGCCATAGCATTGGTAGAACTACTACCCCCAAGGGTCTTACCTCTTGGCAAATAAATTTTTCGATTCAGGATACTGCTTTGTTCCTCAGTCCAAAAGCCCCAGTCTACTTTGCTTTTGTGAATCTTTAAATACGCTCCAGGAACATGAATATTCAGATTATTGTCTGGTCCTCCTGCTTCTAATAAGAGAACACTGTTTTGTGGATTTTTAGACAAACGATTTGCTAAGACACAGCCGGCAGACCCAGCTCCAATGATGATGTAATCGAATGATATACCCATATCTATTTAGTTAAATTTAATAAATTGGGGATTGCTAACACACAGGAATTAATATCCAAAGTAAGCCAGCATCATTAAATTTAAACCTTTATTTTCAATTGAGATCTGTTTCAATTGGATATTTGACTTGAAACTAAAAACAAAAGAGGCAGTAAAAACATTAAAACCTTATTATTTTTTTCATGCACAGAAATGCCCAATGTAAATGTTGGAAAGTTTTATTAAATTAGTTCTATGAAAAATTACGCCCTTATTCTTTTACTTATAAGCGTTTCTTGCAACCAACAAGATCGGGAACCTAAGCAACACATAATCACAACGCAGCCCGAATTAGTGACAACAAAAAAACAAAAACACGCTCAAATAGAAGCACTGTTTTCAAAACATGACGGTTATGACCATTTGAATATTACCTATTTCGAAGAAGATAATTATATTCAAATAGCGGCATCAACTAGCACAAATGAGTTTGTTAAATTTGAATATATTGAAGAATTATTTTGGTGGGATAATACTCCCTATTTCAATGAATTTTTATTGGGTAAAATTCAGAGAAAATTAGATGAAATGACTAGTTTAAAACACAAAGTAAAGCAGAGAAAAGAACCGCTTAAAATGACAATCAACTTCAACAATAGCAAATCAAGCAGTTGCTAGTAATCAAAGGCAATACAAAATCGAAC
>Ga0209199_1004429_pt1 | contig 12933 bp, 6 predicted proteins | sample COGITO_mtgs_1105_7_FD_184805 | JGI IMG/M metagenome (GOLD analysis project Ga0209199, IMG submission 184805) | Pelagic marine microbial communities from North Sea - COGITO_mtgs_110523 (SPAdes) (version 2) | ecosystem: Environmental > Aquatic > Marine > Epipelagic ...
ATATAGCATCATATACTATAACACAGGCTGCAGTTGATGCAGGAGGAACATCTAACACTGTTGTTGTTACGGCATCTTCTCCAGGGAATACCAATGATGTAACAGACACTTCTGATGATGGTGATGACTCTGACGGTAACACCATCGATGATCCTACAATTACATTTATAGATAAATTCCCTGGGATTGAAGCTACAAAAACAGCTACAATCACAGATAATGGAGACGGTATATTAGGGAAAGGAGATTTCGTTAGATATGATATAAAACTTACGAACACAGGTAATGCGATGTTGGAAGGAGTAACCGTAGTTGATCAATTTATGGATAACAATGGGACTCAACTAAATTTAATTTCAGGGCCAACTTTCACAGGTGCCAATTTAGGATCTGCAGCGGGAAGTTTAAAAGCTAGTGAGACAGCAAACTATTTAGCATATTACATCATAGAACAATCAGTTGTCGATGCAGGAGGCTTTAGTAACCAGGTAATTGCGTCAGCTTCCTTTGGTAATACAAGCATAAGTGATGTATCTGACGATGGTGACGACAATGATGGAAATACGACAAATGATCCCACGGTTATAACAATAACATCATCCCCTTCAATCGAAGTAACTAAAATCAGTCAAGTAACCGATAATGGTGATGGATTAACAGGTGTGGGAGATGTAATAAATTACTCTATTAGTGTTAGAAATACAGGTAATGTGACCCTAGATGGGATAACAATTACTGATATCCTTCATGATGGAAACGGAAACACCATAAACCTTTCAAACGACCCTACCTATGGAGGATCTTCACAAAACTCCATAAACGGTATACTGACTCCAGGAGAACAGGCAACTTACAATGCATACTTGATTGTAAACCAAAGTCATGTTAACACAGGCTTAGTTTCCAATACCGTAAATGTGGTTGCAAGTAGTCCTGGGCAAAGTAATGATGTAACCGATCAGAGTGATGATGGAAATGATGCTGACGGCAATACCGAAAATGACCCAACGGTAACTTATTTTGATATCAACCCAGGTTTAGAAGTCACAAAGAGATCCAATGTAATCGATACAAACAACAATGGAAATAACGACCTTGGAGATTCAATTGTGTATACCATTACAGTTCAAAACACTGGAAATGTTGTTTTATCTAACCTTAGTTTAATAGATATATTATCCGATGGAAACAACAATACATTAAGTTATTCTGCTCCAATAAGCTTTAACGATTCTAGTTTAGGATCTACGGTTGGAAATTTAAAAATTAATGAAATAGCAACCTACACTGCTACCTACACAATTGTTCAAAGTGACGTTGATTCGGGAAGAGTTATAAATACAGTTACCGCTGTTGCTTCTGATCCATTAAATACTTCTTCTGTTTCTGATCAAAGTGATGATGGAATTGATTCAGATGGAAATACGACTAATGATATTACCGAAACCTTACTACACAATAACCCACTATTAGAGGCAACAAAAACGGCAGTGGTTATCGATAGCAATTCAAACAACACCAATGATAGTGGTGATGTAATTGTATACACCATTATAGTTCAAAATACAGGAAATGTAAGTTTATCTAGCCTTTCTTTAGTAGATAATCTAACCGATGGTGATGGAAATCCATTAGCGCTTTCAGTGGGACCAGTCTTTAATTCTTCAGATGCCAGTTCTGCTCAAGGAAACCTTGCAGTGGGAGAAGTTGCAACCTATTCAGCCACCTATACTATTTCTCAACTTGCTGCAAACACTCAATCAATAATTAACTCGGTTGAAGTTACTGCAAGCAGCCCTGGGAATTCAAACAATGTATTCGATATCAGTGACGATGGAGATGATAGTGATGGAAACACTTCAAGTGACTCAACTGTAATAACCACAACATCAGGAGGTTCATTAGAAGTTACCAAAACAGCAACTATAGCAGATAATGGAGATGGAACTAATGGAGCAGGAGACATCATAAACTACACGATAACCATTGAAAACATCGGCGGACAAACTATTACAGGAATTACTATAGTAGATAACTTAACTGACAATAATGGCATTTCATTAACCCTAGATCAAGGACCAGACTATGTTACTTCTTCATCAGGGTCTTTACAAGGAACATTAGTCGCAGGTGAAATCGCTACTTATTCGGCAAGTTATGAAATCACTAATGCTGCAGCAGATTCAGGGTTGATTCAAAATACGGTAGTGGTAACCGGGAGTAGCCCAGGGAATACCAATGACATAACCGACACTTCCGATGATGGATATGACTCTGATGGAAATACATCAGATGATCCTACAGTGATATATACCTCTCTTGTACCAGAACTTGAAGTAACCAAAACAGCAACTGTTGCAGATAATGGAGATGGAATAAACGGGGAGGGCGATACCATCAATTATACTATCACAGTCGCGAATACCGGGAATTCTAGTATTACCTCATTGAGTCTTGTAGATTTATTAACCGATGGTAATGGAAATGTTTTAACTCTTACCTCTGGACCAACGTTTGTATCGAACTCTAATGGCTCACCTCAAGGATCAATTGTTCCAAATGAGGTTTCAACTTACAGCGCAAGCTATCTAATTTCTAATGCAGCTTCCTTGAGTGGGCAAATTGAAAATACTGTAACAGTAACAGGTAGTAGCCCTGGAAACACTAATGATGTAAGTGACCAAAGTGATGATGGTGACGACACTGATGGAAACACCACTAATGATTCCACCATAGTTTTAATAGCTCCGTTGGGAATAATAGAGGTTACTAAAACGTATACAATCACTGATGATGGAGATGGGTCAAATGGTGCAGGGGATACAATCAATTATACCATAACAATTCAAAACACTGGTAACGTTACTATCAATACATTAAGTTTAGTTGATACTTTAACGGATGGAAATGGAAATTCTTTAAACCTCACTACTGGACCTAATTTTGTGTCAAATTCCAATGCTTCTGCAGAGGGTACAATTTTAACAGGAGAGGTCTCAACTTACAACGCAACTTATCAAATCACACAGCAAGATGTAAATTCAGGTGGTGTAAATAATTCTGTTACGGTTACAGGAAGCAGTCCTGGTAATAGTAACGATGTTTCCGATATAAGTGATGATGGTGATGATACCGACGGCAATACTACAAACGATCCAACTGTTGTTATTTTTGATATAAATAAATCAATTGAAGCAACTAAAACAGCTTACACCATTGATAATGGAGACGGAAGTGTAAACGCTGGTGACACCATTGTTTACACGATTACTATAAACAATACAGGCTCTACACAACTTTCATCAATTACACTAATTGACACTCTAAAAGACGGTAATAATAATGTTCTTCAGTTATCTTCTGGGCCACTCTTTGTTTCTTCTACCCAGGGATCCTCCCCAGGCTCATTGAACCCCAGTGAAAGTGCTACTTACTCTGCAACTTATGTGATTTCGAATAGTGATGCTGGAACAGGTAGAGTTGTTAATAGTGTAACAGTAAATGCATCAAGTCCAGGAAATACCAATGACGTCTCGGACATTAGTGATGATGGAGATGATACTGATGGAAATACCACAGATGATCCAACAGTTATTGAAATTTTATCCCTTCCAGAGATAGAGGTTACAAAATTAGCTACCATAACAGATACTAATGGAAATGATATTAATGATTTGGGCGACAGAATTGACTATATAATTACAGTAGAAAATAAAGGGAATATAGTTGTAAGTGGATTATCATATATCGATACCCTCACAGATGGTAGTGGAAGAGAAATAATTTTAACGACTCAACCAAACTTTGATATAGCATCTCTAAATTCACCCGAAGGAATTCTTCAACCATCAGAAACAGCAACATATACAGCAAGCTATATTATTGGCCAAAGAGCTGCAGATTCAGGAGTTATTAGAAACACTATTGTATTTAGAGGAAATAGTCCAGGAAACATAGGTGACGTTTCAGATGTAAGTGATGATGGCGATGACACAGATGGAAATACTCAAGATGATTTAACAGAGATTTTCACAGTTTCTAATGTTGCTATGGAAGTAACTAAAACAGCTGAGGTTACTGATAATGGAGATAATGAGATTGGGGCTGGAGACATAATTACATATACAATTACTGTTGAAAATAGAGGAAATTCAACTTTGAGTGATCTTCAAATAGTCGACACGCTAACAGATGGAAACGACAATATACTTACTTTAAGTAATGGACCTTTCTTCTCCGGATCTTCAGAAGGATCTTCAGAAGGTATTTTGATTAAAGGAGAAACCGCCACTTACATTGGATTCTATATCATCAAGGATATAGACATTATTTCGGGACAAATAATTAATACAGTAGAGGCATCTGCAACAGGTCCAAATCAATTGGCTAGAATAATAGATATTAGTGATGATGGAGATGACACTGATGGCAATACTTTGGATGATCCTACGGTTGTTTATCTGCAAGAAGTACCATCACTTGAAGTAACTAAAGTAGCATCAATTGAAAATAACAATGATGATTTTATTGATACGGGGGATATGATTTTATTCGAAATATCAATTGAAAATACGGGTAATACAATCTTAACTAATTTGTCATTGGTTGATACAATGACAGATGGTAATGGCAATCTATTAAGCTTAAGTAATGGCCCATTTTTCACAGGTTCATCCTTAGGTTCATTAGAGGGAGAACTTAAAATAGGAGAATTTGCATCATATATTGCTTTCTACACAATTGAACAAACAGCAGCCGATACTGGGAGAATAGTAAATTCTATTTTAGCAACTGCAGAAAATGTAGATGGTACGATTCAAACATCCGATGTTTCGGATGATGGTGATGATAATGATGGAAACATATTAGATGATCCAACCGTAGTTTTAATTTCTCCTAACCCATCTCTTGAAGTTACAAAAACGGTTACCTCAACATCAGATGATTATATTTCTATAGTAGGAGACGAGATAATATTTGATATTATGATTGAAAATACAGGAAATGTTAGAATCGACAATCTTGTAATTCAAGACTTTATGTCAAATGGATATGGAACAACAATTTATCTTACAACTAATCCATACTTGGTATCTTCATCGGAAGGATCATCAGAAAACTCAATAGCTCCTGGTGGAATGTTATTATTTAGAGCTAATTATTTCATTACACAATCTGATATTCTTTCAGGTGAAATTATTAACAGCGTGAGGGTATCGGGATCAGCATTTAATTACGACGATGAAGTTTATGATTATAGTGACGATGGAGATGACCAAGATGACAATATTGTTGACGATCCAACCGAAATTAGTTTACAGGGTGAATTCATTTCTAACATTGAAATTTTTGAACTAGTTACTCCCAATAATGACAATAAAAATGATTATTTTATCATATCAGGTATAGAAGATTATCCAAATAACATCTTACAAATATATAATCGATGGGGTGTGATTGTTTTCGAAGTTGATAGTTATCCTGGGCGAGGAAATTCAGAGGCCTTCAAAGGGTATTCTAAAGGGCGGGTAACAATTAGTAAAGATGAAAAATTACCATCAGGCACATATTATTATGTTCTAACTTTCCCAGGAGAGGATAATCCAGGAAAGAAGCAGTATACAGGGTATTTATATTTACAAAATGATTAAAAGTTTAATTGTACATATAAGAAAAATTGTACTCCTTTCATTAGGAATGCTTCCATGTATCATATATTCTCAACAAGAAGCTCAGTACACTCAATATATGTACATGACACAGGTTTTTAATCCTGCTTATGCTGGTAATAGAGGGATAATGAGCTTAAAGGCTTTAGCAAGATCCCAGTGGATAGATATCGAAGGAGCACCTACCACGGCAGTTTTAACTTTTGACACCCCGATAGGTGAAGCAGAAAAGGTTGGTTTGGGACTTTCTATCATAAATGATCAAATCGGTCCTACAACTGAAACGAATATTGCGATTGATTATGCATATTCTTTAAGTTTTATGTTTTCAAAGCTAACTTTTGGTTTAAAAGTAGGATTAAACTCTTTTGATATAAACTTTAATCGATTGAACATCCATGATGAAACAGATCCATATATTGGTTATGCTATTGATAATCAGTTTCAACCTCAAATTGGTGTTGGTGCGTATTTCAATACTGAAAAATTTTATCTTGGCCTATCTGCCCCCAATCTTTTAAAAAAGCAATACTTTGATTTAGTGGAAAGTGAGTCAAGTTTTTTTTCAAGTTTATCTGACAAAATTCATGTTTACCTTATAGGAGGATACGTTTTTGATGTATTACCATCCTTAAAATTTAAGCCTGCATCGCTAATTAAAGTTGTTAAAGGAAGCCCTATACAATGGGATTTATCATTTAACTTTTTGTTAAATGATAATTTTTCCTTTGGAGTAGCGAATAGATTAGATTCAGCAATTACCGCCCTTGCTGGAATACAAGTTTCAAATGGGGCGATGATAGGATTCAGTTATGATTTTTCTACAACTGAAATAAAAAAATATGCTACTGGATCATTTGAAGTTTTTTTTAGAATTGATATAGGGGCGAATAAGAAAATATTGACTCCAAGGTTTTTTTAATATGAGTGTGATGAAAGGACATAGAAAAAACTTGATCTCAAAAATTTTATTTTTGGGAATACTTTTTTCTTTCAATACAATCAATTGTCAGGAAAAATACATAAATGAAAACATTTACCTTGTTGTAGGGTCCTATAAATATTATAGTAACGCGTTCAATCTTCACCAGAAATTAAAAAAAGAAGGATTTAAAGACGCAAAAATACTCAAAAGAACTAACGGATTCTTCAGGGTTTCCTTAACCCAAAAATCATCAAGATTAGAAATAGATGAATTTATAAAAGCCAATAATTTAAAGCAGAATGATTTTTGGTTACATCATTCAAACCAATCAATCAGTGGCAAAAAAAATCCATTAAAAAAGGAAGAAAAGCGTCCAAGTAAAACAATCAAAAAAATTCCTAAAGAAAATAAAATATCCCTAAAAAAAGCAAGCCTTAAAAAGAATAATCTTGATTCAACAATCGATACAATCCCATTAAATAAACCTATAAGTGTTATTGAAAAGATTAAGCCTGCTCTAGAGAAGACAACTAAACCGGATAAAATTAGAGAAGAGTATAGGAGCCAAGTAAAAACTTTAGATCAAGACACCGCTGTGATTAAGATTCCTACTGGATTTAGGCTAGAAAACAAAAGCACTGTTTATTTCCCAAAGTTAAAACCAGAAAAAAACAATAAAGTTGATTCATTATCCAACATTGTTGAGCAAAAACTAAAACCTAGAGAAAACAATATTTTCATAGCTAAAAGTAATTATGAGGATTACAATTTTTCTCCTGCAATTTCAAAGTATTTAAAATTAGCTAGATCTGGAAAACAGAGTAAAGAAATTTATGAGTATTTAGCAATGGCTTATTTTAATAACAGTCAGTATGATTTGGCATCAAATTGGTTTAATAAATTAATAGATGACTATCCACAAGGGCTAGATCCAGAAATGTATTTTAGAGCGTCAATTTCATTCAAAAGCATTCAAGCATATGATATTTCAGATCTTTTTATGAAAAAATATATTGAAATAAAAAATAGTCCATTATCGAATCAATACATAAATATAAGTTCAAATTATCTAGACTCTGTTTTAAAAAATAGTAGCAGATACAGTCTGTATGAAACAAAAATTAACTCTATTAACTCTGATTTTGGGCCAAATTTTTATGACGATGATAGAATTATTTTTGCTTCTAGTAAAGAGGCAACAGGGAACAAAAAATTTAAGTGGTCTGACGAACCTTTTCTTGATTTATTTATTGCAAAAATTGATTCAGCAGGAAATTTATATGATAGAGAACCATTGAAAGGAGACATTAACACAAAATATCACGAATCAACAGCCACTATAAGTAAGGATGGAAATACAATGTACTTTACACGAAATAATTACTTTAAAGGCAGATTGAAATCAGCACGTGATAAAGAAGTAAAATTGAAAATATATAAGGCTACCAAACAAAATGATTCTTGGGGATCAATAGAAGAATTGCCATTTAATGGGGATCAATACTCAACTGCTCATCCAGCATTAAGTCCAGATAATGATAAGTTGTACTTTTCATCTGATATGCCAGGATCATACGGTAAATCTGATATATGGTTTGTTTATATTTTTGAAAATGGGGAATACAGCCAGCCCATCAATGTAGGTCCTAATGTGAATACTGAGTTTAGAGAATCATTTCCTTTTCTTGATAAGGAAAATAATTTATACTTTTCAAGTGACGGAAAATTAGGATTGGGAGGATTTGATGTATTTTCATCAAAGCTTAATAACCGAGGCTATCCCCAATCAAGTATTAATTTAGGGATACCAGTAAATTCTGCTTTTGATGATTTTGGATATGTATATAATCAAATGAAAAACTTTGGATATATCTCGTCTAATCGTGATGGATTGAATGGTAGTTCGTCAGACCAAGTATACAAAATTGTAAAAAATAATAATACCAATTATTCGAATAATGGTTTGGAAGAAAATATTTGTGAATTTATTCTAGAAGGAAAAGTATATGATACTTTTACGAGAGAATTACTAATCGGAGCAAAGGTTCAACTTTTAAATTCTAATAAAAATATTATTTCCAATTATACCGTAGATGAAAATGGTAATTATAAAATTGATGAAGATGTAAATTGTTCTGATTCATATTATTTGAGAGTTTCTAATGGTATTAGTTATAACACTCGTGAAATTGAAATCGACTTTACTCAAAAAGGGAAAGTTTATGAAAATATTGATTTGAAATGGACATCGAATTGTTTACCTGATGATTTGATATGTGTTTTAGGTGTCGAACCAATTTATTTTGAATTGAATAAATCAACACTTAAAAAAAATTCTGTTTTGTCGCTAAATAAAGTACTAGTTGCTTTGTTTAAATATCCAGATATGATATTGCAAATTCGCTCTTATGCTGATTCTAGAGCATCAAAAGAATACAATAAAAAATTATCTCTCAAAAGGGCAAATGTCACTAAACAATGGCTAGTAAATAAAGGTATTAATTCAAATAGATTACTTATTCAGGCAATTGGAGAAGAAAATAAAGATAATATTTGTAAAGGTGATGCTAATTGTTCTGAAGCTGAATATCAGTTAAATCGAAAATCAACATTCAAAATATTAAAGTTTTAGATTGTTATTAGAAAACTTAAGATATAATTATACTATTGTAATTACCCATCATACTAATATTATTGGTCAAAAATATCTCATCATTTTACTCCATCGTGAATTGTGCTTTAGATCAATCATAGCAAAGGTTTCAAGTTGATTTTAATTGTGGGCAACCCTGCGAAAATGTTTTGTACTTAAATGGGGCCTTTTTTTGTCTAATTATTTGCTTGTTGGCTAAAAAAAAACCCTCCGCGAGGGAGGGTTAAATTGATTAATAAGACTTTAAGTTTGTAACCATGTAGTCCCTGACATCTTCAGTTTTTCCTCTTTCTCCAATAAGTTTAATAAACTCGCTCTGCTTTTGTAATTCATCATAAAGCATTATATGTTCATGATTATCTTTACCTGAAACACCAACCCAGTGTGTGGCTCCATTAGGGTAATTAATGTCGTATGTGCCGAATGCTACCCATCTACCTTCGAATTGTTTTTTAAACTTTTTTATAATTTTTTCATGAGCAATTTTAAACTGATTTGGATCACTTACTTTAATATCCCATATATGAGTCCATTTATAATCTTCGTTAGTTCCTTCTTGTCTACTAAGAACTCTTCCCATGTAGGATTCACCAAACTCCTCAACATAATTGTCCATTTGGGAAAACCATAAGGGTGCTTTATTCCAAATATCTGTTCCTTCCCAAAGGTCTTCTCCTATTTCCCAATACCAGACAAATCTATGAGTCATTCCGTTATCAGCTCCTTTGCCTAATCTTTGTAGAGCAAATCCTCCTTTGTTGGGTTTCATGTCTTTACAGCATGTTTCATAAGCTTCTTCTAATTTATCCTCGAGGTAATCTTTAGCCTTTACTTCTTGTACATTAAATACCATTGTTTGTGCAGAAACAAAAATTGAAACAAGAAAAAAGGGAATAAAATAAACGTGTTTTTTCATTTTAATTGATTTATGGTTAATAATTCTCTAATTTAGAAAGATTAGATTACATATCAAATCCCAACCCCTGTTCCAATAAAAAACCCTCCACTTTGGAGGGCTATATTTTAAGTTATTAGCTTGCAACCATAACCTTACGGAAAATAATTATTAGTTATTTGAGTTTGGTCTTTGATTTTCATAGACAATGATTCTGCTAACTAGACCGTCTTCTAGTTGTATATCTCCCATATGTAATACTACATTTTCTTCTCCATCTACATTAGATCTTAATTGAAAACCTGCAATTACCCATGTTTTTTGTCCTTTAACAGCAGTGTATGGTAATATCCAATACGGTCTCCAGGTCACATTATTAGCAAAAAATGATTCAAGAACTTTAGAATGTTCATCATGACCATTAATCACTGATCCATCTGGAAGCTCTATTTTTATATCAGCTTTTTCCATGGATAAAATTGATTCCATATCTCTTTTATTATGAGCATCAGCCCATTTTTTTATAAATTCTGTTGTTTCATCTGAACCAATCATATAGGATTGCTCTTCATCATTTATAAAGTAACCTGCAGTTATTGGTTCTCGTTTTTGATCTGCACAAGCTGCAAATAAGATTACAACAAGCAATAAATATTTTTTCATTTTAATTGATTTATGGTTAGTAATGTCTCTAAGATACATAGAATGAGTTACATATCAAATCCCAACCCCCTGTTCCAATAGAAAAACGGTTTTCTAAAACCCATGCCCCTGCCAACATGATCTGAAGTTATTGAAGTTTTTGACGTTATTTGTTTGAAGGAATGTTATGCCTGAAGGTAAGCTCATAATCAACTCCTTTGTCAATATGCTTTGTGACATACTTACAAACTAATACTCTATCATAAACTTCCTGATAGTCTCCAATATTAATATTTCCTAACGCTTGCCTTAACTCAGGATAAGTAATATCAGCATTAGAATCAATAAGCATATGGACGTGATTATTATTGTAATCTCTTTTATCTCTTTCTGATACATAAAACACCCTGTCTACCTTGGGTGAATTACAGTAAAGTTTATCTATCCATGATGATACTGTACGTGTATATATTTTGTAAGGGGTTCTACAAGTTATAAAGTAGTTCCAGCGATACTCATTTAGAAATTGTGCCCATTGTTGTCTTACATCCATAGTCTATAGTTTACTAAATAGCAGATATTAAGGAGAGCCGCTTTCAAATCTCCTAGAATGCCTTCTTCCTCTCAATTTTATTGATATAAAGTTAAGTTTTAACTTCCATCATATTTTATGTAAAACAAGGGTTTGATCTAATATTTCGGGAACAAACCTGGGAACAACAAAGAAAAACCCCTCACTTGCGTGAAGGGTTTAAAATTAATGTAGTGTAGCGGTTACGCTTGCTCCCCCTATTATTCAAAGTTGCAGCTTCCATGATTATAATTTAAACTTTTTTTGATAATTAGGGTCTAAATAATTAAACAACTAAAATGAAAACTATTATAAAATTTTGCGTCCTGCTATTCATGATCTCTTGTACTAAAGAGAACATATCATCTCAAGATGAGTCAACAGGATATAATATGCTTTTGATTGGGAATAGTTTTTTTAAACCCTATGCAGATCATCTCAACAATCTCGCTTTTGAAGCAAATCTTATTGAACACAGCAGTGTTATTGTTAAAAGAGGTGGAGAACTTGGAAGGCCAATTAATTTATGGAACGATTCAAACACTGAGGAACACCAACTCATTAAATCCACATTGGATCAAGGTAACATTGAAGTTTTTGGAATGACCTCTGGTTATGATATTGATTCTGAAAATCCAACTGAAGGACACAGTGCTTGGATACAATATGCATTACAGAATAATCCAAATATTATAATTTTCATAGCTATTGGTTCATTTGACTTTCCAAATGGAGATTCAAATAGTACACGACCAGACTGGGATACTTTCGCATCAGACAATGGTTTCAATTCTATTCAAGAATTTTATGATTACTATATAAATGAAGTGATACACAAAGAAATAGTGGATGAACTTCGATTAGAATTTCCATCTACAAAAATATTTACCATTCCAACAGGATGGGCTACTAAAAATTTAGCACAGATAAATCTAGATAATGAATTGTTAGATGATATAAGTATGGTTGGTCCAAAATCAAGTTCAATATTTACAGATGAAAAAGGACATCAAGGACAAATTGTTATCGAAACAGGAACAATGATTTGGCTAAATAGTATTTACAACGTGGATTTATCTTCATTCAATTACGATACAGGATTTACTACAGACCTGCATGCTATCGCTCAAGACATTATTGATAGTCATGACTCAAATTATAAACAATAAGTTTCAGGGTTGCATCATCACGGAAAAATTCGAAAATTTCAATTTTGAGAGTTGCAAAAACATTTTTGTAACGAAAAAACAAATATGTCATGTTGCAAAACAATATTTTATAACAGAAATGAAATAAAAAAGAGGTCAAAAATGACCTCTTGTCTAATATGGCTCCTCCTCTTGGGCTCGAACCAAGGACCCTCTGATTAACAGTCAGATGCTCTATGCTTTCTTCGAAAGCTACTAACCAATGAGCATCAATTACTTACAGTTAAGTTGAACGTAGATGTTTAATTTAATTGAGAAGAAACTGAATGAACCACTTTCTGATGTTTATCGTAAAGCATTAAATAGTTATGCAGGTATTTTAAGACAAGAGTTGGTTAAAAAGGGGAGGATAACCTCATCGTTTATTGAC
>Ga0209199_1004435_pt1 | contig 12906 bp, 12 predicted proteins | sample COGITO_mtgs_1105_7_FD_184805 | JGI IMG/M metagenome (GOLD analysis project Ga0209199, IMG submission 184805) | Pelagic marine microbial communities from North Sea - COGITO_mtgs_110523 (SPAdes) (version 2) | ecosystem: Environmental > Aquatic > Marine > Epipelagic ...
CAAAAAAAAAAAATATTTCATCAATTTTACAGAAAATATTTCAACGATTTTTTCATCAATTTTACAGAAAAATATTCCCACCAATTTTTTTAACGATTTTTCCTAAATTTGGAGTTTTCCTAAATATTTTTTATTTTATTATCAATTTTTTCTATCTACCCCAATCCATCATTCTTTTATAATAGTCAGCATTAAAATATTTATCATCTTTACAAGTAAAATTTCTAACTGTCATAGGTTTATCAAAATTATTCTTATCCCAATAATATTTAGTTGTCTCAACACTATACCCCCTATAGGCATTTGGGTTATCACTTACTTCTTTTAGTATTTTATATGGTTTAAATCTAACAGAGCATTTATTAACTTTAATAACTATACCAGCGTAATGTTTATAATTGTTGGTATCATATGTTATTTCATCTCCAATTTTAACTTTTTGTTTAATATCTTTTGGTTTAATAAGTTCATATAAATTGTTTGCCTGTATAATAGTCATATTTTTAAATATTCTCTTATATATCATTTCTCTAACTTTTTGAGGTTTAGAAGCAGGATTACTAATACTCCGTCTATAATTTTCTCTATAAAACCCATTTAATCTTGTTGCTCCAACCTTTCCTAATTTATCCCATTCTGTAGTAATATTATAAATACCCATAAACGATTTTATTTCGCCCCAAACATCGTCATTAAAATCTAATTTAATAATTTTCTTTTCTCCTATAATAACATTATTAAAACGTTTATTGATTTCTTTAATAAGTTCTTCGTCGGTAATAGAGTTCATTGTGCTTATATAATAAATAATATTTCAATTCAATTTTTTTTTTGGTTCTGTAAATTTTATTATTATTCTCGTAGCGGAAAAAAAATTGAAATGAAATATTATTATATATGGTTATAAAGATGACCCCATTTATGAACGAAGTAGTTGAAATTATGTTTAATATGTTTGATGAAGAATATAAAGAAGATTGCGAATATTTTGATGATAAAGAAGAGTTTATACAGGAAAGATATAATACTACTATGATGTCTCATACTGAATGTGATGAACTTTTAAACATTATTAAATGTTATACTCCATCTAACACATTTGAAATATTTAAGTATATTCGTGAAAAAAGAAGTGAATTTGATATGGAAGATGATATTGAATTTATTGAAAAAATAAACGCAATGAGATATTTTATGGCAGACGACTGGAAAGACAGTGTAAATGTTTAATCAACCCTCTCCATTCCACTATCAATATATCAATATCCCATACAATATATATCAACCCTCTCCATTTCACTAATAATAACTTCTAAATGTTCTTTCATATTTTTCAATTTCTCTAAATTCGGTTCTTGATTCTTAATAATAACATTATCGCAACAAAAATTAGTGTCATTCCCATCTCTAAACTTTATATTTTTAAAGTCTGTTTGATAGAATGTTTTAGCAAATAATTGCTGTATTTTTTTTCTGTTTTTTATGTCTGCTTTATATTGGTATAATTCTATAACTTTATTCATTATATAGAGAATATATTTTATTTTTAAGAAAGAAACGCCCCGTCTAAAAACCGTTTTTCTCTTAAATAATATATATTTGGTCTAATGTTTTTGCTCTTGAAATCATAGTATAAATCATACGATTTTCCCAAATATTTTCCATATCTATAAATAATTTACCAGTCGCTGTTTCTCCTTGAATTGAATGGGTTGTATATGCGTGTTGTAAAACATAATGTTCTGTATCAGGTTTTTCTAAATATATCTCACCTCGCCCATAAACCCTATCGCTTTTTGTGATATAATATTTATCTAAATGATTATATTTATCAGTATATAAATCCTTTGTCTCGTGTGTTCCAGTAATAATCATATCTGTTGTGTGGTTATAATCCATATCCTTAACTTTATTTAATTTACTTAAAACATATTCTTTTATTCTATGTCCTTTTTTCATCTTATCTCTACAAGTGTTTAATATTTCTAAAAAGTTATCGTCTTTTACTCTGTAATTTTTAGTATGATTTATTATTTTCATATCATCAATTTTAAATTCTGACGGTTCTTCTATAACTTTTAAATCCTGTTTTACAAATTCATCTTGTCTTCCTGAAACTTTATATTTTGCTACACGGTTTTTGGTTGCTGGAATGACCTTGGTAATTGTATGTGATGTATCACCTATTTTTACAGGAACACCCACTTTATAAACTTTTGGATTGATTGGTGGTAATTGAAAACCAATATCACCACAAAATATTATTTTACAATTTGGAAAATTCTTAATGATTTTTTGTTTATCTTTTTCAGTCATCATAGAAACTTCATCAATTATTAGAGTGGAAACAAATTTTCGTTGATTGGATACTACGATTGGGTCATCGCTTGTAATTTTTGCGATAGTGTTTGAATATACACCTGTTTCTTTTTGTTTATTTCTTACTAACTTCCAACTTGGAGCATAATAAGTTGGATTAATAAAACCTTTATCATTTAAATTGTAATGCGTTTTACCTGAACCTCCACAACCTAAATGTAATTCTATTTTATTATTCTCACGAAAGTCTGCTTTTGATAATGTGTAATTTTTATCGTGAATTAATTTAGCTTCAAAATCGTAATCTTTTGGATTAGAGATGTAGGATAAACCGCCATCGTTATTTTTAAATTCTTTCTCTTCATAACGAAAGCAGTTTTTTAAATCAATATCTATTTTTTTAAAGTAAATACCATCTACTACAACTCTATATACATCTTCGGTTTTAAATTGTTCTAATTGTTCTAACATATTCATTCTCATATAAGATAAAATAAATCCTGATATATGTGATAAATGATAGTTAGATTTTTTATCATAAGATATTTTTACTTCATTACCATATACATCAATATTTTCAAATTTATTATTCAAATTATTTATGAATTGTTCGTCGCCATTAATATACATATTCCTTTGTAAATTTTTAGAAGACATAATTCCTACATATTTACTATAATATCTTACTTTTTCATCATCGTCAATTATTTCATAACCATTAATGAGTTCGTCATTAAATCTAAAATCAATATTATCACCCCAACAACCCTCAATAATATCAAATTCTACTCCATTATCTTTTAACATTTCTAATTCTGGAGATGTATATACATTATAGTCTTTGTAAATTTTTAATTTATCATTCCATACTTTTAACCAATTATTTACAAATTTAATATTTATAATTCTGTAATAACCTACATCTACGATATGGTCGCATTTTCTAAAATCGGTAATCTTACCTAAAAACCCTTTGTAATATTTAGACATATAAAATTTAGAGTATGCTTTCTCCATATCAATATGATTGTGTGGAGTTGTTTTTTTGTAATTATTAATATCAATTGTTTCGTTAAAATGATTACCTTGTCTCACAAATTTAGATACATCTTCATTTTTAATATCACAAATCTTAACATCACATAACCCACTCTTATTTTCAAAATCATTTACAATATCATTAAATTCATTTGGTAATCTATATATGGTGTCAATTGTTCTTATTTCGCTTACATTCATATAGTTTTTTTTATAGGTATAATATTCATTATTCTTATTTAATTTATTTTTTAATTTTATCATCTCATTTTGAGATATAATTTCAGTCTTTTCATTATAACTTAATTCATCATATTCTACGTGGTTCATTCGTGTATTGATATATTTAAAACTTCTTAATGGTTTCTTGTTTGATTTTGCTTCCATATAATCATTTTGAAATGGTAAAACAACAGATAAATCTACTTGTAAATCATTAGATATATCGTTTAAAGCATCTTCATTGACACCTGTGTCGTGATATTTTTCTTCTAATTTTAAGGCTTTTTTTAATCTACTATTATAATTTTGTTTTGTTTTCTTCGTCATACTTGTTTCTATTTTGTCTTCAATAAAATTTATAATTGGTTTCATTACACAATTTATTTTACCATCTTTAAAAAATTGTTCTAATAAATCTTTTTTAATTGGTTTTGTTCCTTGTGTTATAAACAATTCTGCGTTTGGATATAAATTTTCAAAAATAGTTTCATCGTAATTCTTTAATAATGGTTGAATCATTTTATTTAATAATTTTCCGTCTTTTTTAAGATTATGTTGATAATCTCTTATCATTTTACCATCATTTATGACCTGTATTCTTAAATTTTTATTATCTCTAAATTTATCAAATTGGTCGTATAAAATAGATTTTTTCCCTGTTTTAAATTTATTTGTTTTTTTTATTTTCTTCATATCTTTCCTTCTTTGTTTAATTAAATTATTTTTTTCTTCAACTTCGTTATTGTATATGCTACCAAAATAATCAAACGCTCGTTTTTCTTGTGTTTCTTTTCGTTTTCCTAAATCTATTCCTTGTTTTTGGGCTTCTTTTAATAATCCTTTTGTTGATTTTACTTTTACAGCATTTCTAATTTTAGTCTTACTTAAAGCGGATATTGTTTCGAGGTTGATTTTTCTCTCCATATATATAGATTTAGATAATCGTTGATTCAATTTTACATTTTCCATTTTATATATACAAAGAAAAAAAATATCTTTAAATGGTTTTTATTATTATATATATATAAATATACATATTATACAAATAATCGTCTTACAGCACGAAGGGTAAGAGTTTCTAAATTATCTCGTTCATATTTATTTTTCATAGCAATTCTTGAAACTTCCCTAAACCTTTCTTTATTTTTTTCAACATATTTCTTTTGTGATTTTTTTAATGCTTCACTTCGTGTCGTTCCATTAGTCAATAAATTTTCTTCTTTTATTTTTTCCTTATTGGTATGGTAATAAGCGTTAAAGTATTTATTATCAAATTCCATTTTATATATATAAATAATATTATTTCTAAATCAATTTTTTATTTATTATTCGCATTCAAAAGGACGAAAATTACCATTTCTTATTTGTAGGTTTGGAATTCTTTTATCAACAAAGCCCTCCGCATTGGCTATGATATTATAAAAATTAGATGGAAATCCTTTAAACTTTTCTCTATAATAATCTTCGCTATATAGTTCTTTATAATTATATGGCGCTAATAATTTTTCATTTAATTTATTTATATTTTCTACTTTATCATATTGAAATAGTTTAGCAAATTTTAGTAATTCGTCTTCGTTAAATGCTTTCGGTTCGCTTTCACTAATAATTTCAAATGTTTGTGTGGATTTTTCCATATATATTTACTAAATATTATAATATTTTAATTATTAATAATTTAGGAAAATTAATATATTAGGAGAATATATATGGGTGATTATTCCAGTGATAGTAGTGAAGAGGAAAATTTAGAACAAACTAAAAATATTAGAAGTAAAAAAGAGACAAAAAAAAAAGAAGAAGTTAAAGAAGAAGTTGTTGAAGAAGTTAAGGAAGAAGAAGTTAAAGAAAAACCAAAGCGTCTAAATAAGAACGGAAAACCAAGAAAGCCCTTGAGCGATAAACAAAAAGAAGCATTAGCCAAAGGCAGACTTGCGTCCCATCAAAGGAGACAAAAACGAGAGGCTGAAGAAGAAGAAATTGTAAAACATAATGAAACGGTTAGTGCTATTAATAATACAAAGTATAATAAAAATCAAAAGACAAAACAGCACATAGAAAAGGCAGTTAAGAAGGTTGTAGCAGAACAACAAGAAGAACAAGAAGAAGAAATAGTAATAAAAAAAAAGAAACCAAAAAAGAAAGTAGTAATTGTAGAAAGCGAGTCTGAAAGCGAAGAAGAAGAAATTGTATATAAAAAAAGGAAAAAGAAACCTATTGAAATACCACCTAAACAAGAAAAAGAAGAAGTTAAACAAGAAGTTAAACCACCTCCTAAAATTGGAATCCGTTTTATGAAGAGATAATTAAAAAAATATATATTAATAGTATAATGAATATTACGGAAATTGAAAATAAAGATTTACATATAGCACCCGCAAAAATGAATTTAGATAATAGGTTAGATTCTGATAAAGACCCACTCCCAAGTCCATTACCAAATAGTAGTTTTTCAATGGCTATATGTGGTTCAAGTGGAAGCGGGAAAACATCTCTTATGAGCGCAATAATAACGAGCAAAAAAAAAGATGGAAAACGTCAATCATATATAAAACTATTTTCCAAGATTGTCATTTGCTCCCCAACATTAGCATCTTTTAAGTCTAACATATGGGGTAGGATAAAAAATAAATATGAAAAATTTGACTTACAATTTTTAAATGAATTAGAAGAAATAGCACAGGAACAATGGGAAGATAAAAAGCAAACATTATGTATTATGGACGATATAGGAGCGACATTAAAAAGGGATAGAAAGACAGAAATGAAATTAGTTAGTATGCTTCAGAATAGAAGACATATAGGTTTAAGTGTAATTATGTTAGTTCAAAAATGGAAGGACTTACCTTCAGGCGTTAGAAATAATTTAACTAATGTAGCAATCTTTAGACCTAAAAATAATATGGAAGCTGAGGCTGTATTCGGCGAACTATTACCTATGAAAAAACAATTATGGGATAATATATATGACTATGTCTATGACGATAGTGATAAATATAATTTTTTATTCGTAGATATGTCCTTGAAAGTCAGTCCAACTTATAGATATTTCAAAAAATTTAATGAACTATTATTTGATTAAATATTAAGATTATATATATGCCCCAAGTTAAAAAAGGAAATTTACAACATATTCATATACACATTCACACAGAAAAATCTAAACCGAAACCGAAATCTAAACCAAAATCAAAAAATTTAAGAGATAAGAGTAATTTTAGAAATAGACGAGGAAAGAAGGGTTTATCTCACCAAGATATAGGAAGTCATATACCCTTTAATGCGGTAAGTAATCCACTCGCCGTTCAATTAAATACTTTAGAAAATATGAGATTACAATTATTACCATCAGCAGGACACGATATTGGAGAATATTTTGGAGCAAGAAGTGCCTTTGGATTATCTCACCCTATTCAAGAGCAAATAAATAGAATCGATAATCAAACAAAAAATATAAATAGTCGTATGGACGATAGTGTTAAAATATTTACACAATTTAAGAATAAAGTCAAAAATTATTTTGACGAAATAGAACAAGCGGATTTACCTGAAGTCAAATTTTTAGATGAAAAAAGTCCTGAGTTATTACAAAAAGAAGAAGCAATAAATAATCAAGTAGAGAAAATAGATAAGTTAAAAACAACACAAGAACAAGCTGAAGCAACGATAAATCTTATTCAACAAATAGAACCAACAAAACCAGTTCCAAAACCAAAACCAGCACCAGCACAAACACCAGCACCAGCACCAGAAGCAGAACCAGATAGTGATAGTGATGATGAATCAATTGTAGCAGACCCAACATTTAGTGATGCGGAAATATCAAAAATTAAACACAATACCTTATCTACAATTAGTCAAAAAATATGGATTATAATTTTTAATGAATTAGGTTATGCTATACCTCTAAAACCAACTGACTCAAAACATAAACAAGATTTACAATCAAAGTATAAGCGAGTATTAAGAATTGAATTTGAAAAAAGAAATGGTATTAAAAAACATTTAATTGATTATGATGTTATTAAAAAATTAATATAAGTCCGTATTTTGAAATTTATTATCTTTAGTAATATATATGACCGATAAACCAAAATCCAAATTTAATAAATATATAATATGTCTTCACCCCATTTTTCAAGAAAACGCCCTTATTTTGTCTCAAAGAACAGGTTTAGAATTTAAAGCAACATTTGACCCAAAAGAAAATGATTTAGTAATAGTTTTTGGAGGACACGATAAATCAGCAGAACTTTTATATTTACAAAAGCAAAAAGATTTTAAGTTTGGTTATATTATCATAGCAACCGAACAAATGAATTCAGTTGTATATGATAATAAAAATTATATTACATTATTAAAAAAGAATTTAGTATTTCCATTTTCGTTTGAGATTAGTAAGCAATTAAAACTTAAATATGAGATTGATAGTCATTCTTTATATTTCTTTGATTTTTTTAATATTGAAGATACTATTGATTTTAAGGATAGACCTATTGACTTTTTCTTTTGTGGTTGTAAAAGTGATTTAAGAGACAAACAAATTGAACTTTTAAGAAAAAAGATGCCTGATAAAAAAATAGAAGTAGATTATGATTACTCTTACACAACTCCTTTAGAATTAATGAAAAAATTAACACAAGTTAAATATGTCTTGAATATTCCTTTTTATGAAAATTCGTCTTTAGAAACGCACAGAATTCATAGAGCATTATCTGCCTCTTGTAAGGTTTTGTCTCTTAAACCATATTTGAAATATGAAGAAGAAGGATATGATGAGTTTGTTATTTTTGTAGATAGTTTAGACGATTTCAAAGACCGACGAGAGGGGACGGAACCCCTGAATGAATGGTCTTTATTAATGGAAAAGGTGGGTAATAAAGTTTTAAATCATAATCTCGCCACAATCCAAAATTTATAATATATTTATATAATAATGAACTTACAAAGTATCACAGGAATTTATCCTTCTAATATTGGAAGTTATACGCAATCTATAACAGGTGTCTATAATACTAATACAGGAGGAGGAGGAGAATATATTAATACTGATAATAATATTGTTATAGATAATGTAAGTAATATTATAAATTTATCAACAAACATTATTACTTCTCTAACAGATTTAAGTAATAATAAACAAGATAATATAAATCTTATAGCAGGCAATAATATATCAATATCTAATTTAAATTCTTCTTGGACGATAGAAGCAATCGCATCAGGAGCAGAATATAGCAATCCTGATAATAATTTAGTTATTAATAATGTAAATGATACTATTAATTTATCAACGACTATAAATGTATCTAATATAAATACATCATCATTAACAATACCTATTAATAGTATTACAAAAGATAAAATAACAAATCTAAATACTTCGTTGGATAGTCTTTCAGGTGCTATAACGACTTTAAATACATCTGTTTCAAATTTATCTGGTGATATAACGACTTTAAATACATCTGTTTCAAATTTATCTGGTGATATAACGACTTTAAATACATCTGTTTCAGGTTTATCTGGTGCTATAACGACTTTAAATACATCTGTTTCAAATTTATCTGGTGATATAACGACTTTAAATACATCTGTTTCAAATTTATCAAATAATAAACAAGATAATATAACTCTTGTAGCAGGTAATAACATTTCAATATCTAATCTAAATTCTTCTTGGACTATAGAAGCAATAGCAACAGGGGGTCAATATAGTAATACTGATAATAATTTAGTTATTAATAATGTAAATGATACTATTAATTTATCAACGAGTATAATTGTAACAAATTTAAATACTTCAACGATAACAATACCTGATAATACTATTACAAAAAATAAAATAACACATCTTAATACTTCGTTAGATAGCCTTTCAAACAAGATTGGTTCATTAAATACATCTGTTTCAAATTTATCAAGTAATAAACAAGATAATATAACTCTTGTAGGTGGGACAGGTATTTCAATAAGTAATTTAAATAGTTCTTGGACTATTTCTTCAACATTAACAGGCACAAATAATATATCAGTCTTAAATAATTCAATTAATTTATCAACTAGTATTAATGTATCTAATGTAAATACTTCAACATTAACAATCCCTAATAATACATTAACTAAATCTAAAATCACTGATTTAGTAGCAAACTTATCATCTATTAATTCTTCTATTACGAATTTAAACAACGATAAAGAAGACAATATTAGTATCGTAGCAGGAAATAATATTTCTATTCTTTTTGATAATAACAATAATAAATGGACTATAAATACTTCGTCTAATCTTTCCGTCGCAAGTTCAAGCGATAATTTATCTATATTAAACGGGTCTATAAATTTAAGTGAAAGTATTTATACTTATAATGGAACTTTTGATAATTTATATGTAAATACCAGTATAGATATGCCTATTGAAAGTATCCCAATAAATAAAATTAAAAATTTAACAGCAAACATATCATCTATTAATAGTTCTATTACAAATTTATCAAATGATAAACAAAATAACATAACGCTTATAGGTGGGAATAATATTACAATATTAGAAAATCAAAATGATATATGGACTATCAGCACTCCATCTGTTTTACTTGGAACAAATAATATATCAGTCAGAAATGGTTCTATTAATTTATCAACTAATATATCAACTAATAATTGTTCTCTCTCAAATCTATCTGTAATTAATCTTTTGAATGTAAATACATTAAAAATGGGAACAATCGTTACGGGCATAATAGGACAACCAAATATTGCTTGTATAGCACAACAAGATTATTTTAATAATACTGGTTATGCTTTGGGACAAACTACAGGAGGTCAAACATTAATAAATTCTAACACAAGTGTAATAAAAGCGATTAAAAATATGGAGATAGATGGTAATTTAAATGTTTCTAATATTATTACAAAAATTAACGGTAATATTAACACATCATATTTGGTTGCTTTTGAGGGAAATATTAGTAATTTGGATACTAATGAAACATCTGCTGTGACAGGTTATTTCCGCTATTTAAACGCATCAAATACTTATGTATTAAATACAAACACGAGTAATTTGAATGCTTCAAATATTAGCGTAAGACAAGCATATTGTGAAACCACATTAACAAGTGCTGATATAAATGTATCAAATATTAACTCAAATATAATAACAACAGGAGATATAAATGTTGATGATATTTCAGTAATAGAAAATGGGAGATTTCGTATGAAGGCGGGTTCAAATTACGGAGAATTAAAAACATATTCAACGAAATTTAATATATCTTGTAGTAATGCTTTATATCTATCATTAGCAAATTATAATAAAGAAATGATAAACATTTATAGTAACAATATTGATTTAAATACAGACACAAATATAAGTGGTGAATTAAATGTTTCTGTAATCTCAACAAGTACAATAGCAACTGATTTAGTAACATCATCTTCAATTGTAATAACTAATATGAGTGCTGATAATATGAGTGGTTCAAATATGAGTGTTTTAAATGATTTATCTGTCGGTGGTGTTTTAACTGCTCCAAATATTAATTTAACAGGATTAACATCGTTAGTTATAGGTGAGGCTTTAATGGGAAATTCCGCACACGGAGGTTATGCTGTTTTCTGTCATAAAAATTTGAATACAGCAAATGATTATGCGTTAATACAATCAAGTGGGAACAATTATACCTATTTGAATTGTAGAAATGGAGGTCAAATACGCTTTAGAAATAATAATAACGATAGAATGAGAATACGAGATGATGGCGCATATAATATGTTAGAATTATTCGCCCCTAATTCGGGAGGAGACACAAGAATAAAATTGAATCGTGGTAACGGAAATTATTGGGATATACTTGGGATAGGTAATAATTTATTTTTCAGGTTCAACGGTGTTAATAAATTTATTATGTATAGTAACGCTGATTTTCTTGCTGATAAGGCAGTATATAGTAAATATAGTTATACTGGCTATACTGCTTATGGAACTAATTTTGGTATGTGGTGTAAAAATAATAATGTCGGTGATACTGCTAAATATATGGCTTTACAAGAACAAGGTGGAGACACCTATTTAAACGGATATAATTTTTTAAGATTACGAATAAGAAATCAGGATAAATTATATGTAGATAATAATGGTGCTTATTTAGCAGGTGGGACAGCAATACAGAGTGATGATAGACTAAAATTTGAAGAACAAGACATATCAGGTTTAAGTATTATAAGACAACTCAACCCGAAAAAATATATCAAAATAGATTTACCTTATGTTAAAAAGAGAAGAAGATATTATGATGAATATGAAGTATCAATTATAGATGATTATATATATGATATTTGTATGAATGAAGTAGATAAAATTAATCAGGAGCGACGGGATATATCCTTAAATGATTTATCGTCTAACGACTATTATAGAGATGAGGATTATATACATAAAGATAAAATAACTGAAGAAGATGTTAATGATTTTGTAACACAAGAAGATATTTCAAACGGACAGGTTGAATGTGGTTTAATAGCACAAGAAGTTTTAGAAACGGATATATCTTGGGTAGTTCATCAACAAAAAATTCCCGAAGATATACAGAAACCACTATTTCAACCTCTATCAGTAAGATATGATGATATATACCCTTATTGTATTCAGGCAATAAAAGAGTTAGATGTTTTATTACAAAAACAAACTAACCAGTATAACGAGTTAGATGTTTTATTACAAAAACAAAATAACCAGTATAACGAGTTAGATGTTATCGTTCAAGGATTACGAGACAAAGTAAATAATTTAGAAGCAGAAAATGATATATTATTAGGTAGGGTTCAAGAATTAGAAAATGTATAGTATATATATATGTATATTTTGATTATATATTTAGACATAAATAAAAAATTCATTCGTTCCATAATATTGTTTGATAAGATAAAAGATATTATTGAATATACAGATGGGTTGATAAAGTATAATGACATAGGCAAAAAACAACAAAAGTATAGAACATATAAAAGTTTTTTTGAAGTGATACATGTTAATGGATTTAATAGTGGGAAATATTTTCGTTGAAGTTCAGTCAATATATTTAGAAAAATGATGTAATTTATGTGATGCTAATGTCCCTTGATTTTCTTTTTTTACTTTATATTTTATTACCTTACCAAAGTGTTTATTAGAAACCGCCCATTTAGAAACTAAATCGCCTCCTGCTCTATGGTGTCTCACTTTTTTATTTAATTGTGCTTTATGTTTTTTATCTTCTATTTCTAAATTACTATTATATGGATGAATTGCTGGATTAAATGTATTTGCTTGTTTTATATTATTTA
>Ga0209199_1004444_pt1 | contig 12895 bp, 8 predicted proteins | sample COGITO_mtgs_1105_7_FD_184805 | JGI IMG/M metagenome (GOLD analysis project Ga0209199, IMG submission 184805) | Pelagic marine microbial communities from North Sea - COGITO_mtgs_110523 (SPAdes) (version 2) | ecosystem: Environmental > Aquatic > Marine > Epipelagic ...
CAAGCCTATTTTGTTAGAGCTTGGTCTTATTTAACTTTGGTACGTTTGTGGGAAGATATTCCACTTTGGTTAGAGCTTCCAGATAATGATAATTTAAATAAACCAAAATCCCTTGCAAAAGATGTGTACGCTCAAATTATATCGGATGCACTAGCTGCAGCAAGCTTAATTAATGGAAATACTGGTGCAGGTTATCCAAAACAATATGCTGCAAATATGTTGTTAGCTAAAGTTTACATGACATTGGCTACTAATCCAGGTCTTAGAGCTGATGGGATTTCTGAAGCTCAGTACTGGCAAATGGCTTATGATGAAGCTATTTTAGCATATGGTCAATATAGTTTGGTTGCTGATTATAGTTCTTTGTTTACTGATGAATTTGAAAACTCAACGGAGTCAATCTTTGAATTACAATTAGCTCAAGATGCAGCGAATTCTCAAATGGGTCGAAATTACACCCCTTTTAAGTATAAACTAGGTCAACATTTCGGTTGGTTACAGGTTAGTGCAGATGTTTTGTTAGACCATATGGCTACATATCCAGATGACCCAAGAATTGATGGGGCTTATTTGTATGAATATAATAGAGCGGATAACGGAGTTCTTATTCAACATTATCCTGCTATTACAAATAGAAATCCTTTTACTAAAGGACATCCATTCTTATTTAAGTTTGTGGAAAAAGACACACAACATAGTAATCAATTTGGAGATCAAAATTTAATTATTTACAGATATGCTGATCTTCTTATTATGCTGGCAGAAATTTCTAATGAGTTGCAAAATGGACAGCAATTAGATTTTGTTACTCAGGTATTAGATCGTGTAGGTATGTCAAACGATGCTTACCTTGGAGATCAAAATTCTTTTAGAGATGCAATTATGAATGAATATAGATATGAACTTATTGGAGAAGGTGAAGATGCTCATAACAATAGAAGAAGAGGATTTGATTATTTTTTAACAAACACAATAAATAAACATAACAATAATCCTATATTTTCACCTAACGTAGATTTGCTTTTAAGTACAGATCCAAACCAGGTTATGAAATTGCCGATTCCACTTACAGAGATTAATACAAATGAACTAATTGATGATTAGTTTTTTGTTCTAATCATAGTATTAAATAATTAAGGGGCCTATTTTGGCCCCTTTTTTTATAATATTATCAATATGATTTGATAAATAAAGAATCATTTAAAAAATGATTGTATTTTTGTGATATTTTAATAAGAAAAATATCTATTGTAAAAAACAATAATGGCAAAACTTCCTGTAAAGTATCAATTTTTAGATTTTTCGGATTATGGCCGTTCATTAGGTTCATGGATTGCTAGTCAGCTCCAGTACACTAGTTTTACTGCTATTCATGTAACTACTATGTTTATAGTTTCTGGACTTATTGCAATTGTTTGTATTCTCAACGAATATTACATAGCTGCTGCTTTTTTTATAATATTAAAATCAGTTTTAGATGCAGCAGATGGTGAACTGTCAAGATTAAAAAAGACACCGTCTTATGTGGGGCGCTTTTATGACTCCATAGCAGATTTTTTACTAAATTTCTGTTTTTTATTCACATTTTGGTATATATCTGATATTTCTATTGCTTACATGCTTATTGCTTTTTTTTGTATTCAACTTCAAGGAACTGTCTTTAATTACTATTATGTTATTTTAAGAAACTCAGTCGATGGTGATTCTACTAGTCGAATAGTTGAAGACTCCGCACCAATAGCTCTTAGAGGAGAGAGTCAAAAGATGGTTAATATTTTTTATAAGATTTACGATATTTTATACATTACTTTTGATAAAATCATGTATTTTATGGATAAAGAGGCCAGTAGATGTCGACCATTTCCAAAGTGGTTTATGACATTAGTCTCATTATATGGCCTTGGATTTCAGTTGTTAATTATGGCTATTATGTTAGTATTAAAACTAGACTTTTACGTAATTCCTTTTTTTATTTTTTATTCTGTTTTTATAATTGTATTTGTAGTAATTAGAAAATTATTTCTTTAAACGATACTAAAAGTATTTATTTATTTTTCCTACTGTTTGATTTAGCCTCAATATTGATATGAAATTCCCCAAATATTTTACTCTTCAAGTTTATTTCATTATAAGATTGTTTTATCTTTATAATCATGAAAAATCAACTAGTTGTAATCTATTTATTTTTTTCTTTAACAATACACTCTCAACAGAGTAATTCTAATAATTTTATTATTGGAGCTACATTAAATTTCAATGAGCTAAATACTCAAAAATCAAATTTATTTTTAAAAGACTTTACTTATTTAACACCTGCTAACGCTGCAAAACAGACAATAGTCCATCCAAAGCCTAATACATGGAACTGGACTAAAATTAATGAAATGCTTGATTTCGCTAATCTTTATAATTTAGATTTACGTATCCATGGACCTATTGGACCACAATCTTCTAAATGGATTAAGGATGATATAAGAACTAGTGATGAGCTTATGTTAAATTTAGTGGAGTTTATGACAGAATCTTGTATTAAATTTTCTAGTGAACCGTCTGTAAAATGGATGGATGTAGTTAATGAAACAATCTTGCCAAGTGGTAAATGGCATGGACCTAAACTTGGTAATAACAAATGGGAAAACCCTTGGTTAAAAATCGGTTTAGATGAGAATGAGTTTCCTCTTTATATTTTAAAATCATTTGAAATTGCTACAAAGCTAGCGCCTAATATAAGTTTAGTTTTTAACCAAAATGCAGGGTTTCAACCCCGATTATGGGATAAATTAAAAAAGAGTGTTAAATATATTAGATCTAAAGGCTATAGAGTAGATGGTATAGGTTGGCAAGGACATTTATTGCTTAGTAAATCAACATATGGTTTTGTAAATGATTTAGACAAAGGAATTAAGGATCTTTCAAATTTAATTGATTGGGCACATGAAAATGATTTAGATTTTCATGTAACTGAACTAGATTATTTTGTAGAAGATAAATCCAATTTGAGTAATGATTTATTAGATCAAAAGATGATATACTCTAGAATAATTAATTTGCTTAAGGATAAATCTAAAAATGGTCTTGTTACACTAAATTTTTGGGACATGGGGGAACGATTTAAAAAAGGTAAAGGTTATTTTCAATCTATTTATTCAAAAGATTTAGAGCCTAACCCTAGTTATGAATTATTAAATAATATTTTAAAATAAATAAAATGAGATTAAAATTATTAATTATTACTTTTCTTACTGTTTTTAGTATTTCAGCTCAAGAAGATTCTTCATATAAGTTGTATTTGGATAGTTCTAAATCACATGATGATCGATTAAATGATTTAATGTCTAGAATGACTTTAGAAGATAAGGTTTATCAAATGAATCAATTTGTTGGTCTTGATCACATGAGAAAAGCCGAAAAAGATTTGTCACCTGAGGATTTAGTTAACAATGATGCTCAAGGTTTTTATAAAGGGGTGTTTAGTACTGATGTAATGAAAATGACTCAAGAGGGTAAAATAGGTTCTTTTTTACATGTTTTAACTGCTGAAGAAGGAAATCTACTACAAGAACTAGCTTATGAATCTAGATTAAAAATACCTATTCTAATAGGAATTGATGCAATACATGGTAATGCACTTTTTAGTGGAGCTACTGTCTATCCATCTCCTATTACTTTAGCGTCAACTTGGAGTGATGAATTCCTTTTTGATGTAGGAAGACAAACCGCTCTTGAAATGAGAGCTACTGGTTCTCATTGGGCATTTACACCTAATATTGATGTATTAAGAGATCCTAGATGGGGTAGGGTCGGAGAAACTTTTGGTGAAGATCCATTTATGGTTGGAAATCTAGGAGCTTCCATGATTAATGGTTTTCAATTAAATGATTTTACAGGAACAAATAAAGTTATAGCATGTGCAAAACACATGATTGCTGGAAGTGAGCCAATTAATGGTTTAAATGCCTCTCCAATGGATGTGTCTTTAAGGACTCTAAAAGAGGTGTATTTACCTCCATATAAGAAAGCAATTGATGCAGGTGTATATTCTATAATGGCTGCACACAATGAATTAAATGGCATTCCTTGTCATATGAATAGTTGGTTAATGACAGACCTCTTTCGTGAAGATTGGGGATTTAAAGGTTTTTATGTTAGTGACTGGATGGACATTGAGAGAATCGAAACTTTACATCATGTTGCACATAATTTAAAAGAGGCTTCTTATCTCGCTGTTAATGCTGGTATGGATATGCACATGCATGGAGTCGATTTCCCAGAAGCAGTTATAGCATTAGTTAATGAAGGAAAACTTCCAATTTCTAGAGTTAATGATGCATGTTCAAAAATATTAATGGCTAAATTTAAATTAGGATTATTTGAAAACAGATTTGTTGATATTGAAAAAATTCCTCAAAATATTTTTACTTCTGACCACAGATTTACCGCATTAGAAACAGCGAGAAAAGGAATTGTATTATTGAAAAACTCTAATCTATTACCTTTAAACAAAGACATAGAATCTAAGAAGATTTTAGTTACTGGACCTAATGCAAATAACCAATCTATTTTAGGAGACTGGCATGCAGCTCAGCCAGAAGAAAACGTAACAACAATTTATGAAGGAATAAAAGAATTAGGTGAATCAAAAGGTTATGATGTTGTGTTTCATGACTCAAATGAAAATATTAGAAAGATTTCTAATAAAGATATTCAAAACACATTAAAAGCGTCTAAAGGAATGGATTATGTTGTTGTTGTGGTTGGAGATAACTCGATGAGGTATAAATGGAAAGATAAAACAGCTGGTGAGAATATGGCTCGAGCTGACTTAAATTTAGCTGGTAAACAATTAGATCTTGTACGTTCTTTAAAGGAAATTAATAATAATGTTATTGTAGTATATGTTAATGGAAAACCAATAAGCGAACCATGGATTCAAAACAATATACCTTCAATAATAGAAGCTTGGGAACCTGGAAATTTAGGCGGAAAAGCTGTTGCAGAGATTATTTTTGGAGACATTAATCCTAGTGGAAAATTACCTTTAACTGTTCCGAGAAGTGTGGGGCAATTACAAATGATATATAACCATAAACCCTCTCAATATTTTCATAAATATGCATTTGAGAAAAATACACCACTTTATTCATTTGGATACGGTTTAAGTTATACAAAATTTAATTATTCAAAACCTAAACTGCTTAACACAAACTTTGATACTAATTCTATTATCAAAGTTCAAGTAGATGTCACTAATACTGGAGATATGGATGGGGATGAAGTTGTACAGCTATATATTAGAGATAAAGTAAGTTCAGTTACAAGACCAGTAAAAGAATTAAAAGGTTACAAAAGAGTTCATATAAAAGTAGGAGAGACAAAAAATGTAATTTTTGAAATCACACCTGAATCTTTGGCTTTTTATGATATAGACATGAATTACGTTGTTGAACCTGGATCTTTCAATATTATGACAGGATCATCATCTCATTTCAAGTCCTTAAAAACGATTGAATTAACGATTTTAAATAAAATTGAATTTAATAATTAAATCTATTATGAAATTACACAAATCACTAATAATCATTATTTCATTGTTCTCATTATCAATTTATGCCAATAATGAAAACAGTAGGGAAAATATCATTTTCATTATTGTGGATGACCTTAGAGACCTTACTATGGCGGATAATCAACTTGAAATTTTAACTCCTAACATTGATAAATTAAAGAAACGTGGAGTTACTTTTAAAAACTCATTTACTAATAATCCAGTTTGCGGAGCTTCAAGAGCTAGTTTACTCACCGGTTTAAGACCTACTAAATCTAGATTTACAACTTATTATACTAAAATAGATGAAGACACTCCAAATGCTGTAACAATTGCTTCTTATCTAAAAAATAATGGGTACAAGACGATTAGTAATGGTAAAATTTTACACCATGGCAAAGATGCAGTCTATGGATGGGACGATATTTTTAAGGGATCTAGAAATAATCCTAAGGATTATAAAGATCCGGTAAATATTAAAAATTTAAAAAAGAATTTTGGACCTGCATCTGAATTTGTATATGCTAATGATAATGACTACTCAGATGGAAAGGTTACTCAAAAGACTATTAAAGATATAAAAACAATAAATCAATCTGATAAGCCTTTTTTTATAGCTGTTGGTTTTCAAAAGCCTCATTTACCATTTATTGCTCCAAAAAAATACTGGGATTTATACGATAGAAAAGACATATCTCTACCATATAATAATTTTTTTCCACCCTCAGCACCACAAAAAGCAAATTATTTTTATGAATTAAGAAAGTTTACTGATATCCCTGAAAAAGGACCTATAACTGATGATAAAGCTAAAGAGTTAATTCATGCTTATTATGCTTGTGTAAGTTACATAGACGCACAAATTGGGCTTATTTTAGATGAACTAAAGAATCAAGGTCTGACTAATAATACTACGGTTGTTTTGACTAGTGATCACGGATTTAGTCTTTCGGAGCATGGAAGGTGGACAAAACATAACTTGTTTCAATATGAATTAAAAATCCCTATGATTATTAGTTCACCTAAATACAAAAAAAACAAGACAAGTGAATCTTTTGTTGAATTAGTGGATTTGTTTCCTACATTTTGTGATTTAGCTGAATTAGAAACTCCTGATTTTGTTCAAGGTAATTCTTTAGTCACAAATCTTAAAAGTCCTAACAAAGTTACAAATGAGATAGCTTTTTCGATTTGGAAAAATGGTGAAACTTTAATTTCAAATAAGTACTATTACACTGAATGGAAAAGAAAGGGAGAGTTAATCGACAGAATGTTGTATGATATAGAAAATGATGAACTTCAGATGAATAATATCGCTGAAATAAAATCAAACAAACCTATAGTTGATAGTCTTAGTCGTATATTAAATAAGCATATTAAGTCAGTTAAGTAAAATGAAATTGTTATCTAATTTTTTATTATTTTTTTTTATTGGCTATTTATCTTGTTATTCACAAGTAGTTTTGAGTGATGATAAAATAAACGTATTCATTTTTGCAGGTCAATCTAATATGGCAGGAGCTGCAGATGCTTCTAATTTAAGTAATGTAGATTTAATAGATCTTGAAAAGGCTAAAGAAAATGTTTCTTTTGTTTACAATGGTAACAAAGCTGTTCCTTTAAATGTTACAATACCAGCTGATTGGAAGAAAAAAAAGTTTCAATTAGATAGTTGTTTTGGTCCAGAGATTTTCTTTGGAATTGAATTATCAAAAAAACATCCAAATAAAAAGTTTTTGTTTATTAAAAGAGCGCTTGGTGGAGCATCGTTGTACGGATGTTGGAATCCAAATTGGACTAAGGAAAAAGCTCAATATGTTAATGAGTTAAACAGGCCAAAACTTTTTTATGAACTTTTAAATGATGTAGATAGAGAATTGTTAAAATATAAAAAATCCGATTATCAAATTATGGCTATGTTATGGGTCCAGGGTGAGTCTGATAGTGGTCAGAAATGGGGTCCTTTACCTTCAGACACTTATTTTGAAAATTTAAAAAATTTAATAAATAAGTCTAGAGCAGCATTTAAATATCCAGAAATGCCATTCTTGATCATGCAGGTAGGTAGTAAAAAAATAGTTCAGGCTATGAAGAATGTATCAATTGAATTAAAAAATGTTATTTTTATTTCTCAAAGTAAAGATAGGTCTTCTGATAATTTTCTTTCAAAGCGTGAAGACAACATACATTATAATTATATCGGAATGAAAAAAATAAGTAACTTATTTTTAAATAATTTCAACACAATCAATAATAAATATAACCAATAAATTAAATTATGAAAAACTCAATTAAAATCTTTGCACTATTAATTTTATTCTCATTTAACTCTAACGCGCAAAATAACTATCAAATAAAAAAAGCTACTACGTTTTCTGAACATGCTGCTACTCAGTTAGAATTGTCTGATGAAGATCAAAAGTTTATCTATGATACTTACATTGCTAAATTCATGAATGATAGAGAAAATATTTTCGGAAAAGATTTGTCAAACGAAGAAAAAAGAGCTGTTTACAAAGCATCTAGTAAGAAAATTAGGCAATCTATGAGAGTTAGGTTTGATCAACCAACTACTGCCGCAATAATGAAATCTATATTAGAGCTTCAGAAAAAAAATCAGTAATTTTTGAGATATACTTTTTACATACTTTTAATATCTTTTAACCCATTAATTTCTCAAACTTCACCTCAAGAGATTGTGAATTTAATGGGTAGAGGTATAAATATGGGAAATGTATTGTCTGCCCCCACAGAAGGGAACTGGGCTTATGCTGTTTACGAAGACTATTTTGTTCAATTATCAGAAGCTGGCTTTACTAATGTTAGAATTCCAGTAGATTTTTATAGTGGTGGATTTCTTAATCCTGATTATAGTATAAATGGATCTGAAAGGTCTAATATTAATATTGAAGGGTGTACTAGTAATAACTGTTTTTCATCAGAAGCCAATACTTTTTCAAATTATGAGGGTTCATTAGATGATTACTCTGTCAACGAAGATTATTTAGATAGAGTTCAGCAGATTGTTGACTGGGCGATAACTCACAACATAATAGTTGTATTAGATTTTCACGGAAATAACCTTAAACAAGAATTTGTATATACATTTGAAAATGAGGAAATAAATGGGGTTAATTATTATACTAACCCTACTTCAGCTAAAAGGTTAGCTGATATTAATAGATTTAAATCTATTTGGAGAGATATTTCTAATAGATTTAAAGATTACTCTACTAATAGTTTAGTTTTTGATTTAATCAATGAACCCTACTTTTCTGTTTCTGCTAATGAAATGAACGATTTAAACTTATCTCTAATTGAAATAGTTAGAGCATCAGGGTCTAATAATTTAACACGATCAATAATTATAAACGGAGGAGGAGCGTCTAGTTGGGAAGTGCCATTTGAAATTAGTTCAGAAGTTCTTAATTCAGATGACTATTTGATAGCATCCTTTCATTATTACCAACCATTTAATTTCACTGCATCTTCTAGAGAACAATATAATAATTTTGAGTTTTCTCAAACTCAAAAAGATCTAATTACTGATAGGTTTATTCAGCTTAAAACTTGGTCTGAAGGTAATGATATCCCAATATACCTTGGTGAATTCGGTGCTGATAATGAAAATGGAGTTAATTATTTTCAAGGATCAGTTGGTGAATTTGGAGGGCCATTTAATTCTGATCGCGTTGAATATCATAGATTTATAGCCGAAGAGGCTATTGTTAATGACTTTGCATTTTCAGCATGGTGTGCAAGTAATAAGTCTTCCAAAACTATTAATCTTAGGAATGACAATCCTAATAATAGCAGTATTGACCCTTATTCTGGTGAAATAATTACTGAGAACTGGGTAAATGATGTTAAAGAGGCTTTAATAGGGTGTCCAGAAAATGAGCTCATTCAAAATCCAAATTTTGATTGTATCAGTATTAACAATAGTTGGAGTTTAACAAATTATGGTGGTGCAGATGCTGATTATACTGATGCGTTTGAAGAATCTTTTCAAGAATCATCCTCTTTTGTAAATGTTCAAAGTTTAGCAACAAACAATTCTGGTTTTAACAAAGTTATATTAAATAATGTCAATTATAACGAAGATTTGAATGGTAAAACCGTGAATATTAAGTTTTATGCTAAAACTGCAGCGGAAGAACCTGCATCATCTTTTAAAGTAAGAATTAAAAAGGGGAGTACTGGTAATAATTATTCTGTGTCTGATGAAATATTTTTATCTAACAATTATGAATTAAATGAAGTTGAATTTGATATTAATGAGTATTTCGATAGTTATAAGCTTCAATTATTATGTGGTAATGAAACAGGCTACTATTATTTTGACAGTTTTGATGTGACTATCTCTGACAATAATATGTCTGCAGAAGAAATTATAAACGATGTAATTCAAGTTTACCCTAATCCAACTACTGGATTAGTTAATTTAAATTTTAAGAATATAAGTAATCTCAATTTTGAGATATTTTCAATTAATGGAAAATTAATAAAAAATTATACTGATTATAGACATAACCAAGTCGACTTTAATTACTTAGATAATGGGGTGTATTTTATACGATTTTATATAAATAATAAAGTTGTTGTTAAAAAAATGATTAAAAAATAAATTAATTGTTTTTCTTAGAATTCATTTCTGTGTAAACACGCTTTATTCTAGTGTCAGTCATTTTTCTCATTTCATCTAAACTCATATCATCCTTATATTTGACTTGAAGTTGATTTATTTTGGATTTTAAGTCTTTAGTTATCTTTGCGTATCCCTCTTTTCCGTATAGATTATTTAATTCATCTTTATCATTATCTAAATCAAATAATTCCCATTCATCCATATTGTAATAATAATGAATTAACTTAAACCTATCTGTTCTAACTCCATAATGAGGTTGTACTTTATGCCAGAAAGGATATTCGTAATAGTGATAATAAACTGCATCTCTTTTAGAGTATTTTTTGTCGAAAAGCTGTTTTTTAAAGCTTTCTCCTTGCATATCTTTAGGAGGTTTTATCCCAGCTAAATCTAATATTGTAGGAGCAAAATCAACATTAACAATAAGCTCATTATTAATACTATTTGATTTAATTTCTTTTGGGTATTTAATCATAAATGGCATTCTAAAAGAAGGTTCATACATCCATCTTTTGTCAAACCAACCATGCTCGCCAAGATAAAAACCTTGGTCAGAAGTATAAATGACAATAGTATTTTCATCTAAGTTATTTTCTTTCAAATAATCTAACATTTTACCTACCGATTCATCAACCCCAGCAACACATCTAAGGTAATCTTTAAGGTATCTTTGATACTTCCATTTTTTTAGGTCCTCACCCTGAAGAGTATCATTTGGTGTCCAAAACTCCCCGTTATTACCAAATCTGTTCCATTTTCCTAATTCTCTTGGAGATAAACCTTTAGGTGGCGTTAGCTTTAAGTCTTTTCTGTTCATGTGATTTTCAATCTCAAGCATATTTTCAGATGCAGCTAAACGACCTTCGTAATCATCATTAAAAGTATCAGGATATGGCAAATCATCACTGAACAATGTGTCAAATTTAGGGTTTGGAGTCCATGGCCTGTGAGGTGCTTTAAATTGATACATTAACATAAAAGGTTTGTTCTTGTCTCTTTTGTTATCTAGCCAATTTAAAGCATCATAAGCTACTTGCTCAGTAGAATGTCTTTTATTTTCTCTTATAGTATCTTTTCCATTTTCTAAAAATATAGTATTAAAATAAGTGCCTTGACCTCCATGATTGATCATTACCTTGGAATAGTCAAATCCAGTTGGATTAGTGCCAAGATGCCATTTTCCAATAACAGCAGTCTGGTATCCATTTTTCTGTAAAATCTTAGGAAAAGTTTGTTGACTTCCGTCAAAATCACCACCACCTTCATTCTTGTAAAACCCATTAATGTGAGCATATTTTCCAGTTAAAATTGCCGCTCTACTTGGTCCACAAATACTGTTAGTATTGAATGTACTATTCATAAGCATTCCTTCCTCTGCAATTCTATCAATATTTGGAGTTGGAGCTGTCTCTGCTAACCAGTCATTGTATGCACTTACAGCACTTACAGCATGATCATCTGCCATTATAAATACAATATTTGGTGGATTATCTTGCTGGATAGAAGGTTTTACGCTAAAAGTAAAAAGTATAGATATTGAAACTATGATCAATATGTTTCTCGAGTTTAAAATTTGTTTTTTCAAGGTCTTAAATTTCTAATAATAATTATATTTTAAAATTAATATTTTTATATATAAATTTTAATTGTTTAAATGAAAATATTGAAGCTATTACATTTAATAATCATTAAATAAGTGTTAATTTTCAAACATTACTTCAAATATTATATTATTGATCTAGTTTCTTTTAACATATATGTTGTTAATTAATTATTTTTATACTAATGAATATAATAAAGCTTTTACCACTGTTATTGATTAATTTTTTTGTTTACTCACAGAAAAATAACACTTCGCCAAATTTTTTATTTATTCTTGTCGATGATCTTCCACACGATGCTAACGGTTTTTCTGGAAGATATCCATTTTTAAAAACACCAAATATAGATAGATTAGCAAATGAAGGAGTTAATGTTAAGAATTTTTTTGTTACACAATCTATATGCTCTCCATCTAGAGCTAGTTTTTTAAATGGAACATATCCACATATTCACGGCGTCAATCAAAACAACCGTCATGTTGATCCAGACTGGAATAAATTTCCTTCTTACGCCACTCACTTGCAAAAGCAAGGCTATCAATCAGCGCATATTGGTAAAATTCACATGGCACACAGTAAAGGAAAAAAACATATAAGACCTGGGTTTGACTACTGGTATAGTTTCAATGGTCAAGGTGATTACTTTAACCCAGAAGTCAATGATAACGGATTAGAATTTCAAGAAAAGGGCTACATAACCGATATTTTAACTGACAAAACTGTTGATTGGTTAATAAATAAAAGAGAAAGCAAAAAACCATTTATTTTAAATTTATGGCACAAAGCTGTACATGAAAAACACCTGCCGGCAACCAGGCACAAAAAATTATATATAGGTGAGAATCTTCCAAAACCACCATTTGACACACATAAAGAAACTTTTGATGGAAAACCTGAGTGGCAAAGGAAAAAAACGTATGGCGCTAAATGGAAAAATTATTTACCCATTCCAGAAAAACTAGAAGAACTTAAGTGGCCAATTCGATATCAAAAAAACATTAAATTACTAAGGAGTTTGGCTGCTGTAGATGAGTCAATTGGAACTGTTTTGAAAACTTTAGAAGAATTAGGTGAATTAGAAAATACTGTAGTGATTTTTAG
>Ga0209199_1004454_pt1 | contig 12877 bp, 16 predicted proteins | sample COGITO_mtgs_1105_7_FD_184805 | JGI IMG/M metagenome (GOLD analysis project Ga0209199, IMG submission 184805) | Pelagic marine microbial communities from North Sea - COGITO_mtgs_110523 (SPAdes) (version 2) | ecosystem: Environmental > Aquatic > Marine > Epipelagic ...
GGGGCGCATTAAATGGATATTGTTTCAGGAATCGTGGTTTTTATCCTGCTATGGTGGTGGGTGTTCTTTATGACCTTGCCATTTGGCGTGAAGACGCCTGACTCGGTTGAGGTTGGCCATGCCACATCAGCACCGGAAAAACCAATGCTTTGGCGCAAGGCGATGATTGCCACGATAATTGCGTTAATCCTATTTGCCATCGTGTTTTGGGTTATTGATTCGGGTTTGCTGTCGTTAGATCAGCTATAGGCCTTTGTCGCTATTAAGGTGGCAGACATGGCAGGGCGGCGGCATTTGTCAACTGATTGAAATAATGCGCCAGATTTTGGCCAAAAGAAAAGCAAGGCTTACGCCTTGCCTTTTTCAATCACTGTTCTTGATGCCAGTGTTTGCTCTCCCTAAACCCGGTTTTGGCAACCTGTTGGAAAAACGTTAGGAAACTTTCATCGGCTTGTCGACATAAAATTCACGAAAACTCAACAAATCAGACAAAAATTCGTCTTATTCATCTGATTCGCCTTGCCAGAAATAAAATTGGGTTATTCAGCGGCGCGAAGTGACGCAGCCTTTGCCAGACGTTCGTTTATCTTTGTGTTTGGCCAAAAAACCATGTTATCAGACGATTGTGGTCAAGACGCTGACTTTATCGGCTGGCCTGTTGGTATAAGGGGCAAAATAATGCAACGAGAAACAATTTATCTGGCGTCAGATCATGCTGGCTGCGCGCTGAAAGCCGCTGTTTGTTCGCATCTTGCGGCTGCTGGATATCAAATTGTTGATCTTGGGCCGGATCAGGGCGAGTCGGTTGACTATCCCGATTATGGTGTCAAATTGGCGATGGCGCTAAAGGATGACCCAGCCGCGCGCGGCATTGCCATTTGCGGAAGCGGTATCGGCATCTCGATTGCGGTAAACCGGTTTTCATGGGTGCGGGCGGCGCTTGTTAGCACTGCCGAAGCGGCCAGCCTTTCGCGCCAGCACAATGATGCAAATGTTTTAGCCTTGGGCGAACGGTTGATTGACCGGGCATTAGCACTTACATGTGTTGAAGCGTTTTTAGACACTGCTTTTGAAAGTGGTCGTCACCAGCGGCGAGTAGATAAATTAACAGCGATTGGTAATGATCGTTTGGAATTGGAATAGGCTTGCAATATTGATTGCCGGTTTTATGTGTTTACAGAGTAGATTGATGCCGTTGTGGGTCATGGTTTTGACTGCGGTAAGGCATATTTTTGAGGAGAAGAAAGATGGATGAGTTCGGTAATGCGCAAGCTGCGATGAAAATGGACGGTTTTTTCAGCAACACACTGGCGCAAAGTGATCCTGAAGTGGCTGCTGCGATTGGTGATGAATTGGTGCGCCAGCAAGATCAGATCGAAATGATTGCCTCGGAAAATATCGTCAGCACTGCCGTTATGGAAGCCCAAGGGTCTGTTCTGACCAATAAATATGCCGAGGGCTATTCAGGTCGTCGCTATTACGGCGGTTGCGAGCATGTTGATGTGATCGAAACATTGGCAATCGAGCGCGCGAAAAAATTGTTCAATTGTAATTTCGTCAATGTGCAGCCGCATTCGGGCGCGCAAGCGAATCAGGCTGTTTTCCTAAGCTTGCTAAAGCCGGGTGACACAATTCTTGGCATGTCTTTGGCAGCGGGTGGCCACCTAACGCATGGGGCCGCACCAAACCTGTCTGGTAAATGGTTCAACGCAATTCAATATGGTGTGGATGAAACCACCGTGCAGGTGGATTTTGACGAACTACAGCGGCTCGCCTTCGAGCACAAGCCGAAAGTGATCCTTGCTGGTGGATCGGCCTATCCGCGGACATTGGATTTTGCTGCATTCCGTAAGATTGCAGATTCGGTTGGCGCCTATTTCATGGTTGATATGGCGCATATTTCTGGTCTGGTTGCCGCTGGTGCGCACCCAAGCCCGATCGAGCATGCGCATGTTGTCACCTCGACCACGCATAAAACCTTGCGGGCGTCACGCGGTGGCTTGATCTTGACCAATGATGAGGCGCTTGCCAAAAAATTCAATTCAGCCGTTTTTCCCGGCTTGCAAGGCGGCCCATTGATGCATGCCATTGCTGGTAAGGCGGTTGCCTTTGGCGAGGCGCTTCGCCCTGAATTTAAGGCCTATACAAATATGGTTGTCAGCAATGCGCGCATTCTTGCCGAAACATTGATTTTACGCGGTGTGTCTATCGTTTCAGGCGGTACAGATACCCATGTTGTTCTTGTCGATCTTCGGCCAAAGGGTTTAACCGGTAACGTGACCGAGCTATCGCTTGAGCATGCTGGTATCACCTGTAACAAAAACGGTATTCCGTTTGATCCGCAGCCACCGACAGTGACATCGGGTGTTCGTCTTGGCACGCCTGCTGGAACAACACGCGGGTTTGGTAATGACGAATTTGTGAAAATTGGCCATCTGATTGGTGATGTTCTTGATGGTTTAGCGCGGAATGCCGAGGATAACAAGGCGGTTGAGGCGCGTGTGCGCGAAGAAGTGCGCACATTATGTCGGGCTTTCCCAATCTATCAATAGTGTGTACACTCACTGCAGACACCAAATGTTGTTTGCCATTTCCGAATTAGGGTAGTGTGATACGATGATTTGTCCGTTTTGCGGGAACGAAGATACACAGGTAAAGGACTCACGCCCTGCCGAAGACGGCGGGGCGATCCGACGCCGGCGCTTATGCGGGAAATGTGACGCCAGATTCACCACCTTTGAACGGGTGCAAATCCGGGAAATTACATTGGTCAAACGTGATGGTCGTAAATCAGTTTTTGACCGTGAAAAGCTGGAACGGTCATTCGATATTGCCCTTCGCAAACGCGATGTTGACGCCGAAGCTGTTGGCATGGCGATCAATGATATCGTCCGCCAGCTGGAAAGCCATGCCGATGGTGACGTGCCAAGTGCGCGTGTTGGTGAATTGGTGATGGCAGCATTATATAAGCTAGATCAAGTCGCCTATGTCCGCTATGCGTCGGTATATCGTAACTTCCGTGAGGCCAAGGATTTTGAAGCCTTTGTCGAAAAAGAGCTTGGTGAGTAAAGCGGCTAAGACGCAGGATTTCCGGTCAAATCCAGTTTTCCCCGAAGATGCACGATGGATGCGCGCTGCCATTATGGCGGGAAATCGTGGCATTGGCCGTAGCGGGGTTAACCCGCCGGTTGGCTGTGTTTTGATTGGTGCGGATGGGCAGTTGCTGGCATCGGGCCATACAGGGGCAGGCGGCGTTCCCCATGCCGAATCTGCGGCGCTGGCAAATCTTGATGATGCTGGTCGTATAGCCCTTCAGGGCGGCACTGCCTATGTCACGCTTGAACCTTGCGCCCATCACGGTAAAACCCCTCCATGCGCCGATGCGCTAATCGCCGCTGGCATTGCGCGTCTTGTCGTTGCGCTTCAAGATCCTGATCCGCGGGTGAATGGTAATGGTTTGGCACAAATTGCCAAAAAAGGCATCATTGTTTGCCTTGGTGTTGAGGCTGCGCTGGCAAGTGAAACGTTAAAATATTTTATTTATAAAATTCAGAATGGTAAACCTTATTGCTCACTTAAAATTGCAGCGTCAATTGATGGTAGAATTGCGCTTTCTGACCGCAAAAAACGCTGGTTAACTGGCTCGAAAATGCGCCGCTATGTGCATTTCTTGCGCAGTCAGGCCGATGCCATTATCACCGGTATCGGCACTGTTCTTGCTGATGATCCGCAGTTGAATTGTCGCAATGAAGGGCTGGAAAATGACAGCCCGCCCATTTTCATTTTTGACCGGCTTTTGCGTGTTCCCGCCACCGCAGCAATTTTGCAAAGCCCCTATCCGGTGACGTTGTTTTGCAGTGAAGCGGCATCTGAGTCGCGCCGCCAAACGCTTGGTGATGCCGGATGTGTGATTGCGCCTTTGCCTGATGATGCTGATGGGCGGCCTGATATTGGTGCGGCATTGTGCTATATGGGCATGAGTGGGGTCAATCATGCGCTTGTCGAGGCTGGCACCGGTCTTGTCACCAGCTTTTTGGCTGCCGATGCGGCTGATTGCATTTACTGGACACAATCAGATCATATTTTGGGCGGTGATGCCTTGCCAGTGGTTGGGCAATTCACATCTCAAAGAATCAACGCGGTGGCAATCTTGGCCGAAAACAGATATATCCAGACGCATTATCAGGCAATCGGCAATGACCGCCTGATTATCTTGCAAAAACCCAACGCCACCACTGGCAGAACACAGGCATAAACCATGTTTACCGGTATTATTACAGCCATTGGCCGCCTCGAGGCGATCACCGATAAGGGTGATCGGCTATTGCGCATTTCCTGCGATTGGGATTGCGCCGCCATTGATATCGGTGCGTCAATCGCCTGTTCCGGAATTTGTCTAACCGTGATTGACCGGCGGGATCATTGGTTTGCCGTGGCCGCTTCAGCCGAAACTATAGCCGTGACAACGCTTGGCAATTGGCAGCAGGGGGATCGGATAAATCTTGAACGCGCGCTTTGCCTTGGCGACGAGCTTGGCGGGCATATCGTATCGGGTCATGTTGACGGTTTGGCCGTGGTTACGTCAATCACGCCGGCTGGCGACAGCCATGTTGTCTGGCTAGAGGCACCGCAATCATTGGCTAAATTTGTTGCCCCAAAGGGGTCGGTTGCGCTTGATGGTGTATCCTTGACGGTCAATGCGGTCAAGGGCAATGCGTTTAGCCTGAATATCATCCAGCATAGCTGGGAAGTAACCGGCTGGGGACAGGCTGTCGTCGGGCAAAAGATGAATATGGAAATTGATTTGCTGGCGCGCTATGTTGCCCGCCTTGCAGCGTTTGATAAGGATTAATGCAATGACCCCACCAAGCCGCAATGGGTTATCAACAATAGAAGAGGTGATTGCCGATGCCAAGGCAGGCAATCTTTTCATTCTTGTTGATGACGAAGACCGCGAAAATGAAGGCGATCTGTGTGTCATTGGTGAATATGCGACGGCAGATGCGATCAATTTCATGGCTAAATATGGCCGTGGATTAATCTGTCTTGCTTTGACGCGTATCCGCACCGAACAGCTTGGCCTGACAATGATGGAGCGCCGCAATGAATCGCGGCATGAAACCGCTTTTACCATCTCGATTGAGGCGCGCGAGGGCGTCACAACCGGTATTTCGGCCGCAGATCGCGCCCTGACCATCAAAACTGCGATTGATCCAAATTGTGGCGAACGCGATATCACCACCCCGGGTCATATCTTTCCATTGATTGCCCGCGATGGTGGAACTTTGGTTCGCGCTGGCCATACCGAAGCTGTTGTCGATATTGCGCGTGCCTGCGGGTCAGATAATCCGTCGGGCGTGATTTGTGAAATCATGAAAGATGACGGCGAAATGGCACGTCTTCCCGATTTGATTGGTTTTGCCAAGGAACATGATCTGAAAATTGCATCAATTGCCGATCTGATAGCATGGCGGCGGCGCAATGAATCGCTTGTTCAACGCACCGTTGAAAGCGCAATAACAACACGCATTGGTGGTGACTGGCGTATGGTGATCTATGCCAATACGGTATCGAACATCGAACATATTGCCTTGGTAAAGGGTGACATCAGCGCGGGTGATCCTGTTTTGGTTCGCATGCATGCGCTTGATCTGATGGCCGATCTTCTTGGCGCAGTGTCGGAAAAGCGGGCAGGTGACGAATTGGCGACAGCAATGGCGGCAATTGCCAAAGCCGGATGCGGCGTTATCGTTGTTTTGCGCGAATCCATTGCTTCCAACCTTTCTTCAATGGTGAGCCAGAAATTGAATATGACAAGTGATACAGGTGGCAATCGCGATTTGCGCGATTATGGCGTTGGTGCGCAAATTCTAACCGATCTTGGTATTCGCAAGATGATCTTGTTATCCGACACACGTCCAAATGTGGTGAGCCTTGAAGGATATGACCTTGAAATCACCGATTGGCAGCGCATTCATTAGGAGCAAACATAATGGCCGGACACTTTTTGATCGTTGAGGCGCGTTTCTATGGCGAGATCGCCGATGCACAGGCTGCAGGCGCCGTTGCTGCGCTTGAGGCAGCAGGGGCAAGCTTTGAGCGTGTTTTGGTGCCAGGTGCGCTTGAAATACCTGCGGCGATCGCTACGGCGTCGATTGGCGACCGGCATTTTGATGGTTATGTTGCGCTTGGCTGCGTTATTCGTGGCGAAACCAGCCATTATGATACGGTTTGCAATGAATCAGCACGCGGATTGATGGATCTATCACTCGCTAATGGATTGGCGATTGGAAATGGTATTTTGACCGTTGAAAATGAGGATCAGGCTTGGGCGCGTGCCGATGCAGCGCGCAAGGATAAGGGTGGTGACGCCGCCCGCGCGGCGCTGGCGATGGCAGCGTTAAAACAGGAATTTTGTGGTTAATCTGATGAGTGATGATAAACAAACATTAAAAGCGGTCCCGGTTCGCCGCCGATCTGCGGCGCGGCTTGCAGCCGTTCAGATTATCTATCAAACATTGATCACCGGTCAGTCGGCGATCAATTTTGCACCGCAATTCTTGGCGCATTATGCTGGCGATGCGGCAAAATCATTTAAGGTCAAAGATCTGGATGAAGGGCATCTAAATGCGCTTTATGCCGGTGTTGAACATGATGTTGTTGATATTGATGCGGCAATTGCAGCCCAGCTTGCCGAGGGATGGTCGCTAGATCGCCTTGCGCGGATTGAATTATCTTTATTGCGATGTGGGGCCTTTGAATTGCGATCAATGCCGCATATCCCCGCGCGCGCAGCGGTCAGCGAATATGCCGCTTTGAGTGATGCATGCGGATGTGATGTTGGATTTGTGAATGCCGTTCTTGACCGCATGGCGCATGATGCCCGCATTGTTGAGATGGGAAAATAGGTTCTGGCGATCAGGTTTAGCCGTTCACTCGTTCGCTTGCTATTCGGTTGCTTGCCGGCGTTTCAAATTTGAGAAAATCTGTTCAACAACGCCGAATGTATCGCCGGGTGTTGGTGTTTTAGACTCGATATGGGCAACATTAAGCCCGCTTTTTTCATCAATTAAATCAACTTCTTGCAGATTGTTATCTGCGTCAAATGAAAAGGCGTAAATCACCCGCGATTTGGTTTTGTTAATGCCGGCAACTGACTGTTCCATAATTTGGCTTGCATAATAGATTTTGCGGCTATCAAAAGCGCCTTCAAAACTTGGTCGGCCAAGCATGCCAATGATATCAGCGCGGTTGGTTTGGCCAATTTTGATCGTGTCCATCTCGGCCTGATTGATGACATGGCCATGTTCGCTGATCCTCTCGCCGCATCCGGCCAGGAAGCCAAGGCAAAAAATGCCAATGCCAAGTGCGCCAAAGCCTAGTTTGATTTGGCGTAGGATAGATAGTCGATTCAAAGAGACACTGGTCATTACGGGGTTCCTGCGATATAGAAGGGGCCAAGCGGGCATTTTGGTCACGCCAACAAAATAGGTCAGTAATGCGGGATGTTGCAACAATGAACGAAAAAGCACAAGCATGGCTCGGCAATTTACTTGGCTGGGGGCAAAGTCGACAGGCTGGTACTGCGGAAAAGCTGTATGCTGAGGCGGTTCGTTTAGCCCGAAATCCGGCCTTTTTTGACAAATATGGCGTTGCTGATGATGTTGATGGGCGTTTTGATGCGCTTAGCTTGATTGTGGCTTTGGTGATGCGCAAGCTGAAATTACTGGATGATGACGGCAAAGCATTGAGCCAGCAATTGTTTGATTCGATGTTTGCTGACATGGATTTGACGCTTCGGGAAATGGGCGCAGGCGATATTGGTGTTTCAAAACGTGTTCGCGCCATGGCCGAAGCTTTCATGGGACGTCTTCAATCCTATGTTGATGCCATTGATAATAATGATAAAAAATCTTTTTCAGAAGCCTTGAGTCGTAATTTATTTCGTGGCAATGAAACCATTGATCCCTTAGCGAACGGCGTTGTTGATTATCTGTTTGCGCTGGTCACAGAAATCGATAATCTTCCGGCTGAACAGGTTCTTGCGGGCAAGCTTGATATCAAATAGGCCAGCATTATTCTACGGTGCGCTCACTGTTTTACTTTGCGCTTATGCGGCGGGTGATATTTCGCCAATTGTCTAAGATCAATCATTTTAAACCGGTAAAGCTGGATGAAACAATCACCTTTGGCCGCTAAATAGCTTGGTAAAGATAAAAATGCCTTTGATAAATTTGGATTCCGAAATCAATGTTGAACGTATCCGGCCGGATACGGGCAATTTCTATAAATTTGTTGCCACTGACGCCGAATGCCAGCTGTTAGCGGCGCGGTTTGATTTTATCGAGGTTGGGTCTCTATCCGCCGAGCTTCGCGTTCGCAAAGCCGCGCGCGGTTGCTGGGATGTTTCGGGTCAGTTAAAGGGTAAGATTTTTCAGGCTTGCGGTGCAACTGGCGTCCCAGTCAGCGAGACTATAGATTTTCTGCTCGAAGAACGCTATGTTCTTACCGCCGGCGACTATGACGAGGTTGAAGTCCAACTTGATGAGGCAGAACCTCTTGAAAATGGCGCAATCAAGATTGGCGAAATGTTGGCGCAATCGCTTGCGGTTGCAGTTACCCCGTGGCCGCGTGCGCCTGAAGCACCGGAAACATTCACAATTGGCGAGGAATCGTCGGATCATCCATTTGCTGGGCTTGCTGCGTTAAAACGGCAGCCCCCAAAATAATGCAAAGCAGGTTGGGAGGACATACCCTGTCTGGAGTAATTAAGATTGCGCTTGATGCTATGGGTGGCGATAACGCGCCAGTATCAGTCATTGATGGCGCCGATATTGCCAAGGCGAAATCGCCGCATATCGAGATCCTGTTCGTTGGTGACGAAACGGTGATTCGTCCGTTGCTGGCCAAATCAAAGCATTTCAGAGACGCCGAAGTGATTCACACCGAATTTGCGGTTTCGTCAAATGAAACAGCCTCGCAAGCGGTGCGCCGCGGGCGTGAAAGCTCGATGTGGCTTGCTATTGCGGAAGTTGCGGCCAAGCGGGCTGATGCCATCGTGTCGGCTGGCAATACCGGGGCGTTGATGGCGATGGCGAAATTACAGCTTCGTACCATGCCTGGCATCACCCGCCCGGCAATTGCCGGCTTTTTTCCAACCGAACATGACCCCATGTGCATGCTTGATCTTGGCGCCAATCTTGAATGTGACGAGGAAAATTTGGTGCAATTCGCCCTGATGGGACAAGCTTTTTATCTGTCATTGATGGGAAAAGATAATCCAACCGTTGGTTTGTTGAATGTTGGTGAAGAGGAACAAAAAGGCCATGAATATTTGCGTTTGGCAGCACAAGAATTGTCAAACCCTGATTTAGGGGTGAATTATCATGGCTTTGTTGAAGGGTCTGATCTGGTCAAGGGCAGCGTTGATATTGTCGTGACGGATGGATTTTCTGGCAATATTGCGCTGAAAACCGCCGAAGGCGTTGCCGGATTGTTTGCCTTGATGCTACGTCGCTCGTTTCGGGCGTCGGTTTTTGCGCGGATCGGCTATTTATTTGCCCGCAAATCGCTAAAGAATTTTCGAACCAAGATGGATCCAAGACGTTATAATGGCGCGGTTTTTCTGGGGTTGAACGGGATTGCGGTAAAATCGCATGGCGGAACCGACTCACTTGGGTTTTCAAATGCTATTGATGTTGCGGCCAATCTTGTCGATCATGGATTTATTCCTGATGTCAGTGCTGCCATTGAAAAGGCGGGGTTGATCCGCGAACAAAGAAAGATTGCGAATGACTAATCAACGGGTTTTAATGACCGCTGTCGGGTCTTACTTGCCAGCCAATGTCGTCACGAATGAAGCGCTTTCCAGCTTTGTTGATACAGATGATGCCTGGATCAGGCGACGTACCGGCATTGCCCAACGCCATCTTGTTGCCGATGGTGAAACCACCGCCGATTTGGCCTATCATGCCGCCACAAAGGCGCTTGCTAATGCAGGGCTTACCGGCGGCGATATTGACCTTATTATCATTGCCACAACAACCCCTGATAATACCTTTCCCTCAACCGCCACAAAGTTACAGCATATGATCGACGCCAAAGGTGCGATTGCCTTTGACATCCAGGCGGTTTGCGCCGGATTCGTCTTTGCACTTGATGTTGCTGATGCCATGTTGCAATCGGGGCGTGGACGCCGCGCGCTTGTTGTTGGGGCGGAAAGCTTTTCAAAATTGCTTGATTGGGCAGACCGGACAACCTGCGTTTTGTTTGGTGACGGCGCTGGCGCTGTGGTGCTTGAGCTTGCCGATGATGCCGGTGATGATGCTGGTGATTGGGGCATTCGCTCGTCAGTACTTCATTCTGATGGTGCCTATCGTGATATTCTCTATGTTGATGGTGGCCCATCAAGCAATGCTGCGGTTGGTCATGTGCGCATGGAAGGCAAAGAAGTGTTTCGCCATGCCGTTGAAAAGCTTGCATCGGTTATGGATGAAGCCTTGAGCGCCGCCAATATGCAAGCTGGCGACATTGACTGGCTGGTTCCGCATCAGGCCAATGTGCGCATCATTGATGCCATGCAGAAAAAAATGGATTTGCCATCTGATCGGGTTGTTCGCACCGTCGAACAGCACGCCAATACATCGGCAGCGTCAATTCCGCTGGCGCTCAGTGCGGCAGTCGATGATGGCCGAATCAAGAATGGTGATGTTTTGGCGATGGAAGCCATTGGTGGCGGGCTTGTGTGGGGCGCAGCCTTGGTGAAATTCGGTCGCCCTTCGTGATTTTCGCCCTTTGACACTAGCTGGATGCTGCAAATACCAATTTTTTTTTGGCTTTTCGTCCTAATCCATCATTTGTACTAACTTTCGGAATTGACCGCAGGTTCAAAAGTGGTTAGCGTTTTGAAGCTATGGGAACACTTACACGCGCAGATTTAACCGAATCCGTATACCGGAACGTAGGGCTATCAAGAAATGAATCCTCCGATCTTGTCGAGGCGGTTCTTGACGAAATTTGCGCCTGTCTTGAGGCTGGTGAAGAAGTGAAACTGTCTTCTTTTGGTACTTTTTCAGTTCAGTCGAAAAGCGAGCGCGTTGGCCGTAACCCGAAAACAGGGATCGAAGCGGTCATCACATCACGCCGCGTTTTGTCGTTCCGTCCGTCGCATATCCTCAAGGATCGTGTAGACGGTTCGCAATGAACGATAAAGCCAACGACGCCTTCAAAACAATTTCTGAAGTCTCTGCACTGGTTGACGTGCCTCAACATGTTTTGCGCTTTTGGGAAAGCAAATTTTCCAGCCTTCGCCCATTAAAGCGAAGCGGTGGGCGGCGTTATTACCGGCCTGACGATGTTGCCGTTTTACGCCGAATTAAACAGCTTTTATATGTTGATGGCTTTACCATTAAGGGTGCGCAAAAGCTGGTAAGAAGCAAAACAGCAGCGACTAAACCAAATGCCCCCGCCACAGAAAGCAGCGCATCAGGCAAAGATCTTGCCGCGGCAACGGCGATGCTTGATGATGTAAAAACCCGCCTTGCAGCGCTAAAACAGCAGCTCAACCACTAAGCCGTATCATTTTTGCTGAAAAGCCGATTGCCTAGATATCTTGGCGCGGCTATAACCATCACTGGCCGGAGCGTAGCGCAGCCTGGTAGCGCACTATACTGGGGGTGTAGGGGTCGTGGGTTCAAATCCCGCCGCTCCGACCATTTTTCATTTAAAAAATACAATAAAAACATAGGGATAAAATATCTCTGTTGTTTTTTTTGTTTGCATTAGTTTCATCTAATATCGTCTAAATATCGTTTAATTGTAAACATAGTGTAGATATGGCTGCTCGGCAGACCCCCACTTTGAGAGTCAACGGGGTGTGATGAAGCAAAAAATAACAGCATCTCTAGTTGCCAAGATTCGACGCCCGGCTGAAAAAGGGCAGGTGTGGGTGCGGGACACTGAGGTGTCTGGTTTTGCAGTGCGAATCACCAATAAGGGTATCAAGTCCTTCGTTTTTGAGAAGCGGCCGAAGGGGGGAGCGCAGGTTAAACAGATAACAATAGGCCGCTGCGGTGAGTGGAGTGTTGAGCAGGCGAGGGATGCTGCTAGAAAATTAGCAATTGAGTTCTCAGATCCAAACTATCTTCAGAAGCAACCTGAGGCCAAAGCAAGAAAATCCTTTAGACTGGCACATCTTATGCTGAGGCAATATCGCACGCCCTTGTCATTAATATCTTTACCATCGATGTAACTGAGCAGAGGCGTAAACTCATCTGAAGCTTTCCTCCTTGAGGAGTAAGCGCCAGTAACCCAACTGTTACTGCAGCCAAGAGGTTTATTTTCATTAACTACCTCCAAGTAACTTCGCATCTAAAGAGCCTCATCTAGTCTCGGCACCTCTCAGTATGATAGAAATAGAATGACGAACAACTGATGGAAGTGTCAATTTGAGAGAAAAATGGACGGTTCGTGGTAGGTCACAGCGGTAACCCCGGCGGGCGGCCAAAAGACGAGTACAAAGTGGCAGAGCTAGCCCGTTCTTACACCGTAGAAGCCGTTGAGACGCCTGTTGACCTTATGAAGGGCAGGAGAGACGATAGAGTCCGCGGAATAGCCTCTCAGGCGCTTCTAGACAGGGGCTGGAGCAAGGCTAAGGTGGCTACCAGCGGCGGATAGACGTATATCGAGGCTCTTCAGGCTGCAGCTGAAGTGATTAGGGTCAGAGAAGGATTGATTAAGCAGGCGGCGCAATGTGACGGTTTTTGGGTCGTGGTGACGTAGCGGCATAGAACGTCAAAGTGAGTAGGACAACCCGATTGCAATCGACGTTTTATTGCTCTTTCTTACTATTGGGCTATCCTTCAACTTTGATGGCATA
>Ga0209199_1004465_pt1 | contig 12851 bp, 10 predicted proteins | sample COGITO_mtgs_1105_7_FD_184805 | JGI IMG/M metagenome (GOLD analysis project Ga0209199, IMG submission 184805) | Pelagic marine microbial communities from North Sea - COGITO_mtgs_110523 (SPAdes) (version 2) | ecosystem: Environmental > Aquatic > Marine > Epipelagic ...
AAATATCTTCGATTCCGATTTCTAGTCAAATTTTATTTTGGCTAGGTTACTTTACTTTTAACACTATTAGATGGGGAAATTTTTATGAAGACTATGCATATTCCATTAAATCTAATATTATTGAGTTTCCTTTTCATATTACCTTATCTTACATATTTATATTTTATCTTCTTCCTAAACTTTTTAACGGAAAGGTAATTGAGTTTTTTACTCTTCTATTTATTAGTTTGGGACTAACTCTAGTTTTAAAGTTTCAAATCACTTATTATTTTACAAGTGGAGATGTCTTACCTGAATTTGCTGGTGTAACTTCAAAAATTGATCTTACTTATGCTATTAATGTAATTTTGGGGGAAATTTATGTTATAGCTTTTGTTACGGCCATTAAGTTAGCTATTGACTGGATTAAGCAAAGAGAATATCTTACAAGAACTAACGAAATACTTTTGGAAAGCGAATTAAAGTATTTAAGATCTCAAGTTCAACCGCACTTCTTTTTCAACACATTAAATAATTTGTATTCTTTAACTATTGATAAATCGGATAAAGCCCCTGATTTAATTTTGAAACTTTCTGATTTAATGAAATATTTTTTATATGAGACTGGTAAAGAATTTCAAACACTAAAAAATGAGGTCTCTCATATTAAAGATTACATTGATATTGAAAAATTACGATACGATGAAACTCTTAAAGTAAATTTTAATATCAGTGGCAAAACAAAAAAAATAATAGTAAAGCCCCTGATCCTTATTCCACTTGTCGAAAATGCATTTAAACACGGGGCTAGAAATTCGACAAAAAACGGATACATCAACATAGATTTGAAATCAACTAAAACCCTTTTGGGTTTTAGAGTTGAAAATTCATTTGAAAAACAAACAAAAAAAATAAAAGGACAAATTGGTGGCATAGGCCTTACAAACCTTAAAAAAAGACTAGAATTAAATTATGGGCCTGATTATTACAGTCTTGACATAATTGAAAAAAAAAATAAATATATTGCACACCTTAAAATAAAACTATGATCAGTTGTATAATATTAGACGATGAGCCTTTAGCAATTAAAGTAATAGAAAATTTTGTTAAAAAAATTGATTTTTTAGACTGTATTGGAACTTTTTCAAATGCCAACGAATCTTTAAGTACAATTAAGAAAGAAAAAGTTGATCTCATGTTTTTGGATATTAATATGCCTTTTGTCGATGGTATTAGTTTTTTAAAAAATTTAGAAAACCCTCCAAAAACAATTATTACAAGTGCGCATTCAGATTATGCTATTGATGGTTACGATTTAAATGTAGTTGATTATTTGATGAAGCCTATCCCATTTGAAAGATTTGAAAAAGCTGTAGATAAAGCTTACAAGGCGATTACTAGAGTTAGAAATGAAAAAAGCCTTGACCTTGATTTTGTTTTCGTTAGAGTTAACAAATTAAATGTCAAAATAAATTTTGATGATATTTTAGTCATAGAAAGTTTAAAAGATTATATTAAAATAGTCACTAAAAACAAGAACTTTATTGTTCATACCACCCTAACTTCATTTACAGAATCTTTGCCTAGAAATAAGTTTATAAGAATACACCGATCTACTACTGCGGCTATTCAAAAAATTGATGTAATTGACGGCAGCAATGCCTACATAAACAAAAAGCCTTATAAAATTGGCGGAAGCTACAAGGATGACTTTAAGAACTTGGTAGTTAACTTTAATTAATCTTTCATTAATTCTAGAGCATTTAAAACTTTTGTAACAGGGAACTTACAAGTGTTATCTACACATACATATATATAAGTTTCGTCCTTGAAATATCTGTCTTTTAGTAAATAAAGCTCGGACACGCTTTTAGAAGCAGCTACTAAAGCGTTCGGCAAATATTCATCCATTAACTCTTCTGCTTTTGCAATAGCATTATTACCAGAGATTGCAATTTCATAAAACTTTTGAGAATAATTATGTGAGTTGTTAAGCCATAACAAATAATCTGTAACTCTATCTTTTATTGTTTCGCTCACGTTATTTATCATTGTTTTAGATTGTGATAAATAGTCCTTATTTCCATAAAAATGACCAAGTCTAAATAAATTAAAATTCATTACGGAATTTGCAGATGGCGTAACTCCATCTTGAAGATTAATTAATGTATCTGCAAATAAACTTCCTTGATTGGTTGAAAATCTGTAAAACCCTGACTCTTCTTTAAATTTTTCGTTAGAAAAAGCTGTTAATTGATCTGCAAATTTTAAATAATTTTCATCAAAGGTAATTTCGTAAAGACCTATAAGGGCGTCAATGTAATAGCTGTAGTCTTCAAAAAACAAAACCTCAGCAGGACCACTGCTAGTATGTCTTATTATATTATTATCAATCATAGTTTTTGATAATGAAGAATTTATTAACAGAGCTTTATTTAGAAAAATCGGATCTTTTGTTGTTTTATAGCTGTCAACTAAACCTCTAATAGTTAATGCATTCCATGAGAAAATTATTTTAGAATCAATTATCGGATGAACTCTTTTTTCTCGCTCTTTTTTCAGTAAAGAATTTATCTCGTTTAATTTATTATTAAATTCTTTTAATGTAATGCCTTCTTTTTTAGAAAAATCTTTATCAGAAATCGTTTGATAAAAAACATACCTATCATTTTCCCAATAGCCTGTCTCATTTATATTATAATATTCTGAAACCCACTCAAAGTCTTCGTTCAAAATTTTCTTTAATTCTTCTACTTGCCATATGTAAAAGTCACCTTCACTTTTTGTTCCGTCCTTATAATTTGTATCAGCAGAAATACTTGAATAAATAAGATTATCATCTCCTGTCATCTTAGACTCTAAGAATCTATAAATATTATAAAGTTCCGATTTGAAACGTTCTTCTTTAAATAATTTAAAAGCACTTGAATAAACACTCAAGAGCTGGGCATTATCGTATAGCATTTTTTCAAAATGAGGAATATGCCAAGCATTATCAACAGTGTATCTATGGAAGCCTCCATCAATTCTGTCATTTATTCCTCCTCGAGAGATTTGCATTAGAGAGTTATAAACAAAATCATTCATTTCTTGATTACTGTACTCATTTGAAAATCTCATAAAGAAATTTAACATCGAGGGTAAAGGAAATTTCTGACCACTGCCAATTCCCCCATTTATTTTATCTGAATATTTAAAAGCTTTTTCAGCTAACTCAATTTGTAGCTCACTTGAATATGTTTCATCTCTTGGAGATGGTTTTACTAAAGCTTCTTTTTTTACACCCTCTCTTACGCTATTAGCATATTCTAAGACGTCTGGTTTTCTAGTCTTATAAAACCCACTAACCTGATTCAAAACCTGAATCCATTGTGTCTTTGGGACGTAAGTTCCTCCCCATATTGGTGTGCCATCCGGAAGAGCTATAATATTCATTGGCCAACCTCCACTTCCTGTCATTAAAACCAATGCTTTCATGTAGATTTCGTCTAAATCTGGTCTTTCTTCTCTGTCAACTTTAATATTAATAAAATTTGAATTCATAACATTTGCAACATCGTCATCTGTAAAACTCTCTTCTTCCATTACATGACACCAATGACAGGATGAATATCCTACACTAATTAAAAGTAATTTATCTGAGTTTTTAGCTAGAGACAAAGCTTCTTCGTTCCATGGGAACCAGTTAACGGGATTGGTAGCGTGTTGCTTTAAGTATAAACTTTTTTCGTTTGCTAAATTATTTTCCATGTCTTGGGATAATAAAGAATTTGAGCTTATAATAAAAATTAGAAAATAAAGTTTAATGTTACTCATTTTAATATAGGATCAAATTTTTTTTCTAAATTAAATATTTATTACACATATTTTTATGTTTTATTCAATTATTAAAACTTTGAAAAATCTATTTATTGTATTGGTATTATTTTTCTCTATTTCCTCTTGCAATACAAATAAAGCTGAAATAAGGCCGAATATTTTATTTATTATGGCTGATGACCACACGTCACAGGCATGGGGAATTTATAATGGAATATTAGATAATTACGTTAAAAATGATGCTATTAAATATTTAGCAAATAATGGTACTGTGCTAAATAACATGTTTTGTACAAATTCTATTTGTGTTCCAAGCAGAGCCTCAATTCTAACTGGGCAATACAGTCACCAGAACGGAGTCTACACGCTTAGCGATCATTTAAGCCCGGATAGTCTTAACGTTGCTAAAATTTTAAATAATAACGGTTATCAAACTGCTTTAATTGGCAAATGGCATTTGAAAAAAGAGCCATCTGGATTTGATTACTATAAAGTTTTACCAGGACAAGGCAAGTACAATAATCCTGTCTTTAAAACTAAAGAAAATTGGGAGGATGGATACAAAGGTGGTGTTGAAGAACCCGGATTTTCATCTGACGTGATAGGAAATTCGACTATCAAATGGCTTAAGGAAAGAGAATCCACTAAACCTTTTTTTCTTATGACACATTTCAAAGCCACTCATGAGCCTTTTGATTATCCAGAAAGACACAATGAGTTTTTGAAAAATATTGATATTCCCGAGCCAAAATCTCTACATGATTATATACCTTCCAGTTCTGGCAGAAGTTTTAGTGGTCAACAACTTGAAATTTTAACCAACAGATGGTTAAATTATTCTAAAAACAAAGATCACAACTCTGATACTAAATACCCTGGAATGCCTTTTTCAATTGAAAACATGTCAAAAGAAGAAATAAGATCTTTTTCATATCAAAAATTTGTAAAAGATTTTTTGAGATGTGCAGCCTCAATTGATGATAATCTTCAAAAAATTATTGACCATTTAAAAGAGTCTGATCAAATCAACAACACTATAATAATTTATACTTCAGATCAGGGCTATTTTTTAGGAGAACACGGGTTTTTTGACAAAAGAATGATGTACGAAGAATCTTCAAGAATGCCTTTTGTAATTAGTTATCCTAATAAAGTTTTAAAATCTCAAAGAATTGATGATTTAATTTTAAACCTAGATATCCCGTCATTATTTCTCGATTATGCTGGAATTAAATCTCCTAAATCATTTCAAGGCAAAAGCTTTAGAAAAGTTTTAGAATCAAGAAACAGTTTACATGCTAGAGAATTTACCTATTATAGATATTGGGAACACAGTCCTGTAAGGCCAGCACATTTAGGGATAAGAAGCAAAAAAAATAAATTGATTTATTTCTATGGTGAAGGATTAAACAAAAAAAATACAAGCAAGGTGAAATCTGAAAAAGCTTGGGAGTATTACGATTTAATTAAAGATCCATTTGAATTAAAAAATGAAATTTATAATCCAGAATATAAAAATGAAATTTTAAAATTACACAAGGAACTTATTACACACAAAAAACTTGCAGGAGACAATGAAACCTTAATCCCTAATATAAATGAGATTTAAAATTTTATTATTATTGATTTTGTTTGTTTCTAAAACTCAATCACAAACTAGTAAATCAGCAAAAATTGATAGTTTGATTAACTCTAGTATAACTTTAAAAAACTTTCCAGGAGCACAGCTTTTCGTAAAATTTAAAGATTCTATTATAATAAATAAATCATATGGATTTCATACTTATGATTCGATTATAAAAGTTAATAATAAACATGTTTATGATTTAGCGTCTTTAACAAAAGTATTAGCCTCTACGTTTTCAATCATGAAATTGTATGATGAAAATAAATTAGAGCTTGAAGATAAAGTTTCAGATTATTTTCCTGAACTAAAAAGATCAAATAAAAAAAATACAACAATATTTCAAAGCTTGAGTCATACTAGCGGATGGATCCCTTACATAAGTCACCAAAATTTTATTAAAAAAAGAAACGGAAACTTAAAAAAGTCAATTGTACGTGCTAAAATGCACAAACGATTTTCTATAAAAATGAATAATAATTTATTTTTAAAAAACACATATTCTAAAAAGCTGTTCAAAAGAATAAAAAAATCTAAATTAAATACAATAAATGCATATGATTACTCTGGACTTTTCTTTTTTTATGTGCCAAGTTTAATAAACAAAATTACTGGTTTTAGTTTCGAAAATTACTTCAAAAATACATTTATTAATAGAAAAGAAATTGCTCTTACATTTAACCCAACACAAGTGTTTAGTAAAAATATAATTGTTCCATCTGAGTACGACTCTATTTTTAGAAAAGAGTTGGTACATGGGTTTGTACACGATGAAGCAGCTAGTTTTATGGGTGGTATTTCTGGAAATGCTGGGCTTTTTGGAAATGCAGAAAGCATAGGAAGTTTATTGAATTTTTTAGAAGCTAAAAGCACTATGTTTAAACAAACTACTATTCACAAATTCACCTCTTATGCTTTTAAAAAGAGTGAAATCAGAAGAGGCTTGGGCTTTGACAAACCCTATTCGAGTGATAAATATGGAGAATATCCAAATAAGAATTTATCTAAAGATAGTTTTGGACATACTGGTTTTACTGGGACGATGTTTTGGGTCGATCCAGAAAAAGAATTAACAATTGTTTTTTTAACAAATAGAGTTTATCCACGTCGAGAAAATCAATCGTTTTATACTAATAATGTAAGAAGTAAATTAATTGATTTATTAATTAAAAATTAAAATGAGATCAATATTTAAAATTCTAATTCTATTTTTTGGGATATCCAGTTATTCACAAGAATTAATTTTTGAAAATCTGTTTGACAGTTCTTTCAACTCTGAAACAGCTTGCTACAGAATACCTTCCTTAATAACATCCATAAATGGAACTTTAATTGCTGCAATTGATGAGCGCAATAATTCGTGTGGAGATTTAAAATGGAACAGAGACATCAATATAGTTCTAAGAAAAAGTTTTGATGATGGTAATACATGGACTAAAATTGAAAAAATAATTGATTATCCCGAAGGCGAATCCGCATCAGACCCTTCAATGATTCTTGACAAACAAACAGGGCATATTTTTCTTTTTTATAACTATATGAATCTTAACATGGCTAAAGACGTATATCGCCTTATGGTAATAAAAAGCTCTGATAATGGGAAAAGCTGGTCAAATCCTAAAGATATTACTAGTCAAATAACTAAAAAAAGTTGGGAAAAGGATTTTATGTTTATTACATCTGGTCGAGGCACTCAGACTAAAGAGGGAACTCTTCTTCATTGTCTAGTTAACCTTGACAAGGGAACACATGTGTTTGGCAGCAAAGATCACGGAGAAAACTGGTTTTTAGTTGACTATCCATTGAAGCCAGGAGATGAATCAAAAATTGTTGAACTTTCAAATGGAGATTGGCTTGTAAATTCGAGAGTGAATTCAAATAAATTTAGATATTCTCATCTTTCTAAAGATAATGGTAAAAGCTGGTTTTCTTTTGAAAATAAAGATCTATCAGATCCGGCCTGTAATGCTAGTCTAATAAATTATAACACCAATTCTAAGAGTTTATTGTTATTTTCAAACGCTTTTAGTTCGCAAGAAAGAGATAATCTTTCTGTCAGCATTAGTTACGACCAGGGAATGAGCTGGAAAAACACTAAAACCATTTACAAGGGGAAGTCTGCATATTCATCAATGACTGTTCTTAAAAATGGAGATATTGGTTTGTTTTTTGAAAAAGATAATTATACAAAAAATGTGTTTGTTAGGGTTCCAAAAAAATGGATACTTGATAATTAAATAAAATTTTATTTAAATACTTCTAAATCTTCTTACACCTGTCCAGGTTACTCTTTTGGTTCTCCCTAAATAAGATTTAGTTCCAATTCTATCATTAAATTCATTTCTTAGTGAATTTAGTTGAGCATTTCCGTTATCCTGATTTTTCATTATATACTATTGTTAAAAAATTCCGGCAAAAATATATTAATAATTGAATTTATATGCTTTTTTTTTAATAAATTTTAAGGAAATATTAAACCTTCAATTTTGCTATTAAAAACTCTCTTAAACAAAGTGCAATTAGTTCTTTTATTATTAACTAGTATTTTTTCATATGCACAATCAGATTTTGAAATTTCTTCACCTGAATCACAAGGTTTTTCATCTGAAAGGTTAATGCTTTTGAACCAGGCGATGCACAGCTATGTGGACGATAACGAACTTTCTGGAATTCAAACTGCAATTGTAAAAAATGGGAAGCTGATTCATTTCGATAGCTATGGGAGCTCTGATATTTCAGAAAACGATCCACTAAAAGAAGATGATATTTTTCGAATAGCATCAATGACAAAACCGATCGTATCAATTGGTCTTATGATGTTACTAGAAGAAGGGAAATTTAAATTAAACGATCCTGTTTACAAATATATTCCTGAGTTCAAAAACTTAACAATCAAAAAAAGAAAAAAAATAAAACCCGTTAAAAACCATGTCAAAATAATCGATTTGTTAAGGCATTCTGCAGGTCTTAATTTTAAGGGTCCTGAGGATTACAGAAAAGTCATTAACATGGACTTGGAAGAGTATACAAAAGAGTCAGTAAAAGAGCCTTTAAAGTTTGAGCCAGGAACAACATGGTGGTATAGCTCTTCCACAGATATTTGTGGATATTTAATAGAAGTTTTATCCGGACAAAAATTAGATGTCTATTTAAAAAACAGAATATTTGATCCTTTGAAAATGGATGACACCTCGTTTGAACTTCCAAAAAACAAAATTGACAGATTGACTACTTTATATGTAGTTGGAGAAAAAAAAGAACTTGTTTCTTTTGATAATAAATCTAATACTCCGTTTAAAGACAAGGTGACTTTATTAAATGGTTCTGGAGGATTGCTTTCGACAACTAAAGATTATCTTAAGTTTTCAGTAATGCTTCTAAATAACGGTTTTTTTGGAGGAGAACAAATAATTAAAAAAAGTACTTTGGATTTAATGAAAAAAGATCACTCTTTAGGTCTTAAGTATAAAAAACTAGTATTTGGGAAAAAGAAAGGATTTGGGTTAGGTTTTGAAGTTGTTAAAGAAGAAGATACTAAGTTTGGATCAAAAGGTACTTTTGGTTGGGGAGGAATGTTTGGGACTTATTTTAGAGCAGATCCAAAACAGAATATGGTTTACATCTATATGACTCAATCATTTGAAACATACAGATTGAAATTAGCAGATAAGTTTAGAGCTATGGTTTACGAATCCATTTTAGAATAACTTATTTTTTCTCTTTTAAAATACGATTTTGTTCTTCTAGCAATGAGTTCATGTCCAAAAGCAATTGAATGTTCTTCGGGGTTGAAACTGTTTTATCATTAGGGTCTTCAGCTTTTTTGTTAAGTCTATTAATAAATTTCACAACCATAAAAATTGTAAATCCTACAATTAAAAAATCTAAAAAAGTTTCAATAAACTGCCCATAACTAATTGCTACTTCTTGAACAGAAATGTCTCCCAGGGAGTTAGTTTGAGATTCTCTCAAAATTAATTTCTTTTTATCTAAATTAATTCCGTCTGAGAGTAATGAAAGTGGCGGTAATAAAATTTGTTTTACTAAAACATCAATTACTTGATTAAATGATGCTCCAATAATAATACCTATTGCCATATCCATCATATTACCTTTTACAGCAAACTCTTTAAATTCTTGTAATAATTTCATAGTTAATTGAATAAGTTTTAAAGATAATAAATATGTTTATTTACTATTTTTTAAATTACGTCTACAAATTAAACAGAGGTTTTTGTTAATCTAGAAAATCTAATCGATGCTATTAAACCTATTACAGAAAATATAACTAACATAAAATAGACGTATTGATGTCCAATGATTCCTGGATTTTTATCTAACAGATATCCCATTATTGGTCCTGCAAAAATGTCTGGACTATATCCAACAACTGAAATTATCCCAACTGCAGTCCCTGTAAGGGCAAAGGCAACATTTGCTTCTTTTAAAACTGCAAAATATAATGCACGTATTGAATAAGTCCCAACTGCTAAAATTACTAGAGACAAGAAAAATATAAAATTCATTTCAGGTTTAATAAGACCAAAAGAGAAAATCAAAGCTCCAATTAACATGGTAATAAAACCAAAAATTATCCAAAACATATTTTTAGTCCTATCGGCAAGTAAACCGATAGCGATACATACTATTGGGCGCAAATATAATTGTAAAGCCCCTACTTCCGCTGCTTCAATTTGATCGTAAAGCATAACTTCTGAAGCATACAAAGAATAAATATCTGTCACTTTATACCCAACATAAGCACACATTATTATTAACATTAATAGCCATATTGATTTATTCTTTAAAACACCCTTAATATTAGTTAAAGTATTTAAAGGCAATTCAAAGTTTGTGTTTTTATCGTTTGAGTTTCTAAGAAAAATTAAAACTAACAGCCCGATAAAAGCAACCATAAAAGAAGAAAGTAATATTACATACCTAAAAGCTTCTTGCCGTTCTAAAACTGAAGCTGATTCTATATCACTAGTTAATACTATTGAAAATACAAACACTCCAATACTCCCCATTGATGCAGCTACAATTCCCCTGCCTCCATCTAAAAACCCAAACGCCTTGCCTTGATTATTGTCTCCTCCCCACAAACGAGTAGCCTTTATCATAGCTCCCCAAAATAAAAATACACTTGTAAATCCCCAGTACCCATACAAAATTTGTAAAGTCTGATAAGATGGATAAGAGGCCAAAACAAGCCCACCAAGAGCAGTTAAAAACAAAGCAGATGACATTAATTTTCTGGGTGAATATCTATCTGTTATTACACCTCCATATATGTATGATAATAATGCCACAACGCCGTATACTGAAAATAAACTTCCTAATTGAAAATTGTTCAACTGAAACACGTCTAAAAATGTTGGTCTAAAAACTCTTGACAAGACATAAGGCAGAAAGTAAATAAATTCTCCTGAAAGAATTAGAAGCGTAAGAATTAAAAACTTTTTGTTATTTATTTTGCTTTTCACTAAAGCCTAAAGTACAATTAAAAAAGATTAAACTATTACTAGAATATTAACTTATGTCTTTCAAAATTGTCAAATTAAAAATTATTAATACCAAAAAATGCGTTATTAACAATAATTTTAGACTTGTTGTGGTTTAACTAATTAATAATCAATTAATTAATTAGATTCGAGTTAAATAAACATAAATTATGGGCTATATAGATAGTGTAATTATTGAGAATCAATCTGAATTAACTAATGCAATTGATACGGTTTGGGTTGCACTTTGTGCAGCATTAATCTTTTTTATGGAAGGTGGTTTTGCCTTACTAGAATCAGGATTTGTAAGATCTAAAAATGCAATGAGCATTATTGCTAAAGTATTTATTGATATTATTTTTGGTGGAATTATTTTTTATATAGTTGGTTTTGGAATCGCCTACGGATCTTCAAATGGATGGTTTGCTTTTGATATTGGAATTACAGAAAATGATCTTGGTCTTGGGCTAACAGTGTCAAACCAGCTTTTTTGGTTTATTCAACTTGGATTTGCGATTGCAGCTATTTCAATTGTTTCTGGGGCATTAGCTGAAAGAATGAAGCTTTGGTCTTATACTATATTAGTTTTGGTTTTTTGTGGAATTATGTATCCCATGGTGGCTAATTGGGTTTGGAATCCGTCTGGTTGGCTTTCTGTTATTGGATTTAATGACTTTGCTGGCTCTGCTGCTGTACATGCAATGGGTGGTTTTGCTGCTTTAGCTGCTGCTATTGTTTTAGGGCCAAGGCTTGGAAAATATCAAAAAAATGGAAAAGCAAACTCAATTCCAGGTCACAATATTCCTTTGGCTGCGATCGGGTGTTTTATTCTTTGGTTTGGTTGGTTTGGATTCAATCCAGGATCAACTCTAGGTGCAGTTGGAAATTGGGATCTTATTGGAAAAGTAGTTACAAATACATTTTTAGCTTCTGCAGCTGGCGGAATCTCTACCATGATCTATACTCAATTTAGATATGGACTAATTGATATAACAATGGTTATAAATGGTGTGTTAGCTGGTCTAGTTTCAATCACTGCAGGATGCAATGTGTTGGATGCAAACTCTGCAATTATTGTTGGTTTAGTAGCAGGTGTATTAGTAGATGTAGCTGTACAAATTATTGATAAAATGAAAATAGATGATCCTGTTGGAGCTATAGCTGTTCATGGTGTAAATGGATTCTTTGGAGCAATTGCAGTAGGATTATTTGCAACTGAAAATGGATTGTTATTCACAGGTGATTCTTCTTTATTTTTAGTTCAATTGAAAGGTGTTTCAGTAATTGCAATTTTTTCCTTTACTTTTACTTATGTTGTAATGCAATTAATCAAAAAAACAGCTGGAGTTAGAATTTCAGTTGAAGAAGAAAGAGTAGGGATAGATGCAGCCTCATTTGGCTTGGAATCTTATTCTAATTTTGAATAATAAATAAATTAAAATTTATGAAAAAAGTTGAAGCAATAATTAGACCCTCTAAACTGAAAGCTATTCAGAAAGGTTTAAAAAATGTAGATATTCCATGCATAACTGTCATTCCCGTTTCAGGAACTGGATTACAAAAAAGTTATACAAAAATGTATCGTGGAACAGAACAATCCTTAGCGCTACAAAACAGAACAATGATAATTTGTGTAATTAGCGATGAGAATTTAGAAAAATGTGTAGATACCATATTAGAATTTGGTTCAGATGGACAAGTAGGTGATGGTAAAATTTTTATTTATGATGTTCAAGACGCAATACGTTTAAGCACAAAAATCAGAGGGGATCAAGCTATTGTATAACATCTTTCGTAAAAGGGGATGTAGCTCAGTTGGCTAGAGCGCTTGACTGGCAGTCAAGAGGTCGTGGGTTCGAATCCCATCTTCTCCACTAAAATTTCTATCTGGTATTTCACAAAAGGTGATGTAAAGCATTTAATAG
>Ga0209199_1004467_pt1 | contig 12847 bp, 10 predicted proteins | sample COGITO_mtgs_1105_7_FD_184805 | JGI IMG/M metagenome (GOLD analysis project Ga0209199, IMG submission 184805) | Pelagic marine microbial communities from North Sea - COGITO_mtgs_110523 (SPAdes) (version 2) | ecosystem: Environmental > Aquatic > Marine > Epipelagic ...
TAGCTGAAGTACCGATTGCTTAGACTGGTTTGCTTGCGCGAGCATCGCAGTACTCGCCTGCGAAATTATTTGTGTTCGCGCGAGCTCTGATGTCTCGACTGCATAATCAGCGTCTTCGATGCGGCTGCGTGATTGATCCGTGTTTTGCGCAACATTAAGCAGGTTGTCGGAACTGTGCTCAAGACGACTCATGTAGGCTCCGTACTTTGCCCGCTCTGTTGCGACCCCTAGAATCGCTTTGTCTAGTTGGTCAATGGCGAATTCAGAATTAGCAACCGAATCTATATTGATAGCACTGACTGAGTTGCCATTTTTCCAATACAAAACAGCGTCACCATAGGCAGACTGGTTTTGAGTTTCGTCCGAAAGAGTGGTGCCGTCAGCGAGATACTTGTTATAGACACCATTATCTTTGGTGGTATCATTAACAGTTCCATCAGACTGCGGATCTAGACCATTTGCAGCGGCGCCACTAGAGTCTTTACCAGCTGCGGTAACTGCCTGCATGTCGACTGCTACGCTGGGCGTCCAGACTTTGAGACTGAGCGCCATTTTCTGAGACGCGTCAGCGCCGAGTTGGATATCTAGTTCGGAGACAGTCGCCGCAGCGGTCGTTAAATCATTCCCGCCGTTGAGAATCGACATTGTGTTCCATGTCGTGTTCTTCGCGATTCGGTCTATTTCTGACATGAGCGCACCAAACTCTAAGTCGAGTGCATCACGGTCTGAGTCGGAGTACGTGCCCGACGCTGACTGCACTGCAAGTTCACGCATACGAATGAGCATGTTGCTGATTTCGAGTGTCGCGCCCTCGGCTACTTCTAACATCGAGATTGCATCATTCGCGTTCTTCGACGCCATTGTTAAGCCGCTGACGACTGCTTTCATACGTGACGAAATTGCCAGGCCGGCTGCGTCGTCTTTCGCTGAGTTGATTCGTAAGCCAGTAGAGAGTCTCTCCATGGCTGTAGACATTTGACGTTCGTTGCGAGCCATTGCGTTTGTCGCAATTGTCGCCGAGATGTTGGTATTTATAACGCTCATGAATCTGACCTCATTGAGTTATTAGTTAAGATTTATTTTGCGGTTTAGAAACGTTTTCTAAATCGCTATTGAGTTTCCAGTTCTCGCACTTTTCACAGTGTGGTTTCGATAACCGGTTTTTACTTTCACTCAAACACGAAGGGTCAATCGACAGTGCGTGTCTCGACTTTAAATTTTTATAGAAATATTTTTATAGAGCCTAGAATACGTGGCTTCGAAGGGGCGTCCTGGAAAGAATGTCCTGGCAATGGACAGAGGAAAGCGAAGATTGATAGTCGAAGCGTGTTATGAAGTAGCATCGACATTTCTCTTCTCACCTATAAGGAGGTAAGAGAAAAGCTTTTGCCGGAAGATAATAGGGAGATTGGCGGGTGAGGATGAACGTAAATAGAAGGATGGTTGAATAGACAGATAAATAGACGGATAAATAAAAGAACAGAGGGCCAACTGCGTAGAAGAACCAAACTATTTACTTCAATTGTTAAAGTCTGCCGTGGCTCATCCGATTGGGTAAGCAAATCATTAAGGAGGTCAGATCCATGAATGCATTTGCTAAGAGAGCTCTATTTAGTTACGGAAGCGTGACACAGACCAAAGCCGACACTGCCGACTCTCACGAGCTCGTCAAGTTGCTCTTTCAAGGTCTTACCGACCGCGTTGCAGCGGCGCGTAACGCGCTAGAGCGTGAAGACAGAATGGAGCGCGCAAATTGCGTTACCCGAGCACAGAAGATTCTGTTCGGTCTTCGCCAAACGCTAGACTTCGAACAAGGCGGTGAGCTCGCTCGTAATCTTGATTCGCTCTACGACTATTGCACAAGAAGGCTAACCGAGGGGCATGCTCGCGAAGACGATACTATCTTCCAAGAAGTGCATGAACTTATGGTGCAGATTCGCGATGCGTGGAATGTGATGCCTGTGAAAGGCCCTTCACTCGTTCAGTAAGTTAGTTTGAGCGCTTTTTCCCAAGCCGGAGCTTCTCATAGCGAATGAGTGTGTCTACTTCTTCGTCAGAGAGCTCCAAGGCACCAGCGAGACGGTTAATCTCTTCTAATTCGTTACCGCTAATAATCCCGTCTTCTAAAGACTCGATAATCTGGTTCTGAAGGGTTTCTTTTCTCAGACTCATCTTGTTCGCGAACGACGAGGCGACGATACCGGTCATCATCGCAACGGTCATCACACCCATGATGGCGGTTAACGCACCGACCACTTTGCCGAGCGCACTTATAGGCGATACGTCGCCGTAGCCGACTGTGGTGAGTGTAATAATCGACCACCACATTGCGTCGGGAATCGACCTAAAGCCCTCCTGTAACTCGCCTTCTAAGAGATAAAGAGAGGCGCTTGAGAAGAACATAGCAACCAGCAGCAAATAAAGGGTTGCGCTTAAGGGGTAGCGTTCTTCTCGCAGCACATCAAACAGTGTCGTGAAGGCAGGTGTGTAGTGGCTGATTTTGAGCAGACGCAAGAGCCTGAGTATTCGCACCCAACGAAGGTCTAAGCCGAATCCCGCATACTCAAGTAAATTGGGTAGTATGGCGATTAGGTCGACAAGGCCATTGGGGCTAAAGATATAGCGTAGGCGTCTGGCGAACTCGCTCGCGCCGTCCTCGACCTTAGACGCGGCAACCCAGATTCGCGCACAGTATTCGGTAGAGAAGATTGCCATCGAGAAAATTTCGATTGCCGACAAAATAGCGCTATGGCGCACGGCTAATTCAGGAACAGACTCGATACAAATACAGAGTACGTTAACAACGATGAGGCCCGAGAGAAAATAGTCGCAGTAATGGCTTGCCTTGTCTCCGTGCTGGCCTTTTTCTAGCAGCCTCAGCGCTCTATCGCGAAGCGTTGGCTGTACGGTGCTTTCTAGCGCCATTTTACTCCCCTGCTCGTCTACTCTTCTTCTAGCCTTCTAGGCTGGTCTTATAACCTTCTGGTCTTCTAACCTTGGCGTCTATGCAACAACAATGCGGCTAGGCGAGCTCTTCGGCGGTGATTTCGTATTTCGCCATTTTTTGTATTACGGTAGTGCGGCCAAGCTGCAGAAGCCCCGCAGCATGCGAGACGTTGCCCTTGGTCTGCGCCAGCGCTGTGCGGATTAAGTTGGCCTCTAAACGATTGAGGAGGTCTTTGGTCGGCACGCCGCCGGCTGGTAGCGTCTCCATTGTTTCCGATAGCCTGACTATGCTTTCGAAGTTTGTCGTGCCGACCGCGTCTTCGTCTTGGAACTCGTCCTGCTCTTCGCTTTCTGCTTCGCCGTCAAGCGCATTCTCGAGAGCACTTTCTAGAACAGTCTCAAGGTCATCGAATCCAGACAGCCCGATCGAAGCTAAGGCATCCGCCTCGTCCAGTTCTTCACCAGCAGGGTCGAGTTCTGGCGCAGTTTGTTCGAATTCCCCTAGCCTCTCGCTCAGGCCATCGAGAATGGCGAGCATCTCACCAGGAATGAACTCCTCAGGAATTTTCGCAAGGTCGATAAGCTGGCCTGGGAACAGGACCGAGAGTCGCTGCACAAAGTTGGAAAGCTCGCGCACATTGCCCGGCCACGTGTAGGCCTCCATTATGTGTCTGCTGATATGGCTAAGCCTTACCGGCTTTCGTCCTGCGGCGAACTTAGCGGCGAAAAAATCAACGAGCTCGGCGACATCGTCGCATCTGTCAGCAAGGCGCGGCACTTTTAGGGGAATAACATTGAGCCGGTAGTAGAGGTCCTCGCGAAAACTTCCCTCCTCTATCATCTGCGTCAGGTCGCGGTGCGTTGCAGCCACTACCCTCACGTCGATATCGATCGCGCTATTCGCGCCAACCGGCTCGATCTGCCGCGCTTCGAGCACGCGCAAAAATTTCACCTGAAGGTCTAAGGGCATATCGCCGATTTCATCGAGGAACAGTGTGCCGTTATTTGCCAGCTCGAAACGGCCCTTGCGGTCGCATGACGCGCCGGTGAAAGCGCCTTTTTTATGGCCAAAAAGCTCGCTCTCGAGAAGCTGCGCAGGAATCGCGCCACAGTTAATCGCGACCAAGCGCTGGGAGTATCGTGGAGAATGATTGTGAAGCTCTCGACAAACAAGTTCTTTGCCCACGCCGGACTCGCCTCTAATGAGCACCGGCGCATTGGAGTCGGCGCATTGCCTGATTAGAGCTCTTAGCGACGTGATTGCCTTGCTGCTGCCCAGAATCTCAGAGTCGCTCGCATTTCCATCGCTCGTAAAGCTTTTGTTGATCGCCACGTATCGCTGCTCGGATAACCAGAAGACTTAGGATTGTACGGTAGCGGGCGGCAATGTCACCGATAAGCGCCACCTACTTTGTTTCAAATTAATTCAAAAACAGAATTCGCCTAAGAATATTAAATCAAATTAATTTCACTTTCTGAGTAAAGTCGCTCATCGAAGTGTCGATGGGTGCCTTGAGCGAGTCTCATTTCGTTGCTGAAAGATGGCATAGAATCAAGGCTTAACCTAGAACTAACCACTAAAGCGCAGAGCAATACCTGCCAAACCAAAAGAACTTGGAGGAACGCAAGAAGGACAAAGTACGAGATAGTCAGAGGTCAGAGAGGTCAGGGAGGTCAGAAACCCGTAAGAAATTACTCTCAATCCAATTAAGGAAACTCTGATGACAGTTATAAATACCAATATCAGTGCGAATATCGCACGCGACGCCATTGGCCGAAACGATCGAGCCATGGCTACCTCAATGGAACGCCTGTCCACCGGCCTGCGCATTAATTCTGCGAAGGACGATGCGGCTGGTCTCGCCATCTCAAATCGTATGGCAGGTCAAATCTCTGGCCTAAATATGGCCGCACGCAACGCCAACGACGCTATGTCCATGGTACAAACAATCGAGGGCGCCTCGAAAGAAATTGGCAATATGCTAGTCCGCATGCGCGAACTCGCGGTTCAGTCTGCTTCTGGCACATACTCAGACACAGACAGAGCTGCGCTGGATTCCGAATATCAGGCACTAGAAACAGAGATCGGTCGAATTCAAGCAAATACGCAGTGGAATGGCCAAGCACTTATGACTAATGCTACGGCTGGTACTGCTAATACTGTTGATATCCAAATTGGCGCCTCAGCATCTCAAACAATGACCCTCACTTTTAAAGATTGGGGGGTCGATCATGCGAGTGCGGCAATTGGAGTCGACATTACAGGAGAGGATATCACTTCGGCATCAAATGCCACCTCCGCGATAACAGCCCTTGATACAGCCATCAATGGCGCTACCGCTGAGCAGGCAAAGTACGGTGCGTACATAAGCCGATTGCAATATGCTGCAGATAATTTGTCGAATGTAGCGACTAACACTGACCAATCACGCAGCCGCATTCAAGATGCCGACTACGCGGTTGAAACGACTGCTCTGGCGCGCACGCAAATCATCGCTCAGGCGAGCACGGCGATGTTGGCGCAGGCAAATCAGGTGAAGCAGACAGTCTTGGCATTGCTACAGTAAACAACATGAGTCATTGAGCCACTAACAAGGGAGGACCGTGAATGAACAGTATCGATGCACACTCTGTGCTAGCTACGCGTGCGGCCTCTGATGTTATCGCTACTCGCGCACCCAGCGGCCCTGCCGCTGGGGCCCGACCGGAAGCGGTTTCTGCAGCCGAAGGAATAGCTGCAGTAAAACGTGCCTCGGAACAGGTTGTGCGTGTGTCTGACAGCTTGGCCTCTCAAAAAACTCGCGCAAGCGAGGAGATCCAAGCAGTGCAGGCAAAGCTCGACGAGATAGTGTCGCACCTCAACGTAAAAATGGAGGTGCGGGACAAGAGTCTGAATTTTTCAGTAGACGAAGTCTCTAATCGAGTGATGGTCACGGTAACAGATAAGGTGTCGGGCGAAGTTGTCCGACAGGTGCCCTCAGAGGCCATACTCAAAGTAGCTCATAATATAGAAGCGCTAAAAGGAGTTCTGTTCGACAAGAACATTTAGCGAGGAACAACAGGGCTGCCGGAGACCCCGGCAGCCCTGAGTCAACAGAGGTCAGAAATTCTTATTAAACTCGCGCACTAGCGCTAAAAGGAATTCTCTAATGACAGTAATAAACACGAACGTCAGTGCCAACATCGCGCGCGATGCTATTGGCAGAAACAATCGAGCGATGTCTACTTCCATGGAAAGGCTTTCAACCGGCCTCCGCATTAACTCAGCAAAAGATGATGCTGCAGGCCTAGCAATCGCAAATCGAATGGCTGGGCAAATTACCGGTTTAAACATGGCCGCTCGCAATGCAAATGACGCGATGTCTATGGTGCAAACCGTCGAAGGTGCCACAGGTGAGATCAATAATATGCTAGTGAGAATGCGAGAGCTGGCTGTACAGGCAGCTTCAGGAACTTATTCCGCTTCAGATAGAGATGCTCTTAATCTCGAGTTCGGCGCGCTGATGGATGAGGTAAACCGAATTGCAATAAATACGAAATGGAATGGTATCAGCGTCTTAGATGGCGATGGCAACCTCGATGAAACTGTCGATTCTGAGTCGATCACAGTGCAACTAGGGGCTTCTGCGAGTCAAACCATGACGCTGGAGTTTAAATCTTGGGTTCCAAAAAGCTCTGTTGATGTTGCTGGTCAGGGAACACTGCTAGGTTCAGATTCCTCGACTCCCGATCCAACCGGAGCAGTCGCTCTACTTGAAGCCAGCTATGACGATGCAGACAATACAACCGATCAAGCTTTCGGTGAAGCTGCGTTGTTTTATGGCAGCACGGATCCTGCCGCAGCTGATCGTATTAATGTCGATACAATTGACGCTGCGAACAATGCAATAGTTCAGCTCGACAAAGCGATCACAGGCGCGACTGCCGAACGGGCCAAACTTGGTTCTTATATGAGTCGCCTCCAATATGCCTCTGATAATCTGAGCAACGTGGCAACAAATCTAGACCAATCACGCAGCCGCATCCAAGATGCTGACTATGCGGTCGAAACCACCAATCTTGCACGGACTCAAATCATCGCCCAAGCAAGCACTGCGATGCTTGCACAGGCAAATCAGTCCAAGCAAACTGTACTCGCCTTATTGCAGTAGCCAAGGCAATGCTAACCTCTAGCCGCCTATTAGAGGCGGCCAGAGGTGAGGCAAAACAAATAGAAGAGACGCAGCACTAAGCACCGGGCCTTATCATCGGGCCGAAGTGGTTGCCTCTCCTCGATACTTTTTAGGGAAGTGCAAGGTTGCAATTACCTGATATCCTCTGCGAAGGCGTTATTCAGAGAACCGTTTCCCAGAGGAACACCCTATGCTCCGTAAAACCTTATTTGAACTCGTGATCATTATCGCATTCGGCCTAACTATTGGCCTGATCATGGCGGTTGCGGCAAACCTATTTGTCGAGGGCGTACGCGCAGCAGCTGCAGTTCGTGCTGATACCCAGTGGGCGAACTTTACCCTATTCGGCAACACGTACTCGTTTGCAAGTGTGATTTTCTTGCTCGTGGCCGCAGGTTTAGTCGTTGGTCTGAAAAGCTTTCTTAAGCTACCCGGCTGGGCTGGACCCGCCGACACTATTTATGCCGCTCACAGCAGCGCGCAGAATCTTGATGTAAAAAAAGGCATGGCTTCAACGCTCGCCGCCTTTGTTACCGCAAGCGGCGGCGGATCGGTTGGGCAATATGGCCCGCTTGTTCACTTTGGCGCAAGCGTTGGCGTTTTATTTCGCCGCTTCTTAGACAATCGTTTCGCGCAGGACATCTTCATTGGCTGCGGTGTCGCCGCCTCTATTTCTGCAGGCTTTAACGCGCCGATCGCTGGTGTGATTTTTGCGCACGAAGCGATTCTTAGACACTTTTCGCTACGCGCGATTGCACCGATATTCGTCGCATCGATTAGCGCCGACACGTTCGATCAGATTCTTTTCCCCAGTGCCGATGCCACTTTTCTCCTGACCCAATCCGTGCCCGAGATGGCAAGCATCGTACCCATTTTTATCATCCTTGGGCCGTTGCTTTCGCTTGTCGCTATTCTATTTATGCGCTCGCTGCGTTTTACAACAAAGCTTGCGGCGGCCTACCCGTACTCCAAAACTAATCTGCCTTTTATTGCCGCCTTCGTCTGCGGTGCGGTGGGCATTTTCGTACCCGAGATACTCGGTATTGGCGTCGGCACGGTGAATGAGTTAATCGCGGGTAACTATGCGCTCGGCATGGTGATTGTGTTGCTCGTCGCAAAACTCACTATGACAGCACTCTGTATCGGCTTTGGCTTGTTTGGCGGCGTGTTCTCACCGGCGCTGTTTATCGGTGTCGCAACCGGCTCTGTAGCGGCGGCGGCTTTGCACATGGCTGGCATCACTGATGTCGACCAGGTACTCATGATTTCTGCGATGGCCGCGGTGGCAGCGTCTGTTGTCGGCGCGCCAATCTCTACTGTGATGATCGTGCTAGAACTCACCGGCTCCTACGAATACGCAGTGGCGGCAATGATCGCGGTTATCATTAGTAGCCTGGTCACCCACCGCCTGTTTGGCCTCTCATTTTTCGATCGGCAGTTGCTCGACCGCGGAATCGACATGACCCAAGGACGCGAGGCGATACTCCTCGGCCAGACACCGGTCACACAGTGCAAGATGGCTGACTATGTGAGGGTCGCAGACTCAACCACAGGTTACGACGCCTATGCCCAGATGAGTGCAGCCAGACTGATGGAAGCTTATGCGTTCGACAGCCAAGGCAGGTTCTCTGGCAAGCTAGACTTGTTCGGCGCACAGGAGGCTGGCGATAACGCTATTGCGGGTAAGCTCGACGTCGAGCCAATTCTCTTAATCGAAACGGATTCGCTCCAGAAAGCGATGGGTATCGCTGCAAACTTCGTTGGCGAAAGTATTCCCATAGTCGATGAGACGAAGCAGCGCCTCGTGGGCGTGGTGACCGAGGGCGATCTTTTTCACGCGGTTCTCGATATGCAAACCAATGTAAGGCGCATCGAACGCGCGTAGTCTTAGCTTAAGTCGATGGAGGATAGCGCCGGTTTGCGCTATCCTCTGCGTACTTACTTTCTCGCTAAGGATTCACACAATGCGCATCCGCCTTCTTGCCGTCGCCGTCCTAATGGGCGCTTCAACATTCGCATTCGCGCAAACTGATTCCGAAACTCAATTCGCCGCAGGCCTTGCCGCAAAAGACCGCGGGCATTATGCGACCGCTATGCGCGCGTGGCTCCCTCTTGCGAATTCGGGCGTTAGTGAAGCGCAGAACAACATGGGCCACATGTATGAGGAAGGCTTGGGCGTGGCGCAGAATTACACGACCGCAATGCAGTGGTACCGTAAGGCGGCCGATGGCGGGCTTGCGGAAGCGCAGCAGAACGTAGGCCTGCATTATTACTATGGCTATGGCGTTGCCGAGAACGCGCGCGAGGCGGTGCGCTGGTTTCAGATGGCGGCAGATCAGTCGTTAGCCGCCGGCGAGTACATGCTCGCGCTTGCGAGTCAGCAAGGCAAAGGCACGAGTCTGGATTACGCCAAAGCGCGGCGTTTGTTTTTAAGCAGCGCGCGCAAGAACTACGGTGACGCGCAGCTGATGTATGCGTATATGCTACAGGCGGGCGAAGGTGCAGACTCGATGCCGATGAGTGCTTACGTGTGGGGTAAAATCGCCGAGGCGAATGGGGTTGAGGCGGCAATCGATGTGACATCGCTCTCATCGATACTGTTAAGCGACAAAGAAATGGCGCGTGCAGAGTCGACTATCGCTCAGTGTTTAGCTGAGGGCCTAGACAACTGTCCTGAATAGACAACTGTCCTGAATAGACGGTTGTCCTGACTAGGCGGCTGCATGAAACAAACACCCAGTCGTTCTTACCTAATCGCTCTTACTTAATGGTTCTTGCTTAATCGTTCTTACTTAATCGTTCTTGCCTAATTGTTCTTAACAATAATCTCTATACGCCGATTGGCAGCGCGGCCCAGCGCCGAGGCGTTCGACTGTAGCGGGCGCGTATCGGCTAATCCCATCACAACCATGTTGCCCGGCGACACATAGCCGCCTTCGAGCAGATAGTCGGCGACGCTCGCCGAGCGAGCCGACGACAAATCCCAGTTGTCGCGGTAGCGGCTACCAAAGCCCATGGGCACATTGTCGGTATGCCCTTCGATCTGAATCAAGCCCGACGCACCTGCAAGCGAGGCGCCCACATTGTCGAGCAGGTCCATAAAGCTTGCTTGCAATAGCGCAAGCCCACTCGAGAAACTGCCCTGCTCTGCAAGCCGAATAATAATTGAATCGCCGTCGCGCTCGACCTCTGCCAAGCCCTGATTAATTTCAGAAGAAAGATTGGCGCGAATCTGGCGGAACTGATCTTCGATGCGGTCTTCTTTGTCTTGATCGGCGCTGCGGCCACCGCTTGTGCTCGCGCCGTTGCTCGCCGCATCGGCCGCCTGAAACGCAGAGCCTGCTACGCGCACAAGACCGTCGACTTGAGTCTGCACCGACGCGACTTTAGCCAACACCTCAACAAGTTCCTGGTCTAACTGTCCCGGTGCGCCCTGCGACTGCAGCCTGTCTTGAACGCGCACGGTTACCGCGCCGTTTTCAACTGCCACCGTCACCTTGCCTTCGGCAATCTCGCGCGAAAACTCGGCCTGCACTTCGGCAAGCGTCGCATTGGTCGCCGACTCGCCTGCGCCAACATCGCGCCTAAGCTCTTCATCTAGCGGCTCGTCGTCGGTCTTCTGTTCTTCGATCGTATTCATCGCCGTGGGTTCGGTCACCGCCGAGCGATACTGCTGTGCGATTATGCTTTTCGCAGTGGGCGACTCGATAACAGGAATCATCGCCTGCACGCCAAACTTCGATTTCATCGAGCCGCTGACTTCTTTGTACTTGGGCACGTTTACATGCGCGAATGACAGAATGAGCACGAAGAACGCCATCAGCAGCGTCGCCATATCGGCAAACGTCGCCATCCATGCGGGCGAACCACTCTTGCACGGCGGGCAGTCCTCCGGCTTAGGAGGATCCTGTGGTGGCTGCTCTATGATCGGTAATTCTTCTACCGATTCGTTGGTCGCTGCTTCGCTCAACACTTTTCTCTTTAGTTAAAAGTTAGCTATTAGGAATTTTTATTTCTATACGCCGGTTACGTGAACGACCGGCCGCCGTCGAGTTATCGTCGATTGGCACTGTGTCCGCAAAACCAACGACTTCTAAACGATCCGAACTAAGGGCGGTCTCGACGCTTAGATACGCAGCGACAGAGGCAGCGCGCGCTGCCGACAGGTCCCAGTTCGAGTTAAATGTCTCGCTAAATGCCATGGGCACATTATCGGTATGGCCCTCAACTCTGACCATGCTGACGCCAATACCGATACTCTCGCTCACCTGAGCGAGCGTGTTGCGAAAGCCGGATTGCAGCAGCGCACTGCCCGACTCGAAAGAGCCCTGGCTTGCGAGTCGAATTACGATCATGTCGCCTTCGCGCTCTACCTCGAGAAGCCCTCGCGCAATCTCACTGTTAAGGTCGGCGCGGATCTCCTCCAAGCGGTTAGAGCTGTCACCATCGGCATTCGCGATCTCGGTTGAGTCGGCACCACCAGCGCCAGCATCGGCAATGTCGCTCGCACTAATGGCGATACCGACTTCGCTGCTTACCTGTGTCTGAACGTCGGCAACAATCGCAGCGACGTCGATAATCGTTTGGCTTGCTATGCCATCGCGCGATTCGCCGGCGCCAAATTCGGCACCGCCGCCTTGCGCAGAAGTCACGCTGACGACAATTTTTTGACCCTCGGCCGACACTTCGACCTCGCCTCGTTCGATCTGCTCGGCGAGCGCGGCTTTGACGGTTTCGAGTTCTTCTTGAAACTGTTCTGGATTATCACGTGTTTTGCGTATGAGATTTTCTTTCTCGGGATCGACGGCGCGCTGACGCGGATTGTCGATTAACGTGCGCTCGGCATCGGCGGGCGTAAACGTCTCGACCACAAGACTGCGCGCAGAGGGGATCTGAATCTTAGGAATGATTTTCTTCACGCCGAAGGCATTCTTCATCGAGCCGTTGATCTGCTCAAATTTAGGTAGCTCGGTATCCGAAAACGAAAGTAATAGAACGAAGAACGCCATGAGCAGCGTCGCCATATCGGCAAAGGTTGCCATCCAGCCCGGCGCGCCGCTTTTACATTCGGGACAGCCTTCGGGCTTTTCGTCGTCACCGCCACCACCCGCGGCAGCAGCCTCGACAGCGGCAATTGCCGCCTCGATGCCTGCGCCGTCTGGCTCATCGGCAGGGATCTGACTTGCGTCTAGCGCTTCCTCGGTCATAGGACCCTAATTCTCGATTACGCGCTTGCTTCGGCAAGCTTCGCGCGCGCCTTAGGCGCAACGAACGACGATAACAGGTCGGAGAGCACACGCGGGTTTCCGCCGGACTGAATAAACAGTGTGCCTTCGATAATGAGGTCGCAGTTTGCTGCCTCGATGTCTGACTGATTGGTCAATTTCATCGAAATAGGCAGACAAATAACGTTCGCAAGAATCGCACCGTACATTGTTGTAAGAAGCGCCACCGCCATCGCAGGGCCAATAGACTTAGGATCCGACATGTTGCCAAGCATAAGCACCAAGCCTACGAGCGTGCCGATCATGCCCATCGCCGGAGCGATCTCGCCCCAGGCCGCAAAAAACGAGGCGCCCATTTTGTGTCTAAGCTTCATTATTTCGATGTCGCGTCCGAGGGTTTTCTTGATCATGTCCTCGTCGGAGCCGTCTACCAGCATCGACACTGCCTTCGCCATGAAGGGATTACTGATGTCTTGGCCTTCGAGCGCAATCATGCCGTCTTTG
>Ga0209199_1004468_pt1 | contig 12846 bp, 11 predicted proteins | sample COGITO_mtgs_1105_7_FD_184805 | JGI IMG/M metagenome (GOLD analysis project Ga0209199, IMG submission 184805) | Pelagic marine microbial communities from North Sea - COGITO_mtgs_110523 (SPAdes) (version 2) | ecosystem: Environmental > Aquatic > Marine > Epipelagic ...
TCGGCGTTGATTGAAGGCAAGCTTGAGGTGATCAAGGTCTTTGATACCTGCCCAGCGGTTCGGATCGAACGCCCCTGTTGTGATAGCCTGAGCCATCTCTTTGAGGTCCTTCTCAACCGTCAAGATGAAACGGGAACGAGCGTGGATTTCAGCAGCCATCTTTGTCATGTCACCCATGTCAGCAGCCATGAACTTACGAACGAGAGCCTTTGGGTCCTCGCCTGTCATCTTTGCCATCTCACGAAGCTTTGCAGCAGACTGCCTCTCGACGGTTGACCATCGCTGTACGTTGCCACCTTTGATCTTCGTAAACTCGTCGGCCATATGCGCCGCCGCACCAGAGATTTCATCGAGAACTTCTGAGAAGTCACCCATCGTAGTCAGTGAGCGGAACGAGAACATAGCCTGCTTGGTCGCGGGTGTTGCGCCAGCGGCTAATTGAGCCTGCATACGTGCCTTCTCGACGGCCTCGGGTGTCATGAATACCTTACGAGCAGGAGCGGCCTTGCTACCCGGAGCGGCCTGTACGGGCGGCACTGGTGGTATGACATCAGCGTCCATGCGAACCTGACCGTCCACATCCACGTTCCCAAGGTCCAACTGAGTGGGTTCATCAGGTGCGCGGAGAGGTGCATTGTCGTTGGCTGCGCGAGGGGCTGTGGACGGTACATCTGTTACCCGGGCTGATATTGTTGCCTCCCCTGCCTCTATGGCCGCGTGGGCACGGTGGTTACCGTCTAAAATAACCAGTTCACCATCAATACGTACAACCTTGATTGGGCCTTCCGTCATGGACCCGTCCCCGGTAACAAAGGGCTGCGTCGTCCTAAGATCGCTGAGGTTTACTTGCTCAAGAGGACCTCCATCCGCCATTGCAGCGGCCTCTACCTCGTCTGGAAGCTGCGTAGCCCGTTGATATAAGGATTTACTTGTAACAGGGCTGATAGCTGTAGGCACACCTTCTTCTGGATTTCCATTCTGGAGTTCATCGAAATACTTCTGATCAACTTCGCCTAGAACGGTGTTGTCCAGATCACCGAACAGATCACGGGCGAGGGTGAGTGTTTCGTCTACGTCGGAGCGGACACCTGCTTCCAACACGTCGATCTCTTCATCGAGTGCCTTGAGGACTTCGTTCTGTTGTTCTGTGAACTCGGCAGCACCAGCTTCGTCACCAGCCTTGAGGGCGCGGGCAGCGCGGACGCCGTAACCAATACCTTCCACGATTGCACCCGCGAGGGCACCTTCAGCGGCGTTGCGTAGACGGTTGAAGTACTCAGGACTGTCAGGGTCTGTTGCCAGAGCGTCCCCGAAGAGGCCTAGATCGATGTCATAGTTCTCAAGGACCTTCGTGATGTTGGGGTCAGACGGATCGAACACGATTGCATCTGCCAGAGCGCCATTCAAGAATGCGCCCTTGAGACCCTTGAGGCCTGTCAGTTTACCGAAGCCGATATAGCCTGCAGTGAACTGAACGATGCCACGGCCCATGCCGCCTACGAGTGTCTTGTTGTCTGCCACTTCTGGGAGGCTGAGTAGACCGTCGTCGCCAATCAGGTCATTCGTCTGCCAGTTGGGGATTGTGTAAGCGCCAGAGTTGACCTCATCCTGTGAGAGCCACTCAAAGCCTTTCTCTTCGGTCCAATAGAGATCGTGACCGCCTGTCAGGTAGTTACCTGCGGTCTCTGCGCCTGATTGGATCGCGTTGCCTGACTCTTGAACAGCGTCACGGACGCCACCCCCGAGTGCCCGGAAGGTTTCACCAATGACAGACCATTCGTCGTCAGCCTCTTTAGGCTCCGGTATACCAGCTTGCGCCGCGATTAGCTGTGCTGCCCGCCCTGCGCCGAACACAGTGTCAAACTGCGGTGCGAACTCAGGGTTTGCATGGAGCCGATCAATAGCGTCTTGTGGGATAGTTTCGAAGTCTGCCATTGGATTTCCTTTGGGGTTAATAGCCGTAGAAAGCGGCCTTTACTTTTGCTGACGCCTCGAATTTGGTAACTGTTCCGTCACCGTTGGTATCGAGACCAGCGTTCTGTTCGTAGGCGCGAGTGCCTTGTTGGAAGATGGCGTAACCATCCGGTTTGCCGATAGCTGCAGGCCAGAGAACGGCCATATACAGATCATCAACTTCACCACCTTGGATTTTGGAACCGAATTGGTCGAAGTAAGCCTCGACGTAGTCCATCTGTTCCACACGGGTCATCCCCGCGAGTTCATCTGTGGTGGTGCCCAAAGCCCGTGCTGTAGATGGCATGAACTGGATCAGACCAGTCGCACCAGAGCCTGCAGCGTTGCGGATATTGGTAGAGAACGTGCTACCCGTCTCGAACTGCATGATTGCCATGAGTGCCATTGGGTTGACGTTGTACTTGTCTCCAAGTTGATTGACACGCGATGCGAACTCAGGGTCTTCATCGAGAACAGCGGTAGCCATCTGTGGCCGTGCCCGGTTGTCCTCACCGTCAGTGAACCGATTGATTAGCTCACCGTAGAAAGCCCCTCGTGTCTCAGAGTATGGAGCGTCCGTATCAGCATCCTCAAAGGGCGTAGGTTGTTCCTCGAGTGGAACGTCCGGTGTCTCTGGGTTTGCCTCTGCGGCTTCGGCTTCTCCACCAGCCATTGCAGTGAATGCCTCAAGTGCAGCCTGAGCCGCAGTAGCTTGTTGATCAGCAACAGCAACGTCAGCACCCATCGCAGCAGCAAGCTCAGGGGCTTCGGCAACTTTGTCACCCATGAGAGGTGGGAACTTGTATGCCAATGTCTGCATAGCGTAGGCTTCCGCATCGACCAACAGCTGGTTCATAGCGACCGGATCAGCAGTGTTGACGTTAGCACCCTGTGTCGAGATGTACTCGTTGAAGGCAATCATACCTTGTGTACGCAGGGTTGAACCCACGCTGTCCGAATGGCCGTCACCCAGCTGGAGGTTAGCCAAGCCAGCCGCGAAGTTGTTCCGTCGGTTGATCACTTGGGTGTTCTTGGTCAGGCTGTCTGGACGTGATTGTTCCATGATCTCTTTGGTGAGCCGAGTGAACTCAGCACCTGAGAGACCATTTGGGTTGGTCTGTACGAAGTCAGTCAACACCGTCAGCTTCTCTTGCATCGTACCCGCGTCGAAGAGGTCAGCCTCAAGCAACATGCGGTTCTGGTTGGATATGCCAGGGTTCTCTACCTCTGCGCTTGCGATTGCTGCGTTCTGGAAGGTCATCATGTCCCGACGAAGGGCTGCGTCACCAATGTCGTTTGTGGTGGGCATTTCAGCGTAGGGGTTCTCTTCAAGAGCGACTGCCCATGCGTCCAGAGTTGCTGCCTTCTGAGCCTTGGCGGCTGCAGTGTCCTGAGCGTTGGATCGCGCAGCGTTACGGTTGATGTCTGCTTCGACAGCATCCATAGCATTCGCCAGTTTCTCACGGTTGGTCTGTGAGATTTGCAGAGTGCCGCTATCGTGTGCCCGAGCCAACGCAAGGATGCTGTCAGGGTCATTGTGGATATTCGCGTACCGGATGGCAGCGTCCACGACACGGTTGTTGGCTTCTGCACCATCGGTCTCGTACATGTCGTCAGCTTCATGGGCGATACGAGCTACGGCTTCATCCATATCGAACTCACCGTCGGCAAGGCCCATAAATATACCCGAGACAATCTCGTCGTATGCCTCAAAGCTCTCTGTCTCGAGGCGGTTGGATGTGAACCCTGTGTGCTGGGCAGCGTAGTTGTTGGCGACTTCGTTGATGATCGGGAGTGCCCCGGCGATGCGATATTGGTCTTCGCCAAGTGTACCCATGAAGTTACCCACGCGTTCATTCATCCATGCACGGAAAGCTGAACCATCGTCGTCGGTGTGGCGTCCTTCCCAATCCTGATAGGCTTGAGCAGTCTCCGCTTTGAACTGAGCCGCCGCAGCTTTACCTCGAGTTTCATTGAGACCCGCCATGTAGAACTGGGAGTTCTGCCGGAAGATGGACCCTGTGCGAACCCCTTGCATTTCTTCACCAGCTTGTTCGCGCAGAGCGTCAGCGATACCCTGTTGGTTTTCGTCTTGGTTGCGCGTGTTCTTGGCCCGAGCAGCCTGTTGATCCACGATACCGGAGAAGGCATTGATGCCCTGCTGGAACGCTTGCTCTTTACGGGTGTCTCGGGTTGGTGCGTAGAAGTTGTCGAGTGAGTTCAGGAAGCTCCGCGCTGGGCTGCGTACTTCGGTCTCGGGTGCTACCCGTGTGTTGCGAGGTGCCATGTGTTAATCCATCTGTGCGTTGACCATCGGTGCAGCGATCTTTGCTAGATCACCAATACCGAAGCTTGTTGTTGCGACACCGTTGATGCGTCCTTGAGCCTTCGAACCGATGTGCTTGAAGTTGGCACCAGTTTGACGAGCGAGAGAGTCCATTTCCTGACCAGTACGCCCAGCACCACGAGCAGTCTTCTGCTTGCGATCACGGAGCATGGCTTTCACCGATGCGCCTTGGACACCGTTGGAGATAGCTGAGGTATAACCCTCGGCCTCTGCGGCACGTCCTGCGAGGATCGCGTCGAAGCCACCTTGAACCAACGAACGGTTTTGCTCGATGTATTGCTCAGTGGTCGTGGCGATCTCACCATTCATGGCTGTCTTAGCTGCGGAAGCATTTGCTACGGCTGCGTCGTTCTGTTTACCGATTGCGGCTACGGTCCCAACAGCGGCAAGTCCTGCACTGGCAGCACCCGAGGCGATAGCGGTGGACAAGGCGGGACCAGCAGCAGTGGCGATGGCCGTTAGTGTTACAGGTTCACACATGGTGGCCCCTCCGTTATTTTGACGAACTCGAGGAAAGCGCGACCTTCATGGCCGAACTGCTCGTGTCTCTTGATGATTGTGAAGCCCATCCACTTGATCCACCGATGGTGAACGGAGTTGCGGGCGTCGGCAAAGTTGAAGATCAGGCGGTATGGCTTGCTGATGTCTTCTAGCTGCCCACGGCATTCCTTGAGGAACTGACGCTGGACGCTCTTGAACTGATTGGTTGCGACCATCCAGATTGCTCCGGTGTCGGTTGTTACTGGGACAATCCCAAAGATGGCTGCGGGAGTGCCGTTAGGTAGACATGCTACCCTTGTGACACCCCGTCTTACACCTGCCGAGAGTGCAACCTCTGGGTCTCTCCCCGAGGATGCTTGGATTTCGGCTCTGTCCGCTTCACGCAGATCATTAGCGAGAACTTGAACGTCCTCTAATCGCGCTGGGCGCACGTAACCTTTATCCATTATACTCTCCGTGCTTTCTGTCTGTAGTTTGCTGTCCATTCCACCGACCCAAAGGCGCAGCGGTAGGGCAGATTGTTGACCAACTTGATGACAACTTCCTCGTTCTTTGCGAACACAGGGAACTTGAACTCACCCGTATCCACAGGGATCAGGTCAACTACGTTGTCAGGGTCTGCGAGTGTCCGTCCGTTGAACGGGGTGATTACCGTGGCACCGTTGGTCGGCGTGACGTGAGCCTCGAAGTAGGAACTATCCGTATAGATCACGGACATGTATCGAAGCTGCAGACGACCATCTTGGATCGCGCTTTCTCCGGCACTGTTCTCTTCTCGTAGATATTGAGTTGAGAACTCGTAGAGGAACTCGTAGTTCAACCCAGCGACCCACTGTTGTCCCCTGATGTCACCATCGAACTCATAGAGGTTCGCTGCGTCCATAACACCGTTCATCGGTTCACCACCTCGGTCACCATCGATGCGGTAGAACTCCACCGTGGCGTTGGTTTGATAGGGGATGATAACGGCTGTCTTGTCGATATCAGGGAGGTAAGTGATGGACACAGCCTCGGCCTGAGTGAACTGGTGGTCAAGCAGGAGGTCTTTCTCGATGGTTGGAGCTACGTTGATCCTATCGATGCGAACTTCGGTGCCCACTTTGTAGACGAGGTACAAGAAGCTATCGATGAACCCCATGCCCACGATTGTGATGTTGGGATCGAACACCCACTTACACCAAGCTGACTGGATTTTCTTACCAGACGCTGTGTACCATTTGTAAACGTACAGGGCGTTCGGTTCATCCTCAGAGAGGGCGAGGAACACGTCTGCCTGCGTACTTGCGGTCAACGCTCGGATGTTCTTGGGGATGTAGCTCGGGATTTGGACAGCGATGTCTTCACCATTCACGGTCTCACGTTGACCATCAATGAAGACTTCTCGAGCAATCGTGTTGGTTGCACCGTCAGCCATGAAGTAAGCGGACGATCCGACGACCACAGGTGCCACCAGAGTGGAACATGGGTAGCTTGTGGAGTTCGTGATGCCTACGGTTTCTGCCGACAGGACGTTGCCCGAAGAGAGACGGAACTGCTGCTTGTCAGAGAAGAGGACCAACTCGTCAGAGAAGGATGCCGCATGGTACAACGTCGAGACACGTCCGGTGACCGAGGCCACGTCGATTGGATCAGATGCCAGTAGTTGAACAACAGTTGTCCGATAGAAGTCCTCGAAGACTGTCACGCCGGATAGGACAGCGTTCTCTTCGGCCAGCATGCCCAGACGTCCTTTGAAGAGAAACATACCGTTGATCTTGCTGCCAACGAATGTTGGGTCCGGATTGCTATCATCATCCCCACAGATACGGGAGTTCCAGAAGTTCTCACGAAACTCGAAAGTGTTCGGAGCGGTCTTCTTGAGGATGTGTGGCATCGTCGATGGGTTTAACCCACGGCCACTGCCGTAACCCACGGTTTCGGTCCAGAGACCACCTTCGAAGACAACCCAATAGGACGCAGATGCATCGTCAAGGTTACCCTCAAGACGCACGAGGCGACCTTCAACTTCGATAGGCGGTAGATCGTCGAACTCTTGGAGACCCTCGGTGTACGTGGTCATAGCCCCGCCGCCGAACTGATCGTCTACCGTAATGACATCACCAGCAGTGATACCAAAGGTGACCGTGGAGCCAACCGAGACTGCGTCAAGATAACCGCGAGTACGGGCGTTTTGCGCGAGTGAAGCAGCGATTTGAGCAGTACCCTCGAGGGCGTTGGATGCATCAGTGTTGTTTCGAGTTGTCTTGGTGGCAGCGAGATTACCGTTCACGTAGATTGCATATGCGACCGAAGCCACAGCTTGCTTGATGAACACTGAGGCGCGTGTCTTAGGGTCCACTCGGGTATCCGGGATGTCGTCGGCCCAGACCCACACGTCGGTGTTCAAGATGAACGTGGTGTCGGCCACAGTGACAAAGCGCATCTTCTTCCACATGTCAGTGGTTGGCAGATAACCTTTACCATCAGGGAACGTCACGGTCTGCTTGACGCCTGCCGTATCGAACAACTCTAAGTCACCGTCGCCACACACGAGGATATACTTCTCGTCAAAGCTACGGTCGATGGTGTGGACCGCTGCGGTGTCACTGACGGTTATACCCGTGGACAGGGACGCTACGAACTCGGAGGGTGGACGTTTCATCAGACCCGACACGATGGACGGATATGCGTTAATCATTTCCTCACCAGACGTCCGCAGACGCGAGGGGGTAGGCTGTTGGGAGACCCCTGACACGAGGTTAGGGATCGTGCTTGCTACGAGTGGCATGGGGTATCCTTTGGTTGTTATCGAGTGCGATTGAGGGTGGTGAACATGCTGTAAGAACCAGAGAGGACGTTGAGGTCTTCCGTGCGTAATTGGTCAGCTTGTAGATTGATCAGCGCACCCTGTTCGTCGGCGCTATCGGCATTGCTTGAGGCACCATCAATACGGTCCTCGAAGATACGAGCGGCGCGAAGGGAGATGTACCGACGGGCTGTCTCAGGGAGTTCCTCGAAGGGCAAACCCACGGTCAACTCGACGTAGACAACGCCAGTGAATGTGTAGGAGTGGTTATCGCGGTCATAGAGACGAGATCCACGTTGAATGATGTCACGGGACGCATCGACACCTGTGGTATCAACTGCGAGTGTGTTGGAGGGCAGGAGGATGTTACCATCGCCGCCGGGGGTGAGAGGATAGTTCTTCTCGATGTTCCAGTACCAACCGGAGGATTGAAGCTCACGGTTCACTTTACGCACGAAGTTCAGTGCGATTTGGGTATCTACCCCGAGGTCACCAGCGATTGTACTGACCGGAGATTGCCCGATGTTCTCAAGGCACTCGTTGACAGCCTCAAGCTCGGAGGTCGGTGTGATCAGAAACGCCATTGCGTGTCCTTCCAGAGGTTAAGTTGTAAAATACCCCCCGTCGTTAAACGGGAGGTACACCTTACGATATCGTAAGTATTACACGGCAGCGCGGAGTTCGCGGATACCTTGTGGGTTCACAGCACCGTGGCCGACAGCCATCTTGGAGACCATGAGAGTACCCTGACGACGGATGTCGTACTCGCTCTCAGAAGCCATATCGAGCAACTTGACAGTCGCCAACGCGCCACGCTGGAATACCAGAGCAGAGGTGTCGGAGGCGTTAACCTGATACTTAGTGCCGAAGTCAACAGTGTCAGTGACGTGGTTCACAGCGAGGTTGCTCGACTTCACGATGGACATACCAGCGACTTTCATCACAGTACCATCGGCGTAAGAACCGTTGCCGTTGTTGTAGTCACGATCAACCAGCTTGTCGTTCTGAACCAGACCGTAGAACACAGTAGGTGTCACGATGACGAAGCGATCTTCGGCTGGCAAGAACAGGTCGTCCATAGCAGCAGCTTCTGCATACAGCGCATCAACGATGTTCTGGATGGTTGGTGTCAGGGAGCCGAGGTTCGTGGATACAGCAGCACCCATTTCAGCAACAGCACCAGTTTCACCAGCACGGGCAGTCTTAACAGCCAGCGACAGCAAGTTGCGGTCGAATGTCTGAGCAAGAGCTTGGCCCATCTGAGTGGAATACTCGGAGCGGACTTCGTAGTGGTTCTTGGCTTCGTCGATGTTCGCAATGAAGCTGTCAGAGATCAACAGGTCATCGATAGTTACGACCTTCTCACCGTGATTGACCTTCTTACCGACGATCTCAGCGCCGGGAGTGTGGTAAGACGCAGTGATGCGGCCCATACCCGGGAACGAGGCAGATTTGCCAGAAGTGATGTTACGGACGCGAGTTTTGTCGGCCATAACGGTTTTCGCGTTGAACGAAGACAGGACTTCGCCAGAGAATACTTTGAGGAACAGAGCATCAACAGCGCCAGCTTGAGCGATCTGGCCTACGCGGCTTGGGGTAGCATTAGACATGAGTTATTTTCCTTGTGGGGATTGAAGTGTTGGGGTTTGGGTTCACCGCTTTGACTTCACATCCACGTCGCACAGGGTTATCCTCCGCAGAGGGCCAAGCGTTCTTGTGTCTGTTGTCTATTTTGGTGGAAGTAGAGTGTCCGAGAACCGTCGCTCTCGGGGAAGCACTCATGGAGACACCCGCGAACCGTCTACCACTAGAGGGACAGGACGGGCCGATGTCTTCAAGAATACTTTGGGTGTACTAAGGGCCTCCCGTAGGAAGCCCCCAGTGTTCTTTTATTACGAAAGTGTGCCTTGTGTTTAGAGCATCACGTTACGAGGATTGCGGACAGACGCAGGATCAATCAGTTCGATGTCCTCCAGTGCCTTGGCGCGTTCATTGGCGTTTGAAGCTTGGGACGGTTGCCCGTGAAGTGTCCAAGCATAGGCCCACTGCCTCCACCGCCCCAATTCAACAAGACGGGGGTGCAGCCAGAAATTGGCGTGGTGGCGGTTATCCATGACAGCCTCTGTGACCACCGCGTTGTCTTCATCCAGAACAGCAGGTGTAAGGACCAGAGGGCCAATCTCTGTGATAGTCACAAACTTGGTGGGGATAATAGGCCCAGACGCGGGCCGCGCCTCCACCAGAACGTCGCCAGTGTCAGGGTCCAGCACTTCGTTGATTGCGGCGTTGGTGTACATCGTTAGCCCCACTGCAAGCGCCTGTGCGTCAAAGGTTGCCTTATCTTTGGCCCGTACCATTGCCAGCAAGCGCCCGCCTTCGAGCGACACAAACAGTTCAGTTTCGTTGCCGTCTGCATCTGTTTCTATAATGCTCATGCGCTTGCCTCCTCAATACCAGCGGCGCCAATGTCTTCACTCCACATGATAACCTCTTGGATAACCTGCGGGCCTCCGCTTGGTGCAATCACAAGGTCCGTTGTGGACAAGTCAGGGAAAGCCGTTGGCGTTGTGTTGGCTGTCAGTGCAGTACCGTCTACCGCACCGTTGATGAAGGTTGATCCGTGGCGTGATGCAATAGAGAACGGGACGTTGATGCCGCTTGTGTAGCTTCCACCTGTTACCGTATCGACAACGCCACCAGCTTCTTGCGTAAACGTGAAGTCGTTGGTTCCAGCGTCAATCAGAATGACGTTGCTTGCGTCAGCGGCCCAGATTGCAAAGCCTGCGTTCTCACCCGTCACCAGCGCTTTATACCCAAAGGACACTGCGAGCGGGTTGATCTCGCGGACGGAGATATTGTCGATTGTGACCGCATCACCACATCTAAACGTAATGTTTCCACCCGTAACAGAAGCAGACGTAACGGTTCTTGGGCCGTCGACTGCACCGTTAGATAAAAGACTACCAAACCCGTCCATATAGACAGCCACAAAACCCCCTGTCTGATCCCATGAAACTTGGTAAACTTTACCAGCCGTAAATACTGATTGAGTAAGATTTGAAGATGCGCCTGCAGCATGTGCGGCTTGTCCACCGCTAATCGTCCAACCGTCGCCCTTCCCCCAATCGCTATCAGTATCAAACGTACCATTCGTAACAAGCTCTACACCCGTAGTCTCAACAAACGTAGGATACGTGATGTTCTCAATAGGCACCGTGAGTATATCCGCAGAACGAGTTGCAGTAGCGCCGTTCGTTGGTATGTAAGACGTAGGCACGGAGCCGACTTCGAGTTGTGCGCCTCCGAATACGCCAGTAGCACCAAGAGTTTCCCCCACGTCTGCTACAAGTTGAAGGAAAACCGTTGCGGTGGTTACAACCTCAAAAGGTATAGAGATACGGTAAACATTGTTCGCAAACTCCTCAAACCTTGGTGTCCCCAGCCCAGCGTCAACAATATCAAACGTCTCTGTTGACGGGTTAAAGCTAACATCTTTAGTTGGGTCCCCACCACCAATATCACCAGTGGTATTTACCAACGCAAAATCTATAGACCCTTCGGAGTTCTCCTGTGCGAAAAAGGAAAACACATAGTTTCCAACAGCAAGGTCAGTAAATGACCACTGTATTCGTGGTCTTGCAGCAGCCGCAATAATTTCAATTTCCCACAACTCGACACCACAAGCGGAAGCACCTAAAGAGACTTCTGTTGTAACGACATTATGCCAACCCGCGTCAGTAAAATCTTCCGAATAAGTCACCAAATTCGTCACCGCTTCAGGCTCATGCAGATAGCCTTCTTTGACCCATGCCGTGCCGTTGTAGACGTGGTGGTTTTCACGGGCCTCATCTGCCGCCGCTGTTTGCAATACACCGCCAGCATCAATATAAGTCGCCGCCGACGCACGGCTATGCTCAAGCACACCGCCAAACGTGGATGGCGCACCACCCTTGCCGTAGGTACCAGACTTGAAGCAGGCAACAAGCTGCGGCGTGAAGCCGTTGCGGATGTAAGCACCTAACGCACTTCCAACCCTCCGAAGGAATGGCGATATGATACCCCGTAATGGGGATATGAGACCTTTACGCATGGCTCACCGCCACCGATGTTCCACCGAATGAATACGCATAGACGCGGTTAGCACCCGCTACGCCTGTAAAGATGTCTGCGAGTGCGGTATTAGCTTCTCCGGTTCCCTCGGTATAACCGAAAGCACCATCAAGCGTCGTAGGGGCGCTTGCGCCAACTGTGGCCTTAACGGAGACAGACCCGCCAGCTAGGAATGTGATGTGCGTGGTGTCGGAGTTCGTGAGCAGTGTCCAAGTCTTCGCAGGGACTGCAATGGTTGTGTTCTGGGCCATGTTAGCCTCCTGTTATTTCTTGGATCGATTTGCGGACTTTGAGATTATTTGGAGGTTAGAGGCACCGTTCCCGGCCTCTGTCCCTCGCTTGTGATCAATGTCCTTGTTTTTCAGCGCGGTCTTGCCGTGCTTCTTGATCATTAACTTACGGGCTGCGTTGCGCAGGACCCTTTTCCTCACCTGTGCTGGGCGAGCCTGATATTCTTTGTCGTACTGTGAGTAGACCCTTCCAGAAGGAGCAGCCATTTCATATTCCTTCTGAGTTGTAGTCTGCGATAAAGTAATCGACAGCGTACTGTCGGTTGGCCTTGTGGTTGACCTTCAATAGCCAATCCGCAAACCTCGTCTTTTGAGAGAGGTTCATGCGAGAAGCCAAGGCCAAGGCTCGGGCTGCAAACGGGGTTGTTTTTGAGGCGTACTCAGCTTTCGCTTTAACGCTCGTGGCAACACGCCGCTCTCGTTTGTACGCTAGGTCGTAATCACGCACTCGTTTAGAGTTTAGATGTCTCCACACAGCGGCATTACGGAGCTTCTGCTCTCTCTTACAGGCTGGTGAACAACTGAGGTGTCTACGTTGGAGGGGGGTGAAGAGACCACCACATACTTGACATGCTTTCATGGTGATCTCCTTTGGTTCACATAATGTTAGATCGGGCCAGCTTGGCTTCGACCTTTGCGCGGAACGCAGGGTTCTTTGCGTACTCTGGGTTACCCATGTCGGTCATCAGATCAGCCGTGCTTTCGTAGACAGAGACACCAGCGTTGCTAGGCTTGCCGTTCAGAGACACTTTGGGTTCTGAGCCATTCTCAGCGATGTACTTGGTGTTGAGGTTTTCAACGGCCATCTTGATCGCGTTATGATCACCACCGTCCAACACAGAGTTGAAAGCGTCGATGTC
>Ga0209199_1004469_pt1 | contig 12845 bp, 8 predicted proteins | sample COGITO_mtgs_1105_7_FD_184805 | JGI IMG/M metagenome (GOLD analysis project Ga0209199, IMG submission 184805) | Pelagic marine microbial communities from North Sea - COGITO_mtgs_110523 (SPAdes) (version 2) | ecosystem: Environmental > Aquatic > Marine > Epipelagic ...
TTGCTAAATCTCTTGCTGTATTCTCAGCCTTCGCTGAAGGTGTTAGTCTTTATTCTGCCTTTGCAGTGTTGTATTCTTTTCAGCTACGTAATTTACTTAAGGGAATTGGGCAACAAATGAAATGGTCAGTAAGAGATGAATCATTACACAGTAAAATGGGTTGTAAATTATTCCGCCACATGTGTGAAGAAGATAATCAATTGCTGAGTTTATGTCGAGAAGATATAATAAAAGCTGCTGAAACAATGGTTGATCTTGAAGTTAAGTATATAGAAAAAATGTTTGAGATGGGTGATATAGAAGGTATATCGTCTAATGATTTAAAACACTTTATAAAAAAGAGAACAAATGAAAAACTTGTTGAACTTGGTTACGTCGACTTGGGAAACTATTTCGCGTATGACACTAAAGCAGCGAGTAATCTTGATTGGTTTTACCATCTTACCGGGGGCGTCACTCATACTGATTTCTTCGCTATTAGGCCAACTGATTATTCGAAAGCAAACGAAGGCGAAGACTTCGATGATATGTGGTAAATTAATAACTAACAATGAAATTATAAAACAATTATATGAAAGAACAGACACTGATTGAAATGAAAAACAAGATTGAAACCCTAGGGATGATCAATCAAAAACTTATAGGAGAGTTAAACCAAATAGCTACAATAGCTTTAGGTGTATTAGAAACAATTAAACACATGCCTGGGTATGATAAAGCAATCGAAAAAGTTAAGGAGCAGGCTGCTGAGCAAGCTAGTAAGACGGAAGCGGCTAACTCCTTGGAAAAGGTTAGCGACTAGGGCAGGTTATATGGGTAGTGGTTTTTTAATCGCTGCCCAATGGACTATAGATCCAAAACTTTATATAGTAGGATTTATACTGGTAGTAATACAAACTAGCTCTAGAAAACAATGGAATCTAGTAGCTTTAAATATAAATGGGCTTATAGCCTGGTTAATACACTTAATAACATAATGTCTAGCTTTAAATGCTCTGGCTGTGGTGCTTGTTGTTTAATTGCGGGCGGGAAGTATGGTCTACCCGACAGAGGAGATGGAGCATGCACGCATTTAGCGGATGATAATAAAACATGTACTATATATGAATCAAGACCTAGTATTTGTAGAGTAGATGAAACATATTTTAAAATAAAAAAATACATACCTTTTTTAAATCAAAAAACGTACAATAAAATAAACACTAAAATTTGTCATTCACTAATTAAAAAATACAATTTAGACGATAAATACAAAATAAAAATAGAAGATTATAATGTGGAACAATGAATGGATCAAAGGAGAAGATTACCCTGCGTGGGGTAATACGGACGTATACAAGAAGACTATATCCGGGGGATATTTATATGACGGAGAAACGCCTAGAGAGGCATACCAAAGAGTCGCTAAAACAGTTGCTCGTAGGTTATATAAACCAGAAATGGCTGAAACGTTTTTTAATTATATCTGGAATGGTTGGCTTTGCCTTGCTTCTCCAGTACTTTCCAACACTGGTACAGATCGTGGCCTTCCTATCAGTTGCTTTGGCATCGATGTTGCTGACTCTATACAAGACATAGGAAGTAAGAACTTAGAAATGATGCTACTCGCTAAGCACGGCGGTGGAGTTGGTATCGGTATAAATCAAATTAGACCCGCTGGCGCTAGAATAACAGGTAATGGAACATCAGACGGAGTCGTACCTTTCTGCAAGATATATGACTCAACAATTCTTGCAACTAATCAAGGGAGTGTCCGTCGTGGAGCTGCCTCAGTTAATATCAACATTGAACATGATGACTTCGAGGAGTGGCTTGAAATCAGGGAACCTAAAGGAGATGTTAACAGACAATCGCTTAACTTACATCAGTGCGCAATTGTTGGTGACAAGTTTATGCGTAAGCTTGAACAAGGAGATAAGGAAGCAAGATCTAGATGGAGTAAATTACTTAGAAAACGAAAAGCAACTGGAGAGCCGTATATTATGTTTAAAGGAAATGTTAATAAAGCAAATCCAAAAGCATATAAAGACAACGGACTAAAAGTACATATGACTAATATATGTTCAGAAATAACATTAACAACAGATGAGAACCACAGCTTTGTTTGCTGTCTATCATCATTAAACTTAGCTAAATATGAAGAATGGAAAGACACTAACCTTATATACCACGCTACGTGGTTTCTTGATGGGGTTATGGAGGAATTTATTCAAAGAGCAAAAGGACTTAGAGGTTTTGAAAATGCCATTCGTTCTGCTCAAAAAGGAAGAGCGCTCGGATTGGGTGTACTTGGATGGCACACATATCTCCAAGAAAAGGGATTACCTTTTGAAGGTTTACTTGCTCAGTTTGAGACTAGGAAAATATTTTCACAAATTAAAATCGAAAGTGAAAGAGCCTCAAGAGATCTTGCGGAAATTTATGGAGAGCCTTTATGGTGTATTGGTACCGGTATGCGTAATACTCATCTCCGTGCTATTGCTCCTACTGTTTCTAATAGTAAGCTTAGCGGTAATGTTTCACCGGGTATTGAGCCGTGGGCTGCAAATGTTTTTACAGAGCAAAGTGCGAAAGGGACTTTCATTAGGAAAAACCCGACGCTAGTAAAGCTGTTAAGAAAATTAAAAATTAATAATAATGAAACATGGGATAAAATACTGGCTGATGGTGGTAGTGTTCAAAACATTAGTGAGCTTGATGGTATTACCCTGGCTCATGACATACCCGCCAAGGAAGTTTTTAAAACCTTTAAAGAGATCAATCAATTGGAGTTAGTTAATCAAGCAGGTCTTAGGCAGGAATATGTAGATCAATCAGTTAGTTTGAATTTAGCATTTCCTTCTGAAGCAACACCTAAATGGTTGAACAAAGTTCACTTTGATGCCTGGAAGAAAGGTGTTAAGACTTTGTATTATACTAGAACAGAATCTGTTTTGCGTGGCGATATAGCGCAGAAAGCTATGAGTGAAGATTGTTTAGCGTGCGATGGATAAGTATGCTATACACATGCGTATTATGCATATTAAAAAAAGGGCTCTCGTATTGAGGGCCCTTTTCATTTACAGGAATTTGTGGGTATGGTACGCCCAATTTATTTATTCCTTTTTTTCTTTTTAAATCTACTAACTCTTCCTTTACTATTTTTTTCTTTTTGAGCAGCTGTTTTTTCAGCAGGAGTTAACTCGCTCCAGGTTGTAGCTGTTTTGCTATTTATTCTTTTCTTTGGTCTGAATAAGTTTTCACCACCGCTATAGTCTTTATCTCCACTAGGTGTCTGCCATTCTTCTTTAAACCAACGTCTAAGAGATGCCCCCTTTTTGCTTTTTCTAACTTTGCTTAATGGTGATTGGTACATTATTTTATTTTTGTTTTAATCTTAACTACTCCTCTTTTATTTGTTTTAACCTTTGTCTTAACTTTTTTATTACTATTTGTTTTTTTAACAGTAGGTTTAGCTTTGCTAATCTTAGGTGAGGGAGATTTTGTTTTTACAGTTTTAATCTCCGCTTGCTTAGCGCTAGTAAACGTAGCCGGAAGCTTTTCAAGTTTTTTTGATTTTTGCATTTTTTTACTAATAGCTTTTGCTCCTTTTAGTTTTTTACTAGTAGCCCTCATGCCGGTAGAAGCTTTTTTTGTAGGTTTCTGATTGCTTCCTGCTTCTGTTATGCTTGGCAAATTGCCAACTTTAGGTTGTGCAAAGTTTTTTGCAACATTTGCTCCTAAGCTTGCTCCTCCTGTAACCGAAGCTGCTACTCCTTTAATCAATCCTTTTCCAAAGGATTTTAATTGCTTTCTTAAATCTAAATCTCTCATAATTATTATTTTTACTTTTATTTATTATTTTTTACCTTTATTTTTTCTACACTTAGCTATTGCTCCGCTAGCATAAGCCGACGGAAATACCTTATACTGTGCTTTAACTTTTTTATAGCAAGCATCTTTTAATTTGAATGGTGATCCGCATTTAATATTCATAGTTTTTGTTTTAGTATGTCCAAAGGACATTTTGTGATTTATCTTTATCTATATCTACATGTATAAATGTTGAACCCATACCTATTCTTTTGAATCCAACTTCTCTTAATACACCTTCAAGTTTAAACCTGTCTGTAGAGTTTTTACATGCAATGTCAACCGCTAAGCCTTTTAAATGTGACGAATCAGGTTTCCCTCCAACAGATTTATTATGTTCAACTGTTCTAAACCCTGAGTTAAGATTAATAGCTTTACCATATTTTTTACGAGCAATATCTAGCATGCTTATAAGTTCATCACTTACATTTTTACCACTACCTTTTAAGTCTGGAGAATCAAACTCTCCGTAAGTAAAATATTTAAACTTCATTATTTTATACCTTTTTCTTCACCTATTTTTAATATGTATTCTTTTTTCAACTTAGCGCTTTTGATTCTTCTATAAGCGTTAGCTTCTTCTAAGCTTAATTTTGATCCAACTCTTCTTAAATAAGCTTTATATTGCGCTTTTTCTTCTGCTTTTTTATCTTTCTTAGCTTGCTTAGCTTCCATTTTTATAAGATCAAACTCCTCATTTTTAGCACCAACATTCCAAGTTCTCCACCCTAGAGCTAATGCTATTCTTTGCATTTCACTATTTCTATTGTCAAACATTTCAGCCACACCTCTAGCTTCTGCTAAAGCTCTATCTAAAGGTAAATTAAGAGTTGCTGACGCTACATTCCCAATTACACTATATGTTGCAGAAGGATTAAACTTACCGTCTATAGTCACGCTCCATGGGTGTTTCTCCATTACTGCTTTGTCAAATTGGTAAGCCTGTATTGCTGAGTATATTTTTCTAAGTTTAGATCCTATAGCCGGAGATATGTTAGCTGCTTCAAGAAGCGTCTTAGCTTGATCACCTTTAAAACCTTTATCAGCTTCTCTTTTCCAAGTATTGAATGTATTTTTTAAAGTAGTGACAACAGCCCCGTATATACCAGTACCTCTGATAATAGAATCTGCCATACCATTTAAAACTCTAGATGCTTTTTCTTCAAGTTTTTCATCTCTTTTAACTTTATCTTCCTCTTCTTCCTCATCAAAACCAGGTATTAATGCAAATGCAGTCTGAGACAGTGCGTTAAATATAAAATTCATCAAAGCTCCATAATATAGTATCCTAGATATATGAGTCTTTGGGTCCCCACGTCTGTTTATAAGATCCTGACCAGATTTTTTCATTAACCTAGTGTATTGCATAGTCGTGTTCTGAAAAGATAATATAAGACGTCCCGCAACGCTTCGCTGTTGTTGAGACACTAAAGCAGGATCACCTGATTGCTGTGATTCGTCAGAAAGCTTACTCATATCTTCAAAAGCTTTTGTTTCTGCTTCTTTTACATCTAAACCTTGCTTTTTATAAGTATTAACTCTATTTCTATAAAAAGTAGCACCACCTGAAGATATAGCAATACTATCCGCTATTTGTGTTGGTGAAAAACCTATTTTTAACAGATAAGCTATAATTGAACCTATTTTATCTTCCGTGTTTTTAGCTGCATTAGCTATTTCAGATTCTTGTACATCAGATTTTAAACCACTTCTACGTTGTTTTAATTTATCCGAATTGAATATCATAGCCCAATCTTTCCAGTATTGCGGTTGATTAGCAAATGCCAATGCTGCTTTAGCTAGATTATTATCTGACCAATTTAAAAAGTTTGTAACAGAAGTTAATTGTAACAAAGCTGATCTTCTGTTAAAAAACATTATCGTACCTATAGAGTTATTAACCCACTTTAGCCATCTGTTTGTTATAACATCTCCGTTTTGATTAGGGCTATTGCTACCTGTCTTCATAGCGTATATAGCGTTTTCAATAGCAGTTCTTGATGCTTTACCGTACAATGCCTCCACTTTATTTAGATTCTTTTCACTAAATATTATATCAACGTTTTCAATAAACTCTTTTAAATATTCTTTTCTATTTGTTTTTTCAGTTAATGTGTTTAAATCACTTAAGGTTGTTTTTGCTTCCCAGTATTCAGTAGGCGCAGGCCACGTGTCTTGCTTGGATACCAATAATAAAGCATCTGCAAAAGCACTAAGCTCAGGATCATTTGCTACAACGTCATTTAATTTTTTGTTATCTCTCTTAGTAAGACCTGGTATTTCTATACCTGCTTTGTTCCAAAGATAAACACGAACAGCACCGTCATAAGTAAAATCAATACCTGGAACTAGCTTGTTTAATTTCTTTTTAACAGGTTTAAATATTTTAAAAAGAGCTTTAGTGTCGTTCTTTATTGTTTCTCTTGCGGCTTCTACTGCAGCAACACCTTTAAAATAAGGATCCATCAATGCTTCTTCAAAGAATTTTTGATCAGCTTCACCTTGCTTACCTTTACCTGCAAACTTATACTGGGTTAATCCTCTAAAGTCTTCAGCTGAAGGCGAAACAAATATTTTAAACTTACCAACTTTCTTACCTCTTCTTTGCGCTACCCCTTTAGAAAACTCTTTAAAAGACTCTGTACCAGTTTGACGCTCAATCATATCATTAAAGCCCTTGTCTAAACCTTTACTGAATTTAATCTTAGCTTGTTGCACTTTACCTTTCACATCGAAAGTATTAAATACATCTTTAACAGCTTTGACATTTCCTAAATGATCATCAGCAAAGTAAAAATCATTATAACCTTCAGCTACTTTACCAACCATCCAATTAGCTTTTGCCTTAGGATCACCATCAGCTAAACCGGTAATATTTTCTAATGGAATATCTAAACCAAGTTCAGCTAAAAATTCCTGTATAGGACCTGCAGCATCTTGAGGCCTAGCAGTTAAAACAAACACATCTTTAGTACCTCTAGCTTGCGCTATTTTTTTAGCTACTTCAAACAATGGGCCTTTTTTACCATCCATAACCTTGCTAAATTCACTAAAATCAAATATAGCGCCTTCAGCTTGCATCATGCTCGCGTCTTTTGCAAACGTGGCGGCATCTATAGAGCCTTCTGTGCCATCCGGCATTGTATATAGTACATTACTATTAGTTCTAGCTAAAGTATCATCAAAATCAAATACACGTATTTTTTTAGGCGCACTAGAAAAACTAACGGATCTACCGTTATTAATTGCTTTTTGAATAGTGTTTGACCTATCAAGTAATTTTTTACTGGTTACTTTTTCTTTAAAAGGATATGCTAATTTTTTATTGTTTATAATGTTTGCCTTGTTCAACGCAGGCGCTAGCTTAATGAATTGATCAATAAATTTTTGAGAATCTTTCTTAGTAAACTTAGGATCTGTTAATTGTCTTTCTACCAGTTCACCTTGCTTTTCTATAACGTCTGGCTGAAGTTGCAAAGCAGAATCGTCTACTTTAACACCGTACTCTTGAGCCATACTTAAACCTGTGTTTGGATCTATTAAAGAACTTAACCCAATGCCTGATTTTATTAAACGTATTACTGGATCATTAAGCAAGCTATATCCCTCAGGTAAAGTTCCGTCTAATCCAGCGTCATCAATTTTAGCATCATCTTTAACTGATAATTGAGTTTGATAGTAATTCTTTTTAACATAAGGCATTACATCTCCTACCTGATTATTAACTATAGCCCACAACAAAGTTCCTCCTACTGTTGAAGCAGGTGGATTGTGTTCTTCTCTATATTTTTTACCTCTTGTTTGATTTGGTTTTCCAGACAAAGCATATTCAAAAACTTTTGATTTATACTTAAAACCTGCTGCTATTTTTATAAAACCAGAAGTTGCTTGGTACCCTCCTTCGATAATCATTGCAGCAATTTCCTTAGGCATACCACCCGCTACAGCATCCTGTAGTTCATAAGCAACCCTTTCCATAAGTAGCATGTTCTGTTTAAACTTTTCAATTGCTTTTACTCCAAAAAAGTCTGTAGTAACTCTACCTGTTTTGTACACAGAAGCGTCTACTGAATTTTTAGCGGCTAATTTTCTAGCAGCAATATAAGCTGGATCAGACGATCCGTAGTACAATCTATTAGTATTAGCCACTAATGTTGCATTTCCATCACCAACTTTAGCAATAGCTTCAAGCGTGGGAATTTGAATTGTAGTAATGTTTTTTGCTTTATTATACTTAGTTCCTGCTTTTATCCAATCACCATTACTTAAAGCGTACCAAACTTGATTTGGCGAAAATTTTACTTTGGGATTAGCTGCCAGCCATTTGTTTAATTTATTAGCATCAGCTCCTGATTTGCCAGGTCTAGTTCTTATAGCTCCTGAATTTTTTAAAGCACCACCATCAAAAGCTTCTAATGATAAATTGTATTTTATTATTATCTTTTCAAAATCTTTTTGTTTTTGTACTCTGTTTTTATTGTTTATAGCTTGTTTTTCTATACCAATAATTTCATTAACTTTCTTACTTGACCTAGCATTAGCTATTTCTGTAAGCGCTTGTCTTTTACCTTTGCTAAATTTAACCGTGCCTCTTTCAATATCTCTCGACACTAAAGCTACAGTATTATCTCCTAAGATTTCTCCCAAAGCTTCCTGATTATCTTTGAATTCTTGTCTTACATCGCTAACAAAATCCCCGGCTTGCTTGCCTTCAAACTGTCCGATTACGTCTTCGTCTAAATCTTTCTGAGTAACTACTTTATCGTTTTTTAATTCTGAAACAAAAACCTCAAATCCAGCTTCTTCTGCTAATGCTTTTCCTAGTGATTCTCTTTTACCGCGTATAACTTTTCCATCACTTCCAACAAAATTTGCTACAAAATCTTCGTCAGTAATGCTGTCTTCAAACCTGCCATCTACTTCTTTTTGAATAGCTCTTCTAACTATTTGATTACCAGATGTTCCTCCTTTTTTATTAGTAGAAACTTTTTCACGGTCAATTTCTTTACCTACCCATTCTGGATAAGGAACAAACTTTGGTTTAAAAATATCATTACCGTTGCTGTCTTTTTTTCTTTTACCATCACTATCTAAAGCATAAGTACCTCCAACAGATTTTTCTATAGCCGCAGGTATAGCCGATTGCAGATAAGTGGTTGTCATGTTCTCTAAAATAGATTTTTTATTATCTATTAAAAACTTTTGATATGATCCATCTTTAGGATTACCCATGCGATTTATTATCTGCTTAGGTAAAGCTTTTGGATCTTTAACAACATTCCCAATAGCTTTTTTAATTTCTGCTACTAATGGAGTCGTTTGCGCATTTTTACCTTTAGGTCTGTCTGATAATTTTGATTTTAATTTACTTGCTACATTTGCAAGCTTTGTTTTAATTTCACTAGATATAAAACTAGGTATTAATTTAGGATTTGAAATTAATGGCTTATATTTTTTTCTAGTATCTGCTGTTGGTCCAGAATCTTCTTCTGTTGTTTTACCTTGAGCCTCTTTATTATCAAGGTCTGTTTTCTTTTTTTGATCCGCCGCTTTTATAGCTAGTTTTTTAGCAGCATCTAACTTACTAAAGTTTACATTAGAAAAAATAAATTCAGCAAAAGTAACAGGATCGTTATTGCCTGCTTTTTTTCTTTCTGCTGCAGGATCATATCTTACCGCTCTGTTTTTAACACTATTCAATGTTTCAATAAACAAATCCCCTCCACCAAATCTACCTTTGATAATATTGCTAATAATACCATTAGGCTTAAATGCTTTGTCTATTTCGTTTTGTACTTTTTTATTTTCCTTGTATTCTTTGTTGGTTGTAATTTCTTTAGGTACTAAATTATTTATTTGACCTATTACCGATTCTTCACTAGTATCAAATCCTAATGTCTTAGGTTTTGGCTTAGCGGCTTCTTTTTTTCCAGCAATTCTTATTTTTGTTTCTAAGTTGCTTACAAGAGATTGAAACTGTTCTGGGTCATAGTCAAATTCATTTTCTTTCAAAGTATTTAACTCAGTTTGTAAACTTGCTTTACTAAAGCTAACTTTTTTATCAACGTCTGTTGTTGTATCAGAAGTAGGTAAATCTTTTATAACTTTACTTTCTTTAGCTTTCTTAATATCAGCTGTAGTTAGAGTACCGTCTTTTAATTTTTTTCCTAATCCAACAACAAAATTAAATATATCTTGCTCTCCTCTAAAATCAAATTTATAATCGCTACCAAATGTTTTTTGAATCATAACACCAAAAAGACCAGAAATACCTTTTGCTTTTTGTACATTTGTTATCTGATCATCAGCAACATATTCCATGAATCTAGATATTACTTCCGTAGGATCTATATTTCCCGCATCATCATCAATACCGTCTTTTATAAATTTATCGTAAGTTTTTCTATCTGTAGCTTTTAAAGTTGACAAAAGTTGATCACTTATACCTTTAAAGGCAGCATTGTTTTTAGGATTGCCTAATAACATTTCAAAAGCCTTGTGACCTACTTCATGTGTTTTAATATACTTTCTTTGATTTTTTACTTGGTTTTCAACAATAGCAATCATGGTACCACTAGCTGGATTCCAATAGCCATCATTGCCGTTTTTTAGCTTTAATATTATTTTCTTTTTATCTTCAGAATCAATTGTATCGTCATTATTAACTTCAACTATAGCTTCATCTATAGTTTCTAAAGATTTAAAGTTTTTAAACAGACTTGAATTACTTCTACCTAGTTTTTTGTTTTCTACTCTAATTTTATCTCCAAAATAAAGATCATAAGCTCTATCATTTATATCTTCTTTACTTGCTTGCTTACCGTTTCTTTCACCAGACAACATAGCGTCTGCGGTGTCTAAATATTCCTGAGATTCAGATCTATTTAACCCTTTAAAAGCAGCCCATTCTGTACCATTCTTAAGCATGGTTTCATCTTTAACCGCTTCGTTTCTTGCTTTAACCGCAACATCGTATTGTGATTTTACTTCAGCTATTAATTGAGCTCTTTCCTTGTTGCTTATATTAGGGTTTTTTTGAATTTCTATTGCTATATTTTCTAATTCAGCCTGTTTGTTTATAATTTTTACTACTTCGTTTTTTGCGCCTTCTGTTAAATTATTAGTTACAATTACTTCTTGCTGCTTAATTTTATCTGCAAGCTGAATACTTTTTTCTTCAATAGATTGTTTTAGTAAATCCTGTTTCCCTTTTAAAATAGACTTACTTTTATCAGATAAATTGGAATTTGCAAACAAGTTTAGGTTTAACTTTTTGTTTAAACCATCTAACTCATTTTGCATGGTTCTAATTTCACTTCTAGTTTCATAGGTAGAAAACTGAGAATTGTACATTCCTTTAAGAAATGGTATTGCCGCAAAAGCAAAACCAAAAGCTAAACCTGAGGTACTCGCGTGGTCCATGCCTTGCATAAAAGGTTTACCGTCTATCAGATTCTGTACTCCAACCGTTGCAGCTTCACCTGAGGCTTCTAAAATAGGCTCATATATAAGTCCTTTATATTGGGTTTTTGCGTATTCCCTCATGGAATTATTAACAACAGACTCCTTACCGTTATTCATCCAATTAAGCTTAGCTCTTTTTAAAATAGGTACTGTAGTTACTTGAGCAAAAAGACCTTCTGCTAAACCGTAGCCTAAACTTGTTGCCCATAATTTAATAGGAGAATACTCGGCTGTACCTGTAGCTATTTCATTTTGCATATCCATCATCTTGCCTCCAGCACTAGATGCTCCAATTACATAAGCGGCAGAACCTCCAGAAGCAGCCATAGCTAAAAATATAGGTAATTGATTTGCTACTTCTTGCGCTATAAATTTACCTGTATTTCCAGGTGTAGAAAAAGCTTCATCAAAAGAAACATCTCTTTGATACGAATCTCTAATTTCTTTTGTGTATTCAACGTAATCTGATCCCAGTTGAGCTACCTTTTCACTTTGCCCTAATGATAATATATTTAATCCAAGCATTGTTGTGTTTACAACAATATCTTGAAAACCTAGCCCAGCGTTTACAGCGTATTTTTCTACAAGCTCGTAATTTTTAGCAGTAGCTTCCATCGCAACATCAATATCTGATATGTCGCCTATGCTTTCAGCCATTTTGATTCTTTTATCATTATAATTGCTTATGTTCGCATTTTTTGCGTCTTCTAAAGCCATCATTATATTATAAAAACTTTTAGGTAACAAAACCTCTTCGTCTAAACCAAGAAGCATGTTTAACTTTGGGCTATTTATTTTTTCCTTAGTATCTTCAGGTATTTCTATATTTAGCTCGTCTATTATAGGTTGCAGTTTATTTTTTTGTTGAGTAATAAAATCATCAACACTTTGATTTTCGCTAGGAGTTGCGCTAAAAACATCTACAGCAGCCTGTTGTTGCTTTTGATATTTATTCGCTCCTTCTTTAGCTATTTGAGCCTCTTCATTATTTTTATTATAAGCTTTAGCTTCCTCTTTCTTAACAAAGGTTTCGCTAGCGTATAAAAATGCTTGAGCTTTTTCTGTGTTAGAAGATGCATTTATAAATTTAGCTCTGGTTTCGCGTATTGCTTCGTTTATATCAGCTTGTTTTAAATTTTGTCTTACGTTTATTTTTGCTTGTGCTTCTAAGTTTTCTTTGACACCTTTTCTTTCTAGCCTATTTATTTCTTGAGCTATTTCTTTTTGGTAAGGGTTGATTGTTTCTGTAACAGTAGTACTGGTATTAAATCCTCCTACAAATATTTTTTTATCGTAAGGTTTAAAAAGATCTGGGTTGACTATATATGCTTGTTCCGCTTCAACTCTTGCTTTATTTATTATAGGGTCTAATTCGCTATTTTTCCATTGCTTGTACTTTGCGATCATTTTATTTTTAGACCTAGTCCACTTAGGTAGATCTAAATATGATTTATTTTCATCTAAAAATTTTTCAATTTTATCGTTGTTCATGAAAGACCCATCAGATTCCAATTCTAAGATTTCTGAAT
>Ga0209199_1004471_pt1 | contig 12840 bp, 8 predicted proteins | sample COGITO_mtgs_1105_7_FD_184805 | JGI IMG/M metagenome (GOLD analysis project Ga0209199, IMG submission 184805) | Pelagic marine microbial communities from North Sea - COGITO_mtgs_110523 (SPAdes) (version 2) | ecosystem: Environmental > Aquatic > Marine > Epipelagic ...
GGCCACGGTCCGGCGTAGGAAACCACCCTTAACAGGAAAGTGCGTGGTTAGGTTCTGCACCGTCAAAAGCGGCTCATTCGTACCTTCAATCGGGGTTAAAACGTGATCTTTGGTCCCCAAAAGCCGCATCGGTTCCGGCAGGGATTTGCCGCGCATCTCGCCCAGTTTCGGCACCGCTGCCAGTAGTGATTTCGTATACTCATGTTGGGGGTTTTCAAAAATATCGGTAACCGTCCCCTCTTCCACCTTTTTCCCACGGTACATCACCACCACGCGGTCAGCCATCTGGGCCACCACCGCCATATCGTGCGTGATGAACAGAACAGCGGTTCCGGTTTCACGTTTCAATCGATCCATCAACGCGAGAATTTCGGCCTGTATCGTTACATCCAACGCCGTGGTCGGTTCGTCCGCGATCAGCAACCGCGGTTCACACGCCATTGCCATCGCGATGACCACGCGTTGCCGCATGCCCCCCGACAGCTCATGCGGATATTGTTTGATCCGACGCTCTGGCTCGGGAATGCGCACCTCGCGCAGTAACTCCAGCGCCCGCTTCGTGGCCTGATCGCTGTCAAGTGACCTGTGCAGGCGCAAACCTTCGGTCAATTGACGTTCAACGGTAAACACCGGGTTAAGCGCCGTCATCGGCTCTTGGAAGATCATCCCAATCTCATTGCCACGTATCGATTGCATAAGCGCCTGATCGGTTTGCGCCAGATCAACAGAGCCCTTAGCTTTGCGGTCAAACAACAGCCTGCCATCCGCAATCTTTCCGCCACCAAACTCAACCAACCGCATCAAAGACAGGGATGAGACCGACTTGCCAGAGCCAGATTCGCCTACGACACAGACGGTTTCACCGGGGTTGATCTCAAACGAGACATCTTCTACCCCAACCACAAGCCCCTGTTTTGTTTGGAATTCGACCCGTAAATTTTCGACGCGCGCGATGGGTGCATCTAACATACAATTCCCCTAAGCTATGACCCGAAACGTACTTGCAGAAATACAAGCCTGTCAAACAGAATTCGAAAGATGTCAAATTTGACAAAATCAGCAGCTTATTGGCGCCCTGATGAGAAATATTTGTAAACTCTTGCTTTTTTTTAAAACTCTGCTTTTTATAATTCGATAGCCAAGGGTTATTAAACTGCTTTCATCCGGTCCAACCCAGCGTCAAGCCGGATTTTCAGAAATACGAAACATAGATATGGGAGATAACATAATATGATCAGATACTTAATGCTTGGAGCCGCCGCCGCGTTTACGCTGGCCCCGGCGGCCATGGCCGAACGCGGCGCCGACGGAGATGTCAAAATCATCTATTGGCAAGCACCATCGATCCTCAATCCATATCTTTCGGGCGGGACGAAGGATATCGAATCATCATCAATCGTGATCGAACCACTGGGGCGCTATACTGAAACGGGCGCTCTTGTACCCTATCTCGCTCAGGAAATTCCCACCGTTGCAAACGGCGGGGTCAGCGCTGACCTCACTGCGATCACCTGGAGGTTGAAAGAAGGCTTGTTGTGGTCGGACGGATCACCTGTCACCTCTGCGGATGTGAAATTCACCGCGGATTATTGCATGCATCCAGAAGGTGGCTGTGCACAGCTTGCCAAATTCGAAGGGGTCACCTCAATTGATACCCCCGACGCGCTCACAGTTACGGTGAATTTTTCTTCCCCCAAGCCCAATCCCTACGGTCCTTTCATGGGCGGCCAGACACCAATCATTCAAAAAGCACAATTTGAAAACTGCATGGGTGCCAAAGCGCCAGGCTGTACCGAAGCAAACTTCAACCCAATCGGTACTGGCCCCTTTGTTGTGACCGATTTCCGGCCAAATGACGTGATCCAGATGGCGGCCAATCCAAATTACCGCGATCCCGCCAAACCGGCCTTTGCAACGTTGACTTTCAAAGGTGGCGGTGATGCCACTGGCGCTGGGCGGTCGGTACTGGAGACCGGCGAATTTGACTATGCTTGGAACCTGCAATTGGCCCCCGATGTAATTGCCAATATGGAAAAAGCTGGTAAAGGCGTTGCCATCGCGGGTTTTGGCCCGCTGGTTGAGCGGCTTGAAATGAATATGACTGACCCGTCATCTTCTTTGGATGCTGACACGCGTTCAACACGCAAAGCACCGCATCCGTTCTTATCGGACATCAACGTGCGCAAAGCCCTGTCGATGGCAATCGACCGGCCCCTGCTTGTTGAAGTGGGCTATGGCAAAGCCGGTCGCGTCTCATGCGATCTGGTACCAGCACCGGACCTTTATGCCGCAAATAATGACTATTGCATGAAGCAAGATATCGCTGGTGCAAACGCTCTGCTGGACAGCGCAGGTTGGGCCAAGGGTGGCGATGGCATCCGCGCCAAAGACGGTGTGCGCCTGTCCATTCTGTACCAGACCTCAACCAACGCCGTTCGCCAAGACTTTCAGGCCTTGATCAAACAGTGGTGGGGTGAAATCGGTGTTGAAACCGAGCTTCGTAATTTGAACGCATCGGTCTTCTTTGGCGGTGACCCCGGCAGCCCCGATACATTCCAAAAATTCTATGCGGATGTGGAAATGTACGCGAACACGTTTGACGGCACAGACCCCCAAGCCTATCTGGCGGCCTATCGCTGCGGCAATGAGCCAAAGCCGGAAAGCCAGTGGCAGGGTGAAAATATCAACCGGTTCTGTGATCCGGCCTATGACGCGATGCTGGACGAATTGGCCCAGACAGGTGATCTGGCAAAACGTGGCGAAATTGCGATCAAGCTGAACAATATGCTGACCAAAGACAGCTATACCATCGTGCCGCTCGTACACCGCGGCCGGGTGTCGGCACATGCCAAATCGCTTGGCGGGGTGGTCCTGAACACTTGGGATTCCGAACTTTGGAATGTTGCCGACTGGCACCGGATCAAATAGACATCCGTCCAAAGGGCGTTCGCGCCTTATGATGCAACAGCGGGCTCCGGACACGTGCCGGAGTTCGCACAATTGCCATACGTCAAGATAAGCCCCAAAGGCACCTAGAATGTTTACCTTTACACTCCGACGGCTGGCCCTAACCGTCCCTACCTTGCTGTTCATTAGCCTGATAATTTTTCTTCTGCTTGAATTGGCCCCCGGCGACCCAATGGCACAGGTACCCCTGACGGTCCCTCCGGAGGTTAAAGAAAAGATGCGTCTCGCTTTGGGTTTGGGCGAACCTGTGCCAGTGCGATTTTGGAAATGGATCGTTCAGTTTTTCTGGATCGAGCCACAAGTCTTAATTGATCATTTTCTCGGCACCACCTTTTCCGAAGGTGATCTGCGCGTGATCAGTTGGCAAACCCGAAGCCCGGTGATGGATATCGTCATCCAACGCATGCCACAGACCTTATGGGTTGTTGGCATGTCTTATGTTGTCGGTGTCTTGATCGCGCTGCCCATCGGCATTTACTCGGCCTACCGGCAGTATTCTGTATTTGATCAAGTTGGCACTTTTGTATCAATGATCGGCTTTGCGGTTCCACCTTTTTTCAGCGGTGTGCTCGTTATCGTGTTGTTTTCGGTAAACTTGGGCTGGTTTCCATCAATTTACGATACCACCCATGTGGTAACCGACTGGGACAGTTTCATGATCCAGTTGAACCAAATGATTATGCCGGTGATGGTGCTGGCGCTGCAGACCACAGCGCAGCTCAGCCGCTTTACCCGCGCTTCGATGTTGGATAACCTCACTCAGGATTATGTACGCACCGCGCGGGCAAAAGGTCTGGGTGAAAAAGCCGTTGTGCTGGCGCATGTCTTGCGCAATTCGCTAATTCCGGTGGTCACCGTCATTGCCTTGGGGGTGCCGGCGGTCTTTGGCGGTGCGATTATTACAGAGCAGGTGTTCAAAGTGAACGGCATCGGCCAATTGTTTATCACCGCTCTGCTGGCCAACGACCTGCCCATGGTTCACACAGTGGCATTTATCTTTGCCATTCTCATCGTATCATTCAATCTGATTGCCGATGTGCTCTATGGCATTCTCGATCCAAGGATCCGCTATGACTGATAGTGACACATCTTCCCGGCCAAGCAACCAATGGTATGATATCTGGGTGCAATTTCGCAGCCACAAAGGCGCTTTGCTTGGCGGCATTGTCTTTATACTTATTGTTGCAACGGTATCTCTGGGGCCACTACTCTGGCCATATGACGCGACCTATATCGATATTCGCGCGCGCAACCAAAGTCCGAATTGGGCACATCCTTTCGGCACCGACCAATTGGGACGTGACACTCTGGCGCGGATGATGGCGGGGGGGCAGACCTCAATCGCCGTTGGATTGACAGCCATGCTTTTGGCGCTGGTGCTCGGCAGTTTCATTGGGGTTTTAGCCGGATTTTTCAAACGTCTCGACAACCTGTTAATGCGGATGACAGACTTGTTTCTTGCACTGCCCCTGCTGCCCATTTTGCTGGTGATGATGTTGTTGTTCCGTGAGGTCTTGAACAATGCATTTGGCCCGGAAAAAGGTATCTTTATTCTGATCACCGTCTCGATCGGGATTACCAGTTGGATGCCCACAGCACGGATTGTACGCGGCGATGTGCTGGCGCTCAAAGAGCGCGAATTTGTACTTGCCGCCAGATCCATTGGCACCACTAACACGCGGTTGATCCTGCGCCACATCCTGCCCAATGTGATGTCGCCGATTATGGTTTCGGCCACTTTGGGTATTGCAAATGCGATTATCACTGAATCGGCGTTGTCGTTTTTGGGCTTGGGATTTCCACCCGATTTTCCGACTTGGGGGCGGTTGCTGAACGATGCCACCGATTACCTGCAGCAATACCCGGAGCGGGTATTTTGGCCGGGGCTGGCAATTTCTCTTACCGTTCTGAGCGTCAATTATCTTGGGGATGGGTTGCGCGATGCCTTGGATCCACGCATCCGAGGCCGGTAAACGGCACAAGCATGCGCCCAACTATGTGGCCCGCCAGCCATTGCGCAGATTAAATACTCTTGCGAATCCGCCGCACAGCCATCCACACCAATGCCACAACTGGCACGGTTATAAAGGAGCTGAGCATCGTCTTACTCACCCCCGCAACCGCGGCCAAAGGATAGGCCAAATACCCCGCCAAAGACACCGCATAATAGCTGATCGCCACAACCGACAGCCCTTCAACCGTGCGCTGCAGGCGCAACTGCAGGGCGGCACGCTTGTCCATACTCTCTAACAGGGCCTGATTTTGGGCCGAGCGTTCCACATCGACCCGCGTGCGCAGCAGTTGCCCCGCCCGCATCGCTCGATCCGCCATCGCGCTGAGGCGGAGCGCTGTGGATTTCACCGTCCGCATGGCCGGATCATAGCGCCGGATCATAAACTCGCCAAATGTCTGACGACCTGCGAACCTGCGTTCGCGCAGCACCTCAACCCGCTGCCCAACAATCGCCTCATACGCCTCAGTTGCAGCAAATCGAAACGCACTTTGCGCCGACAGGCTTTCCAACTCGGCCGAAATACTCAACAGCGCATCCAACGTTTGCTCGGCAGCACTGGCCCCAGACGTCATATCAACCATCAAAGCTGTCAGGTTTTCATCAATTTCGCCCATCCGCGATTGCATTTCTCGCGCGCGAGAAAAGCCCAGCATCGACATAGTCTTATAGGTTTCAATCTCGCACAGGCGCTGTACCACCCGACCGATGCGACGACGCCCTGTGTCCGGAGAGACAAACATCGCGATCCTCAGATGTCCGCCGGGATCTATGCGAAAATCGCTCGCGACCACCGCAGCACGATCAAGTACATGGCTGACTGCAAGGCTTTCGGGCACAAACCAATCAGCAAGCCGCGCGGCAATCGTTTCATCGTCTGAACGCGGCTCAATACGGATCAGCGCCGAAGTCATTCTGACTCCGGGCATGCTGCCCAGCCAGTCTTCGGGAAACAGCTCAAACTCGGCCGGATCAAAAGCCCGCTCCCGAAGCCCCGCACCAAATATAGTATAGGTGACAAACTCGGTATGTTGCTCCCATTTCAGCTGATATTTGCCAATATCGCCAAAATAATGCGTCGCTCCGGCTTCTGGAAGCGGGGCGCCATAGCGCTTGAGCAGATCAATCAGGTGGTTCAGATCAGTCGCACGGTCGCGCCCCACCGCTTGCTCCTCTTGCTTAATGGCCAAAAACACCGCGATACCCGGGGCCACCATCGAAGGAAACGGTCGGGCATGCAGTTCATTGGCCAATTGATAGCGCAGTCTGTGGTCTTTTATCGATGAGGGTCGGCCTGACGGCATCGGAAGACATCCTTACAAAATACAGAGTAGCTGAGTAAGCTTACGCTATTCAAAAATAAATAAACATATATATTTCAGAATGTTACGAGTATACAATTGTATACATTTCAACCGACCACCCGACATAAAAAACGCGCCAAATTGGCGCGTTTTCCGTATTCAACGAAAAAATTTTATGAAATTTTCGTCAGAAGCTTGTCAAGACTGGCCTTAGCGTCGCCATAAAACATACGGGTATTTTCCTTAAAAAACAGCGGGTTTTCAATTCCGGAATAGCCGGTGCCCTGCCCCCGCTTTGAGACGAAAACCTGTTTGGCCTTCCAGCATTCCAACACCGGCATCCCGGCAATCGGGCTGTTGGGATCATCTTGTGCCGCTGGGTTCACAATGTCGTTCGAGCCAATAACAATCGCAACATCCGTATCGGGAAAATCATCATTGATCTCATCCATTTCCAGCACGATGTCATAAGGAACTTTGGCCTCAGCCAACAACACGTTCATATGTCCCGGCAAACGCCCCGCCACCGGGTGAATGGCAAAGCGTACGGTTTTACCCGCAGCCCGCAGGCGTTTGGTCAACTCGCTAACACTCTGTTGTGCCTGCGCCACTGCCATGCCATAGCCGGGAATAATCACCACGCTATCAGCCTCGTCCAGCGCCGCAGCAACACCATCAGCATCGATCGCTACCTGCTCGCCTTCGACCGCCATCTGGGGTCCGCTAGACCCACCAAACCCACCGAGGATCACTGAGACAAACGAGCGGTTCATCGCTTTACACATGATATAGCTCAAAATAGCACCCGAAGATCCCACAAGCGCCCCGACCACAATCAAAAGATCATTGCCCAGCGAAAAGCCAATCGCCGCAGCCGCCCAGCCCGAATAAGAGTTCAACATAGAAACGACAACAGGCATATCGGCACCACCGATCCCCATAATCAGGTGCCACCCAATGAACAACGCCGCCACGGTCATGATCAACAACGGCAACAGATCACCCGATTGGAAATACCACAGCAACGAAACCACAGACAAGATCGCCGCAGCCGCGTTGAGCACATGACCGCCGGGTAGTTGCGTAGCTGTTGTGTTAAACCGACCCGCCAGCTTGCCGTAGGCCACCACCGAGCCCGTAAAAGTGATCGCACCGATAAAGATGCCCAAAAACAGCTCCACCCTTAGAATATTGATTTCAACGGCAGTTTTTTTCGCCACAAGCGCCGCAAACCCCGTTAGGCTCTTTAGATCGCCGCCCCCCGCAAGTGCGGTTTTGACGTTGGTAATTTCAATATCTGCGTTAAAGCCTACGAAAACCGCGGCAAGACCCACCAAAGAATGCATCGCAGCAACCAGTTCGGGCATTTGCGTCATCTGCACCCGTTGCGCCAATTGCATGCCGATGAAACCACCGAGCCCGATCAGAACCAGCGAGAGCAACCAAAGGCCCGAACCTGGCCCGATCAGCGTAGCGCCCACCGCGAGGCCCATGCCAACAATGCCGTACCAAACCGCGCGTTTCGCGCTCTCCTGCCCCGAAAGCCCGCCAAGCGAGAGAATGAAAAGAACAGCTGCAACCACATAAGCTGCGGTAGTAAATCCGATATCCATTGATCCCACCTTTCTTTAAGATTTCTGAAACATGGCGAGCATCCGCCGTGTCACGAGGAAGCCGCCAAAAATGTTAATTCCAGCCATAAAGACCGCCAGAGCCCCCAGTAAAATCACCAGCCACGAGCCAGAGCCGATCTGAATAAGCGCGCCGAGGATTATAATAGACGAGATTGCGTTCGTCACCGCCATCAGCGGTGTGTGCAGAGCGTGGCTGACATTCCAGATCACCTGAAAACCCACAAACACTGCCAGTACAAATACGATAAAATGCTGCATGAAACTCGCTGGTGCATAAAGCCCCACTAGAAGTATCAGCGCCGCACCACCAGATAACAAACCGACCTGTTGTTGCGTTGACTTTTTAAAGGCGGCGGTCTCCGCGGCCCGTTTTTCTTCTGCTGTCGGCTCTTTTGGAGCCTGTTTTTTAGGCGCGGCTGCAATCGCGCTGATCTTGGGTGGGGGGGGCGGAAAGGTCACGGCCCCAGCATGGGCCACCGTGGCCCCCCGGATCACATCATCGTCCATGTTGTGATTGATCTCTCCAGCTTTCTCTGGTGTCAAATCCGTCAACATATGGCGAATATTATTGGCATATAGCGTCGAGGCCTGCGCTGCCATCCGGCTTGGGAAATCTGTATACCCGACAATCGTCACCCCGTTTGGCGAAACGATCTTTTCATCCATGACGGTCAGATCACAATTGCCGCCCTTTTCCGCCGCAAGATCGACAATAACCGATCCGGGTTTCATCGCGGCAACCATATCCTCGAGCCAAAGCTTGGGTGCATCGCGGCCGGGAATAAGCGCTGTGGTGATGACAATATCGATTTCGGGCGCAAGCTCCCGAAACTTTTCCAGTTGCTTTTCCCGAAACTCCGGGCTGGACGGCGCCGCATACCCCCCTGTCGCCGCCCCGTCTTGAGCGTTTTGGTCCTCAAAATCTAAAAAGACGAACTCGGCTCCCATCGATTCGATCTGTTCGGCCACTTCAGGGCGCACATCGAACGCATAAGTGATGGCCCCAAGCGAAGTCGCAGTGCCGATCGCCGCCAGACCGGCAACACCCGCACCAACAATCAGCACCTTGGCCGGCGGCACTTTTCCAGCCGCCGTCACCTGCCCCGTAAAAAACCGGCCAAAGTTATTACCTGCTTCGATGACCGCTCGATAACCGGCGATATTGGCCATCGACGAAAGGGCATCCATTTTTTGCGCCCGACTGATACGCGGCACCATATCCATTGCAATCACGCTGGCACCTTTTTTAGCCAGCAAACCCATCTGTTGCTCGTTTTGCGCCGGCCAGAAGAACGAAATCAGTGTTTGGGATTTCTTGAGGCGCTTGGCTTCAGTATCATTCGGGGGGCGCACCTTAGCCACAACATCGGCGGTTTTCCAAAGTGCGGCCGCTGTTGCGGCAATCTCCACACCTGCGGCGACATAGGCCTCGTCTGAAAACCCGGCGGCGCTGCCAGCACCCGTTTCAACGACGCAGTCAAAACCCAGCTTTTGCAATTGAAGCGCACTGTCTGGTGTCATCGCGACGCGTGACTCTCCTTCAAATACTTCCCGCGGCGTTCCGATTTTCACGTGACTTTCTCCCCGAATTCATGGTCTAGACTGGCTGCTATGCAACGGCTGATAGCTTTCAAAGCGCACCCCTGAAAAAGAGATTTGTAAAGCCCAGACCGAGCTAAACATGCAATATGGTCAACACCGCATCAAAATGCAAGATTGAAACCCATTTCCAAAGATCACAAGTGCGCTCAAGCGCGGCCACTTGGCCAAACCCGCCTAAAATTACCGAGGGCGAGACGTTCACTCGACCGTTATTGCGGCAATTTGCCACTTTAATTGATGCAGATCGCGGTTGTGCGCGGGAAAACCGCCAGCACAATCATAAACCACCCCCTTCTACAAGAGCGCCAAGGTACAAGTTACTGAAAATCAGTCGGAAATTTCACAGGCAACCGCGGCCGAGTTCGCCCCTGAAGCCGCAGAAGACAAAGACAATGACCGAACCCAGAAGGACGCACTGTTTCTCATTGCGTTTCTTGCAACCGTGGCGAAAGCCAAGGTAATATTTGCAATAGCAGCTCACCGTCACCCTTTGCTCTTCGTCAAATATAGATAATGAGCCGCCAGGGAATCGAGCCCTTTATTCGAAGGTTTTTATCTAGATGACTTTAATTCTAGAAAGCCGCGACAAGGACCTGTACGAATGGCAATAAATAAGCCGGAAACGACCTGAATTCGTGCGACCCAACTTTCATTCAAGCCTGCTGCGGGGCCTGACCTATCAATAAAAGAGATCTATATGACTTTAAACGGCAAACATGCGTTGGTGACCGGGGGCGGCACCGGGATAGGATTGGCAATTGCCCAACAACTGGCCAGTCAAGGGGCGAAGGTTACCATTACCGGCAGGCGCGCCGAGGTTTTGAACCGCGCCGGTGGTCCGAGCCTCTTTCCGGCGGTTATGGATGTCACTGACGAGGCCTCGGTGATCCAGACAGTCGCGGCCGCCGTTGCCTCGCGCGGGCCGGTCCAGATCTGTGTCGCCAACGCCGGAATCGCAGAAGGCCGATCGCTGCATAAGACCGATATGGCATTGTGGCGCCGTATCATGTCGACCAATCTCGATGGCGCATTTCTCACAATGCGAGAATGCTTCAGATCTATGCGCGGCACCGATTGGGGCCGGGTAATCGCGATTTCATCCATCGCGGGGGTGCGCGGGCTCAAAGGCGCAGGCGCCTATACGGCCTCTAAACACGGGGTTATCGGCTTAATCCGTTCTTTCAGCGAAGACCATATCACCGAGCCGTTTACATTTAATGCCATCTGTCCGGGCTATGTAGAGACCCCAATCATCGACCAGAATATCGATCTGATGCAGAAAAAAGGGCTGTCCCAACAAGAGGCTATGGACATTATGGTCAAAGCTAACCGCCACGCACGTCTGATCAGCACCGACGAAATTGCCGCCACCGCGCTATGGCTCTGTGGCGATGGATCGCAAAGCGTCAATGGGCAGACTATTGAAATAGCTGGTGGCCAAGTATAGCAATATCACACTATGCCGCGCCCAATATGGTAAAATGATGACAGATTTCACCGCCACCAAAGCAATGTTCCATATTCCTGACGGGATGATATATCTTGATGGTAATTCGCTGGGCCCCCTGCCAAAAACCGCAGCGGCCCGCGTTGCTGAGACCGTCACCCAACAATGGGGCGAGATGCTTATCACCGGCTGGAACAAAGCTGGATGGATGGCGCAGCCAACGCTTGTCGGCGACCGGATTGCCAAGTTAATCGGCGCAGAGACCGGACATGTAATGGTGGGCGATACGCTGTCGATAAAAGTCTATCAAGCGCTGGCCTCGGCACTTGAAATGCGGCCCGACCGCAAAATTATCCTGTCGGACAGCGGAAATTTTCCGTCGGACCTGTACATCGCCGAGGGTTTGATCGCCTCATTGGGTCGGGGTCACAAACTGCAAGTGGTGGCCCCTGAAGAGATCGAGGCCCATATCACCGAAGAGGTTGCCGTCACCCTGATCACCGAAGTGGATTACCGCAGCGGCCGGCTGCATGATATGGCCAAGCTGACCGCTAAAGCTCATGCCATGGGCGCCGTTACAGTATGGGACCTGGCACACAGCGCCGGCGCGATTGACGTCAATCTGGCCAAAGCAGAGGCCGATTTTGCCGTCGGATGCAGCTATAAATACCTCAATGGTGGCCCGGGCGCCCCGGGATTTATCTATGTTGCACCGCGCCATGCCGAAATTGCGCGCCCGGCGCTGTCAGGATGGCTTGGTCATGACGCACCGTTTGCCTTTGAACAAAGCTACCGTGCCGGCAGTGGGATCGAGCGGATGCGAGTGGGCACGCCCCCAGTTCTGGCGCTCGGCGCCCTGGAAGCCGCGCTGGATGTCTGGGACATGACCACGATGGCAGATATCCGCGCCTGCTCGGTGGCACTCACGACGCAGTTCATCGACGCGGTCGAGGCGCACTGCCCGATGCTGACGCTCGCCAGTCCCCGTGATTCAAACCTGCGCGGTTCACAGGTCTCATTTCGCTTTGACAATGGCTATGCGGCCATGCAGGCGCTGATTGATCGCGGCGTTGTGGGCGACTTTCGCGCCCCTGATATCATGCGCTTTGGCTTTACCCCGCTGTATATTGACGCAGCTGATGTGGACGCGGCGGTGGGTATCATCGCCGATGTCATGACCCACCGACTGTGGGACAAAGACACCTATAAAATTCGTGCCCGCGTCACATGATCCCAGCGCGCCCTAATCTCGCCCGCGCCTGCGCAGCGGCCCTGAATGGCGAAATCACTCCGGCGAGATACGCCGCGACCCTTGATCTGCCGCTGTGTCGCCCGACCGCTTGGGTGTGCCTGTGGCGTAAACTTTCTGGGAGAATTTGTTTGATAGGATAGGCTGACGCAATCGCCCGCCCGTTATTTTCCAATCCACAGTCACAGGTCTTCTCGATGTCACACCCAATTGATCCCGCCAAAGATGGCGCTCAGATGCGCTTTGACGGCCAGATGTCTTATGGCGATTATCTATCGCTAGACAGCTTGCTCACAGCCCAAACCCCCCGCTCGGATGCGCATGACGAGATGTTGTTTATCATCCAGCATCAGACGTCAGAGCTGTGGATGCGGCTGGTGCTGCATGAATTGCATGCCGCCCGCAAAACCCTACAGGCCAACAAGCTGCGTCCCGCGTTCAAAATGCTGTCCCGCGTTGCCCGTATCTTTGAGCAGCTCAACAACGCGTGGGACGTGCTGCGCACGATGACACCATCAGAGTATACCAGCTTTCGCGCCTCTCTAGGGCAATCCTCTGGGTTTCAATCATTCCAATACCGCCAGATTGAGTTTTTGCTTGGCAACCGCAACCCGGCGATGTTGATG
>Ga0209199_1004477_pt1 | contig 12832 bp, 16 predicted proteins | sample COGITO_mtgs_1105_7_FD_184805 | JGI IMG/M metagenome (GOLD analysis project Ga0209199, IMG submission 184805) | Pelagic marine microbial communities from North Sea - COGITO_mtgs_110523 (SPAdes) (version 2) | ecosystem: Environmental > Aquatic > Marine > Epipelagic ...
GTTCCTACGCGCTCTCGAGTCTTACATACAGACAATCGTAGATGTACTCAATAAGCAAATGGTGGAGAAGCTCTGGGACTTGAACGGTCTTGACCCTAAGCTAATGCCTAAGATCATTGCTGGTGACGTTGCTCCACATGACCTCAAAGAGTTGGGTAGCTATCTCCGTAACCTCAATGGTGCAGATATTAACCTAGCTTCCCAACCTGATATTGTAGATGCACTCTTGGCTAACGCTGAGTTGCCTACTTTGGATAGGGAGCTTTATGAGGCTGACCTAGAGGCTGAACGCAGGATTGCCAATGCTAAGGCTAATCCCCCTGAACCTACACAACAGGTAGAAGGTAAGGTGGTCGAATGACTACTTGGGATAGAAAGAACTATGAAGTCCCCGATGCTAGATTAGTCCAAGCGGAGAGAGAGATTTACCGTACTTTCGGTGATATGGTGTCTATAGATGCCAAAGGAAAGTCACTAACTAAGTTTGGTAAGTCTGGTGAATTAGGCACAAGTCGTGAGACTGTTTGGTCGCTAGGTGGTATGGAGACATACGTTAGCACTAACACCATCGACACAATCTCTTCTACCTCTACCCTTGATGACCAAGAGATTTACCTTGAGTGTCACACAGTAACTGGCACTGGTGAAGACCAACAGTTTAGCTTTATGACGCAAGTTATAAGCCTAAACGGTCAGAATAAAGTAACCCTCCCTACCCCTGTAGCTCGTATCTCTCGCGTCTTTAACAACAATGGTAGTGAACTTGCTGGTGCAGTCTACGTCTATGAGGATACTACTGTTGTGAATGGTGTGCCTTCTGACTTAACTAAGGTTCATGCTCACATTCCCTTAGGCTTCCAACAGTCCTTCAAGGCAGCTACAACCTTCAGTAACGAAGACTACTATATTCTCACTGGGGGGTTTGGTTCTGTTACCTACAAACAGGCAGGCGCTGTAAACTTCTACCTTGAAATACGAGAAGCTGGTAAAATCTTTAGGGAAGTTGCTGCACTATCAGCTAACTCTGCTGGTGGGGCTTGGCAGATTGACCTAGACCCAGCCGTTGTCATCCCTAAGAACGCTGACATAAGGATTACTTGCCAGACTGCCACCCAAGGCTCCGAGGTCTACGCTAGCTTCCAAGGTTACATCGCAAAGGTAGTAACATGACTACAACAGATATTGCAATTCAAAAAGCTCGTTATTCTACTGATATTTTCACTACAGAAGGTGAAGCTAAGGCTCGTAGCATGGACATGGGTTTTGATGGTGTAGTTCACGTATCTACTTACGATGGACAGGCCGTATATATGCCCGCTGAGAGCCATGAGGCTTATTTGGCATACTACCTACCCGAAGGTGCCGAGGAAGGCTCTAGTGAGGCTCCTGTGGACCGCATGGAAGTTATGGAGTATGCACTTCAAGCTGTAGTCGAAAGTATAATGGAGTTCGTAGTGAGCAAGAAAGACACTGGGTCAATCAAGATACTTAAGATTGATGAAGAACAACGCATCATCTACGGATGGGCTTCTGTCACTACCTACAAAGGTGAGCTTGTAGTTGACCTACAGGGTGACGTAATCAAAACAGAAACGCTACACAAAGCCTTTAACGAGTTTATGAAGGGTGTAAGGGTCGGTAAGATCAATCACTCAGGTGAACAGGTAGGTCAGATTGTCCACTCGTTCCCCATGAGCAAAGACATTTGTGAAGCCCTAGAAATCCAGTCTGACAAGGAGGGTGTTATTTCAGGTTTCCATGTAACTGATGATGCTCTCTGGGAAAAAGTCAAGTCTGGTGAATACGCGGAATTTAGCATTGGGGGCCGCGCCCAGAAACAGGAGTTCTGATGCCTACTGAACTTATTAACCTAGAGCTAGACGAATTGAGTTTAGTTCCTAAGGGAGCTAACCAGATGGCTAAAGCTCCTATCTACAAAGCTCTCAATGGAGATACCATGACAGAAGAAACAGAAAAGATGGCCCCTGAGATGGATGCCAAGATTAAAGAATACATGAAAGCCAAAGGTTGTGATCGAGCAACTGCTGAAGCTGCCATGGCAAAGTCTTTGGACGAAGTAACCAAGCTGAAAGCTGAGAATGAGCGCCTGCGTAAAGGTCTCTTGGATGAAGGCTACACCATCAAGGCTGACACTATCGAAAAGGCTGCACCTATTGAGTACGTAGAGTACAGTGGTGAGAAGATTAACAAAGCTGACATTCCAGCACCTATCCTGAAAGCCCTTGAGTTGGCTGAAGTTGAAAAGGCTGATGCAGAACTCACTAAGAAAGCTGAAGCTACCCTACCTCACTTTGACATTGCTGTAGCTAAAGGGCTTATGTCCGCTGTAGCTAAAATGGATGATGTAGAAGCCCTCATGGAAGCCCTTATGGCTGCTGATAAGGCATTTGAGGATAAGATGCAAGAACTTGGTAAGTCTGCTACTGACGGCGAGTTTACTACCCCCAAAGAAAAGCTAGACCACATGGTTAAGTCTTATGCCAATGAGCACAAGGTAGACACCTATAAAGCCTACGCTGAAGTTGCTAAAACCGCTGAAGGTAAAGCACTTATTAACAAATCCTACAAAGACAAGGAATAAGATACAATGGCAACCATGCTTTCGCGTGACACACGCACTTTCGTAGCTGGTAGTGACCTCACTGCTGCACAATTCAAATTCGTCTCTCTTGCCGCTGATGGTCAAGTTGACGTAACCGCTTCCGCTGGTGGTAATGCCATCGGTATCCTCTCCAACAACCCTGATGTCGGTCAAGCTGCTACAGTAACCGTCACAGGTGGCTACATGGTTGAAGCTGGTGGTACAATTACTGCTGGTGACCAAATTCAATCGTCCGCAACTGGTACTGCCCTTTTGGCTGCTACTGGTGATGTGGTCTTGGGTTACGCTCGCGAAGATGCTGTAATCGGCCAAATCATGCGTATCGAATTTATCACTGGCGGCAACGTAGCAGCCTAAGCATAGTTAAGGAAAACTAATATGCCTCTTTTGACTCCTAGTGCTGTTCACATTGACCAGCCATTGACTAACCTGACGATTGCTTTCAACCAAGAGCCTTCCAACTTCATTGCGGACCAAGTGTTCCCTGTAGTTTCGGTTCCTAAGCAGTCCGACAAATACTACGTCTATAACCAAGACGATAGCAACCGCACTGGCAACGTAAAGCTGCTGGCACCTCGTACCGAAGTTGAACGCATTGGTATGCAACTGTCCACAAGCTCTTACTTCGCTGAAGTATATGGCCTTGGTGCTGACTTCTCCGAGCAGGACTTGGCTAACGAAGATGCAATGCTTGAGACACGCGCTCAGCAGGCATTTGATGTTGTCAACCAGCTTCGTATCCACCGTGAACAAGCCTTCGCAGACACATTCTTCAAGACTGGTGTTTGGGGTACTGAGTACACTGGTGTAGCTAACGCTGACAACGATACCGCAGCAGAGGTCACACAGTGGTCTGACTACACAAACTCTACACCTATCGTAGACGTTACTACAGCCCGTCGTACAGCCTTCCTCAAGTCTGGTGGCTTTGACATGAATACCATGGTTGTAGATGTCGAGACTCGTGACATTCTGATTAACCACCCCGATATTCTGGCACGTTTGAACGGTGGAGCTACCATCACAAACACAGCACTGGTTACTAACGCCAAGCTGGCTGAAATCTTCGAGGTAGAGAACTTCTTCGTAATGAAGGCAATCGCCAACACTGCTGCTGAAGGTCTTACTGCTGTAAACGGCTTCATTAGCTCTAAGAAGGCTATGCTGGTACACGGTCCTAAGCGGGCTGGCCTGCGTACCCCTGCTGCTGGCCTTACCTTCGCTTGGGACTCTATCCCCGGTGTATCTGGTATGGGTATCACAGTAGAAACCTTCTCTGACGATGCTCTGAAGCGTCAACAGATTGCTGAGATGATCCAAGTCAAGATGGCCTATGATATGAAAGTCACAGGCGCTAACTTGGGTGTGTTCTTCAACTCCATCGTAGCATAAACTAAAGTGTCCGAGGGGTGTAGTATCCTTCGGACACCACTACTACCAAAGTGTCAATAGGCACTCAATAATAATAGACATAAACAGTATCTCAAAGAGAAGTCAACACACATGAAAGCTAACGCTAATATGCACCCTACATACTTAGGGTTTCAGATCGACTGGCCGGTATTCATTAAGATTCCATTCTCAAGCGGTAATCGAAACTGGACCAAAGGTGAAGAATACAAGTGGGCAGAACTAGGTTTCGATCAAGCTGCTGTAGCCCGACTATATGCTACAAACTTCATTCACCACAATCCAGCCCTTGAGGCTCAGAATAAAGTAGGTGACCGTCTACACGAGATGAGTGCCTCTCAGCTACATTCCCTTGTGATCCAACTTAATGCAGAGCTTAAGAGCCGCACAGTATCACAAAAGGACTTTGATAAGAACCGCTGTAGGCAGTCCAAGATTGAGGCTAAACAACGGGGTCTTATTCGTCGGTGGTTGTACTCTAACCAGTGGTCCGAAGAGTTCTACTATGACCTACGGGATCGTATCTTGGGTGACAAACCTAAAGCTGAAGAAACTACCACAGAAGAATAAACACATAATAGGATGACCTGATGGCCTTTAGTTACGATGATACAGACCTTACTACAGACACAGCCTCAGGTCGTCTTAATGCTACACGGTTACTCTTGGGGGACACTAACTCAAGTGACCCTCAAGTGCAAGACGCGGAGGTTAACTTCGCTCTAGCCCAAAACGGTACTGATGTCTACTTTGCAGCTGCTTGGCTTGCCCGTGTTGTAGCTTCTAAGTATGCCCGTGAGGTAGATACGGAACTTGATGGACAACTATCTGCTGACTTCTCTCAGATGGCTAAGGCTTACACTAAGTTGGCAGACAGCCTCGAATATCAGGCTAAGACCTCCGGTGCTAAACTAGGTGTATACGCTGGTGGTATCACAAAGACCTCTGTAGGTGTAGCCCGACTATTGCCTAATAGAGTTAAACCATCTTTCCGTAGGGACCAATTCCATAACCCACCTAATCAAGACAGTGGCTTTACTGACCAAGATGATTACTAAGGGGTAACCAATGTCTTCTCTCATGTCTAAAAGCCTCCTATCCCTAGTCAATAGGTACGGTACTGTTACTACACTACAGAAGAACTCTTACGCAGCTTATGACCCAGCTACAGGTTCCGTAGGCACTAATACTTCTACTAACTACACAGTTAAGGCTTACTTCTCTGAATACAACCTTAGTGAGTTAAATAACGATAGTATTGTAATGGGTGACCGTAAGGTAGTATTCCCTAACGTAGATACAAGTGGTGTTGTACTACCCGAACCTGACCCTGATGACATTGTTGTAGGTACAGGCGATAAGGTTAAGATCGTTAGTGTAGCTAAGATTTACTCAGGTGATACTCTAGCCTGTTATATCTGCCAAGTGAGGGAATAATTACATGGCTCAAATGACAGTAAGAGGGAGCTTTGGCAAAAAGGTTCTACAGCTAGAGGAACTCGTAGGAGACACCTTGGCTGAGAAACTTACTAGCTTAGGTCATTATGCCGTAGAAATCTCCCCTGTTTGGTCAGGTGCTTTCGTGAACTCATGGTCACTGCGGCCTATAGGTTCTGGTGGTGGCAGATCAAGGGCTTCATCTTACGGTAGAGACCCAAAGGACACAGGTCGCTTAACACACTCTGAGAGGTCAAACGCTGAATCCGAGAAGGCTGATGCTAAGGCCCTCATCGACAGTGACGTGAGAGAGATTAAAGAGCGTATTCTAAAAGATGGTGGAGCAGTCCTTACGAATAGAGCACCTCACGCTAAGATTGTTGACGATAAATACCTTACTATCACTAGGGTCAAGGACAGGTTCAGATAATGGCTTCAGTATATGACAGAATCCGAAGAGTCCTAGAGACTACCCTAGCAGGTGTAACAGGTGTCCCACAGATTGCTTGGGAAAACGTAACCTTCTCCCCCACTACAGGGACTAGCTACGTAAAGGCTAGGTTTGCACCCACAGTAAGAGAGCCTGCTGTAAGAGGTCTTAATCCTCAAATGTATTATCAAGGCGTTTTTGTGGTAGAGGTCTACTGCCCCGAAGGCACAGGGCCAGCTACGGCAGACGACCTAGCAGACAGTATCATTGACGCTTTTGATGCACCTAACGACCTAACAGTAGATGGTTTGTCAGTTACTATTAGGTATGCAGAACGAGAACTTGGCACTCAAGAAGGTGCTTTCTATCGTGTTCCAGTCAACATTGGCTGGCTCATTTATAACTAGCAGGAGATAGCCTAAATGGCCTTTGCACAGAATAGCCGTAGCGGTCTTAGCTACATCGTAGAAAGCACTTTCGGGACTACTCCTGCTGGTGACTTTACAGCAATCCCACAGAATACTAATAGCCTTAACCTGACTAAAGATCGTGTTCAAGGTAATGAAATCCAGCCTGACCGTATGCTTCGTGTAGACCGTCATGGTAACCGTCAAGTTGGTGGTGACATTGTAGTTGACCTTCGTGATGGTGACCTAGACCCTTTCCTTGAGAGTGCCATGTTTGGTGTTTGGGATGCTACACCTGTAGCTGCACCTGACGTACTTAAGACTGGTGTTACACCTAAATACTTCTCTATCGAAGATGCTGCTAACGATATTAGTCAGTTCCGTGTATTTACTGGCATGTCGGTTAGTTCCTTGGCTATCTCTATCGCCCCTAACCAAATGGTCGCTGCAACCTTCTCTATGGTTGGTAAGAACATGACTATTAGTGGTACAGGTAAGACTGTCACTGCTGCTTCAAGTGCTCAACCTTTTGACGCTTACTCAGGTGACTTGAGTATCGGTAACGTAGCCTCAGCTTCCTCTGTAGCCATTGTTACTTCTATTGACTTCACCATTGATAATGCACTTAGTCCCACCTTTGTTGTAGGTGATGATTCTGCACCACAGCTTGAGTACGGTATGGCTACTATTGAAGGCACTTTTACAGCTTACTTTGAGGATGCTTCTCTTATCACACGCTTCATTGATGAAGTCGAGAGTGAACTGATTGTAAGTGTAAATGACCCTACAGGCGCTAATGAGTATTCCTTCCAATTTCCTCGTATCAAGATCAACGGTGCTGATGTACCTGTAGATGGTGGTACAGGCTCACGAGTAATCACCCTTCCTTTCGTAGCTCTCTATGATGCTACAGAAGGCTCCAACTTGGTTATCTCCCGCCCTGACACCTCTGCCTAAAGTATCCCCGTAAGGGGTAGGCTGGAGTTCTTATGTCGGGTGAGGCTCCAGCCGCTTAAACTACAAACCTAGACATATACCCTGTGATCACCCGACTAATGTAAACTTAACTGAACATAAGAAGCCCTTATGTTAAATATATAGGACAGCCCGACATGGACTTGATGAACTTTATTCCTACAGTAGACACTATTGATGTTGTAGTTAAGAACCCTACTACCCTCGAACCTCTGACTAATGAAGATGGTAGTGAAATGGCAATCACTGTATATGCACCTCACACTAAAGAGTACAAGGCTGCTGTACACGAACAAACCAATATGCGTCTAAAGCAGATGCAAACTAAAGGCAATAAGAACTCAGCCATTACCGCAGAAGAGCTTGAAGTAGCTTCCATTAAAATGCTCGCTAAGACTACTAAGGATTGGAATATCACCTTCGGTGGTGAACAACCTAAGTTTACTGTAGATGCAGCTAAGAAGCTATACCAAGAAGTCTTCTGGATTAAAGACCAGATTGAGGATGAGGTAGCTGAGACTGAGGTTTTTACTCAAGTCTAGCATCTGATTTACTTGAGTGGGCTGAACACCAGTTCCTACTCAATGTACCAGACGCTAGTGGTACTACCAAAAGAGAACACCTAGAGTCAGTAGAAAGGCAGGTTGGACATAGCTTAAAAGAATTAGAGCCTCCTACGGAGTTTCCTAATGTTTTAGCTAATGTCTGGTCTGCCTTTTGTGCTTTATCAAACTGTAGAAGCCAAGGTTTCTCAGGACCAAACCCGATAAGTTACCGCGACATCAAAGACTACAAAGAATTAACTGAAAGTCCTATATCCCCTAAAGAGGTTAATCTCCTAAGGGACTTGGACGGGGTTTACATGAGGACTGCAAATGGCTGACATTAGTTTAATCGTTGACTACACACAAGTAAAGCAGGCTAATAAAGCTATTTTAGATGTGGGTACTACAGCACAAAAGTCTGCTAGTGTGTTTGAGAAAGCATTTAAGAAGGTTGAAATATCCCAACGTAAAGCCTTATCCGATGTGAAGCAGCAAATGGCAGTGTCTAAGAGGATGGAAGCACAAAAGGCTAAAGAGATTAACGCCGCCGTAAAGGCCCTCAATGCCCAGCGTTTGGCTACTGAAGCAAACACCGCTCAAGTACATAGATACCGTATGGCTTCTGATGCTGTCTACGCAGCAGAACAAAAGTTACTACAGCTAAAGAAGACCCTCCGCACTGAGATAACTAATGGTAACATGACCATGCGTGAGGCTGCTGCCGTACAAATGCAGTATAAGCAGAGTCTTAACCAAGTGAGTGCAGCTACCCAACAGACTAGAAGCAGACAGAGCCAGCTTGGGGTACTATTCCAACAGACTGGGTATCAGGTAGGTGACTTTGCAGTTCAAGTCCAAAGTGGTCAGAACGCTATGGTTGCTTTTGGTCAACAGGCTACACAGCTTGTAGGTACCTTTGGTATGCTCTCACAAAGCACTAAGATGATTGCCGCGTTTGCGGGTCTTGGTATCGCTATCCCAGTTCTTACGGCCATTGGTGCAGCCCTCATGCGCACTAGGGATGCTGCTAAAGAAGCTGCTGAATCTGCTACTGAGTTAGAGTCAAACATTAAGTCTTTGGATAAAACCCTTAGTGATTGGGTGAACACCAAAAAGGCTTCTGCTATGGGTATTACCGTAGATGAACTAATTGGTTTAGGGGGTATTGAATCCGCTAAGAAGACTGTACAAGACTTAAAAGATAAACTAAATAACCTGCAAGAAACAATCTACACAAATAACCTATTAGGAAAGTTTAATAAACTTGTTACTGGGGGTTACGCCCTTGAAGAAGCGGCTTTAGAAGCTATAGCTACTGCTGTTGATGGCGTTAAGGATGCAGAGAAAAGGTTAGCAGACTTAAGGAAAAAACAAGATGAAGACCGTCTTAAATCTTACAACCAACAGTATGATGAACTAAAGGACCAACTTAAACTTGAGCAGGCTATAGCATCCTTTGGTGCGGATTCCATACGGGCTAGAAACGTAGAGCACCAAAATGAAATCGACGCTATGGAGAGGTCTCTAAACTTAGCTGTTGAGAGCAATGAAATATCAGGACAACATGCACTGTCTCTCTTTAGGGTGTTTGAAGCAATAATGAGGAATAAGAAGGCCTCTGAGGAATACGCAAGCACGATGGATACCTTACAAGGTCAGACAGAGATGTTTCTTAGTGGCATTGAAGAGTCCACAGAGGCAGCAAGAAAGAAGGCAGAAGAACATCTTGACCTTGTCTCTCGTTTAGAGGAGCAGTTTGGGGAAGCTACTGTAACAGCCTTTAGACTTGCGGGTGTTTCATGGGCAGATATGGAGGCCAGACTTTCTAATGTAGCAGATACCGCTGGGCGTCTAGCTTCTAATTTAGCTGTTGCTGCCAGTTTTGGTAACGGTGTCGGAGGAGAGTTTGCTGATGTACCCGGTGGTTTAGATGCCTTTGGTGGTGGTGGCGATTATAAATACGACCTGCCCAGTACTTATAGACCCAAGACTAAAACTAAAGGTCGTTCCGGTGGCGGTGGTAAGTCCCCTGCCGAAGAACTGTCGGAATACCTACAGAAGAAACAAGAAGAAGCTAGACTACAAGAGAGACTTCTTGGACTCTTTGGTGAAGAAAGAGACATCCAGTCTGAGCTAATCTCAGCTAAAGAGAAGTACAATGGTGTAATGACCACTGCACAAGCTAATGAGCTAGAGGCTACCCTTCGTCAGATAGCTGCTGATAAAGAACGTCAGGCTGCACTAGAGGAATCTAATGCTCAAATGCAATCTATAGCTGACACCATGCAATCCTCTATGTCTGATGCTTTCATGTCTATGGTTGAAGGTACTAAATCCTTTAAAGACTCTATGAAGGACATGGCTCGTGCAGTTATCAAGCAACTGTTTGACATTCTTGTAGTGCAGAAACTTGTAGGGAGCTTTGATAAATCTACAGGAGCTAAGTCAGGTATCGTAGGCTCTATCATGGGTGCCTTCGGTTTCGCTAATGGTGGTGCCTTTAGTGGTGGTAGCCAAATACAAGCCTTTGCTAATGGTGGTGTAGTTGGTGGACCTACCATGTTCCCTATGACTGGTGGTAAGACTGGACTCATGGGGGAAGCTGGCCCTGAAGCTATCATGCCACTAAAGCGTGGTGCCAATGGTAAACTAGGTGTAGAAGCCTCTGGTGGTGGGGGTGGTACTACAATCTCTCAGAACTTCTACTTTACAGCTAACGGGGATGAATCTGTTAAGCGTATTATCCAGCAAGAGGCACCTAGAATTGCCAACCTCACTCAAAAACAAATAATGGATCAACGTAGACGTGGTGGTAACATGAAAGCCACCTTTGGTTAATATCCTGAAGGAAAACTTACATGGCTATCACCTACCCACTATCACTACCTACAAGTATAGGTATCGCACAGATTGAGATTAGGGCGGCTAACGCTATTGGTCTTGGTCAGTCACCTTTTACCTTTAGTCAACAGACTGTAGTACACCAAGGTCAAAGGTGGGAGGCATCTATTTCTATTCCTACGGTACGTAGGCAGTACGCAGCCCCTTGGAAAGCCTTTCTTACTGCTCTTAAGGGTCGTCGTGGCACATTCCTTCTGTCTGACCCTGACTATGCATCACCAAGGGGTACAGCCACCTCTGCAACACTGAATGATGTTGGTGGCACCTCTAGGGTTGCGGGTTCAAGTTCTATCGTTGTGTCTATGACGGGTACGCTACTAGCTGGGGACTATATCCAATTAGGTACGGGGCTTAATTCTAGGCTACACCAAGTCCTACAGGATCAAGACGGTAGTGGTACACTAGAGATATGGCCAGCACTTAGGAGTAACTACGCTGATAGCACTGCGCTAGACCTGAGTAACCCTAGTGGACACTTTCGACTAGCTGCTAACCAAGTGTCTTGGGCTGTAGACCAAAGTAGTGCCTACAGCATCTCTTTTGATTGTGTGGAGGTACTATAATATGGCTAGTCGTGACATTGAAACAGTCTTGAACAGTGCCTTAACTGATGCTGAAATCTCTGTATACTTCGCAGTAGAACTCATGTTTGAGGAGGGTGCTCTACGTGTCTGGACGGGTGTAGGTACACAAACCCTTGGTGGCAATTCCTATACTGGTGTTGGTGAGTTACTTGAAATCTCTAATGTAGATGAGACATCTGAGATTGCTGCTAGGGGTGCCTCTCTAGTATTGAATGGTGTACCCTCTGACATCTTAACCTTGGCACTGACATCTCCATATCAAGGGCGTGTAGCTAAGATACACTTTGGGGTATACGATGGGACTTCTTATTCTACACCAACAGAAATCTTCTCTGGTTACATGGATGAAATGAACATTGATGAAGGTCCAGAGACTAGCACTATCGAACTGTTAATTGAGAACAAGCTGATTGAGCTAGAGCGTCCAAGGGTTAGGCGCTATTCTTCTAGTTTCCAAAAGAGCCTTTACCCTACAGACAAAGGGTTTGATTTGGTTGAAGCAATACAGGACAGAGAAGTATCATGGGGCGAGAAATAACATACCAACAGGAGTTCATTGCAGGTTGTGACCGTGAGGAAGCAGAAGGGCTAATGAAACTTGATTGGAATGAAATTGACCACCCCGCCAAAGGTACAGAGTTCCTTATCGACTGGGTTACTTACCAAAAGCTAGAAGACATGGGTGGTCTAAAAGTGTTTACTGCCCGCTCAGGTAAAGTCCTTGTAGGCTATTTCTCTGTAGCTATCTCACCATCCTTGAATAGTAAGTCTGTAGTAAATGTTGTTAGTGACGCTTTCTACTTACACCCTGAGTACCGCAAAGGTTTTGCTGGTGTTAAACTGTTCAAGTTTGTTGAGAAGTGTCTAAAAGAAGATGGCTACAACAACCTAGTAGTACCTTCTACAGAAGCCTACCCAATAGATAACTTTCTCACCCGACTAGGCTACTCTAAAGCCGAAACCCTCTACCAGAAAGAATTATAATATGCCCGCATTTTCAGCAGCCTTCGCCTCTTTAGTTACTACTGGTATTAACGTAGCAGGTACAATAGGTCTTACCTCATTTGCAGCAGGTACAAACTTCATTGGACTAGCCGCACTTGGTTTCCTCTCTAAAGCTGGCTTGGGTATTGCCCTTAATGCACTTACACCTAAACCCAAGGTGCAGAGCAGTGGCTACCAAATTAACACAAGAGGCTCTGCACTAGACCAACAGATTATTTATGGTAAGACCCGTGTTGGTGGTGTAGTAGCTTATGAGAATGTCTTAAATGACGTATTCTTGTACACTGCCCTAGTCCATGCTGGTCACCCTGTAGCTTCTTATGAAGAAGTCTACGTTGGGGAGACCGTTGTACTTGACTGGATTCGCTACAGCGATGGTGCAACAGTAACAAGTGCTGATTTTGCCTACAACAACCATGAGAGATACACACCAAAAACTACGGCTACCTTAGACGTATATGGTAATCCTGTAGACAGTAAGGTTGGTATTTACTTTAATAAGAACACTGGTAGCA
>Ga0209199_1004481_pt1 | contig 12821 bp, 10 predicted proteins | sample COGITO_mtgs_1105_7_FD_184805 | JGI IMG/M metagenome (GOLD analysis project Ga0209199, IMG submission 184805) | Pelagic marine microbial communities from North Sea - COGITO_mtgs_110523 (SPAdes) (version 2) | ecosystem: Environmental > Aquatic > Marine > Epipelagic ...
ATGCTTTTGGACCCATTGCGGATAACGCAGGAGGTGTTGCTGAAATGAGTGAATTAGCTCCTGAAGTCAGAGAGCGTACCGATATTTTAGATTCTGTAGGAAATACTACTGCTGCTGTTGGAAAAGGTTTTGCAATTGCTTCTGCTGCTTTAACTGCTTTAGCTTTGTTTGCTGCTTATGTAACTTTCACAGGAATTGATGGAATTAATATTTTTAAAGCCGATGTGTTGGCCATGCTTTTTGTAGGTGGAATGATACCGGTTGTTTTTTCTGCTCTAGCAATGGAGTCTGTTGGAAAAGCTGCCATGGAAATGGTTGAAGAAGTTCGTAGACAATTCAGAGAGATTCCAGGAATTATGGAAGGAACTGGAGTTCCAGAATATGCAAAGTGTGTAGATATTTCTACCAAAGCTGCCTTAAGAGAAATGATTTTACCGGGCTTACTTACAATCATTACACCAATCATTGTTGGTGTATTATTCGGAGCTGAACCTTTAGGAGGTTATATGGCTGGAGTTTGTGTGAGTGGAGTAATGTGGGCTATTTTTCAAAACAATGCTGGTGGTGCATGGGATAATGCTAAGAAATCATTCGAAGCTGGTGTTGAAATTAAAGGTGAGATGACCTACAAAGGTTCAGAAGCACATAAGGCTGCTGTAACTGGTGATACGGTTGGAGATCCTTTTAAAGATACTTCTGGACCGTCAATGAATATTTTAATTAAACTTACGTGTTTGGTGAGTTTAGTGATTGCTCCAATTATTGGATCGCATGATGTTGAAGCTGCTGTTGCTCAAGAAATCCAAGTTGAGGTTGTGGCTTCAGAAACGGATATGATGGAAGCTACAATTACTACAACTACTTCCGAAGATGGAACAGTTAAAGCTAAAGTTAAAAAATTAAAAGGAACAGAAGCAGAAGTTGAGGCTACAATTGCTGCAATAAAAGATGTGAAACTACACGTAGAACATTAATACTTTTTCTTTTTACATATAAAAAAAACCGGCTTACAGCCGGTTTTTTTGTTTTAGGATAATTCCTTTATTTTCGAATCAATCCGATCAATGATTGATTTCATATCGGCAGGTGTGTCTACGAAATCGAGTTCATCGACATCGATGATTAATAGTTTCCCTTTATCGTAATTATGAATCCAAGCCTCGTAACGTTCATTCAAGCGGCTTAAATAATCGATACTAATAGAGTTTTCAAATTCTCTTCCTCTCTTGTGAATGTTGCCAACTAAATTTGGAATACTGGAGCGTAAATAAATCATTAAATCAGGTCCAGTAACCATATTTTCCATCAACTCAAATAAGGATTTATAGTTTTGATAATCCCTTTGTGAAAGTAGTCCCATCGCATGTAAATTGGGTGCAAAAATATGTGCGTCCTCATAAATACTTCGATCTTGAATCACGTTTTTACCACTCTTTTGAATTTCGATGAGCTGACCAAAACGACTGTTTAGGAAGTAAATTTGAAGGTTAAAAGACCACCGTTCCATCTGATGATAAAAGTCATCTAGGTAGGGGTTTTCGACAACTTCTTCGAAATGCCCTTGCCATTTGTAGTGTTTTGAAAGTAAATCAGTAAGGCTAGTTTTTCCGGCACCTATGTTTCCGGCTATTGCTAAATGCATAATTATAGTTTTACTTATTGAGTCAGATCATGAGGATGATTTCTCATTGGCACATGCAAAATAGCAGTAATTTTTGAAACATAAAAGGATTTTTGTCAGGATGAATAAAATATTTTAACGCAAAAACATTTTATATTTTAAAATTATGTTTTAGTTTTGCACCTCAACTGAGGAAGGATTTGACTGATTGCAGACCTCATTAAAAAAATGCTAAACCAGTGTTGCTTTCACAACGAAGTAATCTTCAAATCCTTCCCGAAAGCAATTTAAATGTCATATTTTTTTACCTCAGAATCCGTAAGCGAAGGACATCCAGACAAAGTAGCTGATCAAATTAGTGATGCGCTAATTGATAACTTTTTAGCTTTTGACCCAGAAAGTAAAGTCGCGTGCGAAACTTTAGTAACTACTGGTCAAGCAGTATTAGCAGGAGAAGTTAAGAGTAGCACCTACCTTGATGTTCAGAAAATAGCGCGGGATACTATTAATAAAATTGGATACACCAAAGGAGAATACCAGTTCAGTGGTGATTCTTGTGGCGTGATATCCCTCATCCACGAACAGTCTCAAGAAATCAACCAAGGAGTTGAACGTGGAGATAAGAAAAACCAAGGTGCTGGGGATCAAGGAATCATGTTTGGATATGCTTCCAATGAGACCGACAACTACATGCCTTTAGCACTCGATTTATCTCATAAGTTGTTGATCGAATTAGCAGCTCTAAGAAGGGAGATGAAGGATATTACCTATTTGCGTCCCGATGCAAAATCGCAAGTAACTATAGAATACGATGATAACGATTCACCAATCCGCATCGATACCATAGTAATTTCGACTCAACACGATCCTTTTGATTCAGATGATGATGCGATGTTGGCGAAAATTAAAAGCGATTTAATTACTCTTTTAATCCCTCGAGTAAAAGCGCAATTGCCAGAACGTATTCAGCTTCTTTTCGATGATCAAATAACCTACCACATCAACCCAACTGGGAAGTTTGTGATTGGAGGGCCTCACGGAGATACCGGATTAACAGGGCGTAAAATAATTATCGATACTTACGGAGGTAAAGGTGGACACGGTGGTGGTGCCTTTAGTGGAAAAGATCCAAGTAAAGTTGATCGAAGTGCTGCCTATGCATCTCGACATATAGCCAAAAACTTAGTAGCTGCTGGTATAGCTGACGAGCTTTTAGTCCAATTGAGTTATGCGATCGGAGTGGCACAACCTACTTCTATTGCAGTAAACACCTATGGAAAGTCTAAGGTGAAATTAACAGATGGCGCAATTGCAGAAAAAATCATTTCACTTTTCGATTTAACTCCTTACGGTATTGAACAACGTTTGAAATTGCGTACTCCGATTTATTCTGAAACAGCAGCATATGGACATATGGGTCGTGAGCCCAGAACGATAACCAAAACTTTTGAATCTCCATACAGCGGTAAAATCACTCAAGAAGTTGAGCTGTTTACTTGGGAGAAACTAGATCATATTAATGAAATAAAAAAAGAATTTAACTTAATTTAAAAATGGAAAACCTAAACTTTCAAACAAAATCCCTTCATGCGGGTCACGATATAAGCAACACACAAGGTACACGAGCGGTGCCTATATATCAATCTACAGCTTATGTTTTCAATGATTCAGATCAGGCGGCTAATTTATTCTCTTTAGCAGAGCCAGGATACATATATACGCGACTAAATAATCCTACTAATGATGTTTTAGAACAAAGATTAGCAGCTCTTGAAGGCGGAATTGCAGCAGTTTCTACTGCGTCTGGAACCGCAGCAATTTCAACAGCCTTAATGGTTTTATTGAAAGCAGGAGATCATATCGTAGCTTCAAGTAGCCTTTATGGTGGGACGTATAACTTATTGAATGTTACTCTTCCACGTTTGGGAATCACCACTACTTTTGTAGATCCTAGTGATCCTGCAAATTTTGAAGCAGCAGTTCAAGACAATACCCGCGCATTTTTTGCAGAATCTCTTGGGAATCCGAAGCTAGATGTATTGGATTTAAAAGCAATAGCAGCATACTCTAAAAAAGCCAAAGTGCCTTTTATTGTGGATAATACTGTTGCAACTCCAGCTTTATTAAACCCAATCGAACAGGGCGCTAATATTGTAATTCATTCACTCACAAAGTACATCAATGGAAACGGAACTTCTTTAGGAGGTGTTATCATCGATGCTGGTACCTTTGATTATAGTAATGGATTGTTTCCTGAATTTACAGAGCCATCTGCAGGTTACCACGGATTAGTGTATCATGAGGTTTTAGGGCCAGCAGCTTTTATTGCTAAGGTTCGTATTGAAGGTCTTCGTGATTTTGGTGCGGCATTAAGCCCATTCAATAGTTTTCAGATTATTCAAGGCTTAGAAACATTGTCTCTTCGTATGAGTCAACATTCTAAAAATGCATTGGAAATTGCACAATGGTTAGAAGCACAAGAGGAAGTTGCATGGGTAAATTACCCCGGATTAGCTTCTAGTAAATACAGTGATTTAGCAAAACAATACTTGCCAAAAGGTCAGAGTGGTATCGTAACATTTGGCTTAAAAGGAGGTTTTGAAGCTGCTAAAAAAGTTGCAGATAAAACCAGTATTTTTTCTCTATTAGCAAATATTGGTGACACAAAATCTTTAATCATTCACCCGGCAAGTACAACGCATCAACAGCTGAACGCGGAAGCACAGGAGACTACTGGAGTGACACAAGATTTAGTGCGCTTATCCATAGGGTTAGAAGATGTAGAGGATTTGAAAAATGACTTAAAACAAGCTTTTTAAATAATAAAATGAATACAACCCACCTCAATAATGGGATTCATCAATTAACGCTAGCAAGCGGTGTTAAGCTTAGTTTTCAGTCTTTTGGACAGGATTATCTTAGCGCCCCGGTTATCTTGGTGAATCATCCACTAACGGGTGATTCTAGAGTGACTGGAGCGTTTGGCTGGTGGAATGATCTTATTGGTGTAGGAAAGTCTATTGATACGAGGAAGTTCGCTATAGTTTCGTTTAATGTTCCGGGTAATGGTTTTGATGGAATTTTAATCGATGATTTTGAAACATGGAATGCAGGGACTATTGCTAGTTTTTTTCACGAGGGTTTAAAACTCCTTGGAATTGGACATTTACACACTGTAATAGGTGGTTCTTTGGGAGCTGGCATTGCTTGGGAAATGGCGGCTTTGTTTCCAAATTTCATTACAAATCTCATCCCGGTAGGAGGAGATTGGAAATCAACTGATTGGATGATCGCCAATACTTTTTTACAGAAACAAATTCTTGCAACCAATCCAAAACCGCTTGAAATTGCACGTATGCACGCCATGTTGTGCTATCGAACACCAGAATCTTTTAAGCTGCGATTCAATCGTACTGTAAATGAAGATCTGGGTGTTTTTAATGTAGAGTCTTGGTTGACACATCATGGAGAAAAGCTTACGGAGCGCTTTCAGTTGCAAGCATATAAAACCATGAATCATGTACTTGGTTCCATCGATATAACCCGAAACGGAGAATCGTTTGAAGATATAATACAGTCCATCAAAGCATCGATTTATATATTCTCTATAGACAGCGATCTCTTTTTTCCTTTATCAGAAGACCAAGAAACAGTTCGAAGAGCCAAAGAGGTTGGCGTAACAATCAACCATCAAACCATTCATTCTGATTATGGTCATGATGCCTTTTTGATGGAATCAGAAAAAGTAGTACCCCTTTTACATCCCATTTTTAATTAAAATTAAAAAACATGAAAATATCTTTAAACCGTATCAATCAAGATTACCTTTTCGAAGCGAAAAGTTCAAATGACCTAACCGTCCTTATGGATAACAAATCCAAAACAGAAGGCAAGGTCGAAGGAATAAGCCCCATGGAAGTTTTGCTAATGGGAGTTGCTGGATGTAGTAGTATCGATATTGTGGCAATTTTAAATAAGCAACGCATCAATCCGGTTACTTTAAGAATGGAAGTAGAGGGTATTCGAGATGCAAATGCAGTTCCTGCTCCTTTTCAAGGAATCAATGTTACCCTTTTTCTAGAAGGAGATGATATTACTCCCGAAAAAGCAAAGCGAGCATCGCAACTTTCTTTTGAAAAATATTGTTCTGTTTCTAAATCCTTGGATCCGAACATCATCATCAATCAAATAATTGTAGTAAACGGTGTAACGGTATGAGTCAAAAATTAGAAACAAAAGCCATTAGAACACAAATGGAACGTTCTCAATATTTAGAACATTCCACACCCATTCACCTCACATCAAGTTTTGTGTTTGAGGATGCTGAGGATATGCGCGCGTCTTTTGCAGAAGAGAAAAAGCGTAATATGTACAGTCGTTACTCCAATCCCAACACGTCTGAGCTTATTCAGAAAATTGCCGATATGGAAGGTGCCGAAGATGGCGTTTCTTTTTCTACGGGAATGGGCGCTATATACGGAACCTTTGCAGCCCTGCTCAATGCTGGAGATCATGTTGTTTCAGCCCGCTCTGTTTTTGGTGCAACACACAGTTTATTCACAAAGTATTTGCCTAAGTGGAATATTGAAACTTCTTATTTTAAGGTAGAGGAACCAGAAACGATAACGAGCTTAATTCAGCCGAACACAAAGATTTTGTATGCCGAAACGCCCACGAATCCGGGAGTTGACATTCTCGATTTAGCATACTTAGGTGAAGTAGCTAAAAAACACAATTTGATTTTAATCATTGATAATTGTTTTGCGACACCTTATTTACAACAACCCATTAAATTTGGAGCAGACTTGGTCATTCATTCTGCAACCAAATTGATCGACGGACAAGGAAGAGTACTCGGCGGTGTTACTTTAGGGAATTTGGACTTGATTCAAGAAATTCATCTTTTTGCCCGTACTACAGGATCGTCTTTGTCTCCCTTTAATGCTTGGGTTTTATCCAAAAGCATGGAAACACTTCCAGTTCGGGTAGATCGTCATTGCCAATCAGCTCTGGCAACAGCTGAATTTTTAGAAAAGCATCCAAAAATTAACTGGGTAAAATATCCATTCTTAAAATCCCATCCCCAATACGAATTGGCTAAGAAACAAATGAGTCAGGGGGGGAGTATTATCGCTTTCGAAATCAAAGGGGGTATCGAAGCTGGGCGTAATTTTCTAGATGCATTAACCATGCTTTCTCTTTCTTCCAATCTTGGTGATTCAAGAACAATCGTTACGCATCCAGCATCAACTACCCATAATAAGCTTTCGGAATCCGATCGTTTGGAAGTTGGAATAACGGACGGAATGGTTCGACTCTCTGTAGGATTGGAACACGTAGAAGATATTCAAAACGACTTAAATCAAGCATTAGCAACCTTATAAATGACTGCAATAGAAGAAGCTTTACAGAAAAATATCCTCGTTTTAGATGGTGCTATGGGAACGATGTTGCAAGCCTATAAATTTACTGAAGTAGATTTTAGGGGTGATCGTTTTACAGATCATCCTTGTTCCCTTCAAGGTAACAATGACATGCTTTCATTGACTCAGCCCGAGGCAATTAAAACAATACATCGTAAGTATTTTGAAGTAGGTGCCGATATCGTAGAAACGAATACTTTTTCTTCTACTTCTATTGGTATGGGAGATTATGAAATGGAACCTTGGGTTTATGAGCTGAATTTTGAATCTGCAAAACTAGCGCGTGAAGTTGCAGATGAGTTTACGCATGCAAACCCCAATAAGCCTCGTTTTGTTGCAGGATCTATTGGCCCAACAAATCGGACAGCGAGTATGTCTCCTGATGTAAATGACCCAGGCTATCGTGCGGTAACGTTTGATGACCTAGTCATCTCCTATAGCGAGCAAGTACAGGGTTTAGTCGATGGTGGATCGGATGTGTTATTAGTTGAAACAGTTTTTGACACGCTAAACGCTAAAGCTGCTTTGTTCGCAATTGATGCTTTAAAAGAAAAAAATAATTGGGATATCCCAGTAATGGTCAGTGGCACCATTACCGATGCTAGTGGGAGAACCCTTTCTGGGCAAACTGTAGAAGCCTTTGTGATTTCAGTGTCCCATATTCCTTTGCTCAGCATCGGATTCAATTGCGCCTTGGGTGCAGACCAATTGCTTCCTTATCTCAGAACACTTTCTCAAGCCACTGAGGTTTGTACTTCAGTCCATCCTAATGCAGGATTACCCAATGCTTTTGGTGCTTATGATCAAACACCAGAAGAAATGGGAGCATTAATAACAAAGTATTTAGAGGAAAACTTAATTAATATCATTGGCGGTTGTTGCGGATCAACACCGGACCATATTGCTCAAATTGCAGCGGCAGCAAGATTACATCAACCCAGAAAAATCGAACAAATTTTTATATGAAAGCGGGAACAAAATACCTAAAGCTTTCTGGTTTGGAACCCCTTGTGGTTACACCTGAAACGAATTTCATTAATATAGGGGAACGCACCAATGTTACAGGTTCGCGGAAGTTTTTGCGCCTCATTGAACAAGGCGATTACAATGTGGCTGTTGAGATTGCTCGTGATCAAGTCGATGGTGGTGCACAGATTTTAGATGTGAATATGGACGAGGGGATGATCGATGGCGCAAAAGCTATGACAACCTACTTGAATCTATTAGCAGCCGAACCCGACATCTCTCGAATTCCAATAATGATTGATAGCTCTAAATGGGAAATCATCCTAGCGGGACTTAAAGTGGTACAAGGAAAATCGGTTGTCAATTCAATCAGTTTAAAAGAAGGGGAAGAGAACTTCATTAAACAAGCCAATACTATTCGCAGATACGGAGCGGCTGTTATCATTATGGCATTTGATGAAGATGGACAAGCAGATACGCTTGAACGTCGGATTGAGATTTGCAAACGTTCGTATGACGTTTTAGTTGATGTAGTTGGCTTTCCACCAGAAGATATTATTTTCGATCCCAACATTTTCCCGGTTGCTACAGGAATGGATGAGCACAAAAATAATGCAGTTGATTTCTTTAAAACTGCTGCATGGATACGAGAAAATTTACCTCACGCACATGTGAGTGGAGGTGTCAGTAATGTTTCTTTTTCTTTCCGAGGAAATAATAAAGTTCGTGAAGCCATGCATTCGGCCTTTTTATATCATGCTATACAACACGGGATGAACATGGGGATTGTGAATCCTACAATGTTGGAAATTTACGATGAAATAGAGCCAGAGCTTTTGATTCGTGTAGAAGATGTACTCCTAAATAAAAGAGACGATGCTACCGAACGCTTATTGGATTTTGCAGAACAAATTATAGATAATACAACCGAAAGAAAATTAGTAGTTAAAGAGTGGCGGGCGTATCCACTTCAAGAACGTATTACCCATGCCTTGGTGAAAGGAATTGATGAATTCATTGTTGAAGACGTTGAAGAAGCTCGTCTACTAGCGCCGAGACCCATAGAAGTTATTGAAGAAAACTTGATGACTGGAATGAATGTCGTCGGAGATTTATTTGGTTCTGGAAAAATGTTTTTACCTCAAGTTGTTAAATCTGCTCGGGTTATGAAGCGCGCAGTTGCTCATTTATTACCCTTTATTGAGGCTGAAAAAGATGGGAAACAAGAAGCCGCTGGAAAAATATTAATGGCTACTGTAAAAGGTGATGTACATGATATTGGAAAAAACATTGTGGGTGTTGTTCTGGCCTGTAATAATTATGAGATTATTGATTTAGGGGTTATGGTACCCTTAGAGAAAATCATATCTATTGCCATAGAAGAAGAAGTAGACATCATAGGACTTTCGGGTTTAATTACCCCTTCACTCGATGAAATGATCTATGTTGCCCAAGAAATCAAACGCAGAGATTTAAATATTCCCTTAATGATCGGTGGTGCAACAACCTCTAAAGCACACACGGCAGTTAAAATAGCCCCAGAACTAAGCTCAACAGTAATTCATGTAAACGACGCTTCAAGAGCGGTCACAGTAGCTGGGAGTTTATTGAATAAGGAAACATCACAACTTTATAAAGATTCGATTCGCAGTGAATACGAACTTTTCAGAGCCAAATTTTTGGATCGCCAAGAAACTAAAGAGCACATCGATATAGAAACGGCACGTTCCCGAAAACTTCAATTGGATTGGAGTAGGTTCGAACCAAAGACTCCAAATCAATTGGGAGTTCAAGTCATAGCAAATCAAAATTTAGACGTCTTATTTCCGTACATCGATTGGAGTCCATTTTTTCGTTCTTGGGATTTGCATGGACATTACCCTGCTATTTTAGAAGACGCAATTGTTGGAGAACAAGCCATAGAACTACTCGCAGATGCTCAGGTTATACTGTCGGAAATTTTAGATAAAAAGTTGCTTAAAGCAAAAGCTGTATTTGGAATTTTTCCAGCGAATACTGTTGACGATGATGATATTGAAGTGTATGCAGATGAGTCTAGAAAAGAGACGCAAGTCAAGTTTTTAACCCTAAGGCAACAACTCAAAAAAAGAGCTGGTAAAGCCAATATTGCCCTGGCCGATTTTATTGCACCAAAAGAAAGCGGTGTTCCCGATTATATCGGTAGTTTTTGTGTTTCAACTGGTTTCGGAACTGCCGAACTTGCCAAGGCTTATGAAGATGACAACGACGATTACAATGCTATTATGGTAAAAGCTTTAGCCGATCGTTTGGCAGAAGCTTTTGCTGAATACTTACACAAAGAAGTTCGAACCAAAGCATGGGGATACGTAGCTGACGAAGCCCTAGATAATGAGGCTTTGATAAAAGAAGCTTACAAAGGAATTCGTCCGGCACCCGGATATCCAGCATGCCCCGATCATTTAGAGAAAAGTACCATTTGGGATTTATTACAAGTAGAAGAAAACATTGGAGTAACATTGACTGAAAGTTTTGCCATGTGGCCTGCAGCATCAGTTTCAGGTTATTACTTCGCTCACCCAGATGCCCAGTATTTTGGTGTAGGAAAAATCACTCAAGACCAAGTAGTAAGTTTTAGTAAACGAAAAAATATAGACCTTAAGGAAGCCGAAAAGTGGCTTCGACCCAATATTAAATAGACCGCCTTATGAAAGTAACGGACCATATTATAAAAGCTGCTGGGGCAACCCAATTTACCTTTGAGATTTTACCTCCATTGAAGGGGCAAAACATTCAGTCGATTTACGAATCGATAGACCCGCTAATGGAATTTAAACCACCCTTTATTGATGTTACCTATCACCGAGAGGAGTATGTGTACAAAGAATTGGCAAACGGTTTATTGGAGAAGCATATCATTAGAAAAAGACCAGGAACTGTTGGAATTTGTGCAGCCTTGCAGCATAAGTACAATGTCGATGCAATTCCACATATTCTATGCGGAGGTTTTACAAAAGAGGATACCGAAAACTTTTTGATTGATTTAGATTTTTTGGGAATTGATAACGTGGTTGCCCTAAGAGGCGATGCGATTAAGTCGGAAACCTATTTCAAGGCCCACAAAGATGGTCACACCTATGCGAGTGACTTGGTCAATCAGGTTCAGGAATTGAATAAAGGACATTATCTAGACGAAGAAATTTTGAACACTTCCAAAACGGATTTCTGTATCGGAGTCTCGGGCTATCCCGAAAAACATATGGAAGCACCCTCCTTAGAAAGTGACCTCCATTTTTTAAAGAAAAAAGTGGAAGCAGGTGCCAATTATATAGTCACACAAATGTTTTTTGACAACCAAAAATATTTTGAATTTGTTGACAAGTGTAAAGAAGCTGGGATCAATGTCCCCATAATTCCGGGGCTAAAACCCTTAGCAACAGTGAAACAATTGAATGCTTTGCCACATCGTTTTCATGTGGATTTACCAGAGGCTTTGATTAAGTCGGTTATCAAATGTAAAGACAACGCAGCTGTGCGCCAAGTTGGAGTTGAATGGTGTATCGAGCAAAGCAAAGAACTGAAAGATGCTGGTGTTCCTTTCTTACATTATTATTCCATGGGAAAATCGGATAATATCAAGGCAGTTGCTGAGGCGGTGTTCTAGTATACTTAGAACCTCCATTATTGTTGTAACCTCCCACTCAATCCGTCGATGAAATCAGACCAATTTAAGCCAAGGGCAAGTCCAAGTAAAAAGAATGAAATAATAAGAATTAATTTGGGCTTTTTCATGTGTCAATAATTAAAGGTTAAAGTCAAACGAGTGGCGAATTGATTTTTAATGATGCTGCTACCCGCAGTGTTAATTGTATTTTTCTGAAATGTTTTAGCTCGATTCCAAAACCAAAACTCGTCTTCTTCATAACTGAGTATTCCAGAAGAACTTTGAATTGGAACAAAGTATACAGTTTCAAAACCAAGTCGAAATAATGGACTTATCCGAAAATCAATTCTAAGACTTGGGTTTAGATAGAATTCCTTTTCTTCTGTGAAAAGAGAAAATTCTCCACTATTGAATATTTTACGGTTTATCTTAAAGGAATCTTCATGTGAAAACGTGCCTTGGGTGACTCTCATTTTGCGATATACAACTCCCATTGAAGCATTCAAGTGAACACGATTCCGTCGAGATAAATCTTGATGAAAATCAAGCCCTAATGTATTGGAGCTGAATATGTTTTTTTAACGATTATGCGGTACTCCAACTAACCTCCCATTTATTGTTTATTGGATATTCTATTTTTGAGCCTATCACCCAAACAAGCGTATTGGATTCACTGAAGTTTATTTCTTTGGATAAAGAAACATATTGAAATTGATGCGAATTGATTTGAAAGGGATTAAGTTCCAGGTTTAATGAACTTCTTAGTTTCGAAAAGAACAAAAAAACTCTTTGTTTTTTTGTTATGGATGCCTTATTCTCTTTCTGACTTAGAAGATAATCGCTCAATACAGCACTGAATGCAAAGCGTTCGTTTTACGGAATTAATGTTCCTTCAGAAAGGTGTTGGGTTGCAAAATAGGTGGTGTTGAGGTAGAAGCTTTTCGTGCTATTTTTCCGTTTAAAACTTGTGTTATAATGGATGAATTTAAGTCGCCATTTTCCATCGGGGTCAATGTCATACGAAGTTAATGACTTCCAATTGAGTCGTTCATAGATGTTGAATAACTTAAAATCTTCTTCTATTTCCTTTGGATTTCTTTCTCTAATTGCCCGGATCAATGCAAAGGAGTTTACATCTATATAAAGTTCTCCTTTGCTTTTTTTGTTT
>Ga0209199_1004488_pt1 | contig 12809 bp, 8 predicted proteins | sample COGITO_mtgs_1105_7_FD_184805 | JGI IMG/M metagenome (GOLD analysis project Ga0209199, IMG submission 184805) | Pelagic marine microbial communities from North Sea - COGITO_mtgs_110523 (SPAdes) (version 2) | ecosystem: Environmental > Aquatic > Marine > Epipelagic ...
TGACCCGCGCTTGACCTGGAATACCATTGATATAGTAGAGCAGGGCGGCGGTACTGCGGTGCAGTCAAAAACTGGTCATGCTTTTATCAAGGAGCGAATGAGAGCCGAAGATGCTGTCTATGGCGGCGAGATGAGTGCCCATCATTATTTCCGCGACTTCTTCTACTGTGACAGTGGCATGATTCCCTGGTTGCTGGTGATGGAGTTGATTAGCAGCAGCGGCAAGCCTCTGTCGGAGTTGGTACGAGCCATGGTTGAGGCCTATCCATCTCCGGGAGAAATCAACCGTGCCATCGCAGATCCCCCTGCGGCCATTGCCCGAGTCCGTGAGTATTATCAGAGCGAGGCCCTAACGGTCGATACCTCAGATGGTGTGTCTATGGAATTTAGCGATTGGCGATTTAATCTGCGCATGAGCAACACCGAGCCGGTGGTGAGGCTCAATTTGGAGACTAAAGGTGATCGAGAGTTGCTGGCCAGGCGTGAATCTGAACTTCTTGCTCTGCTGGAAGCGGAGTAATTGTCACTAAAAACTGTATAAAAACAATGACTAAGGGTATTTATATATGGATATGCGGTTTTTAGTAAAAACCAAACCTCGCCAGGAACGCCGGGCTGCGGAAAATCTGGAGCGTCAGGGAGTGGTGTCTTTTTGTCCGATGGTCAATATGGAAAAAATTTCACGCGGGCGGCGCATGGTCGTTGAAGAGGTGCTGTTCCCGGGGTATCTGTTTGTTAACTTCAATCAGCATAAGGTTTCTGCCACCAGCATCCGCTCAACGCGAGGAGTGAGCCAGTTCGTCAGCTTTTCCGGCAAGCCGGCGCATGTGCCAGAGGAGCTTATCAGTGGATTAAAGCAGCGAGTTGCTCTCGAAGAAGGAATTGATTCCCCCAGCCTGCCCAAACCTGGAGACCAGTTGGAAATATTGGACGGCCCATTTCGAGGCCTCAATGGTGTCTTTTCTCAGCCTGATGGCAATAGCCGGGCAATTATTCTGATTAAGCTGCTCAATCAGCAGGTTAAAGCCTCAATGCCATTGCGTGATTTAAAGTTGAATGCAGCGGCTGAGTAAGCTCAGGATGATTTAATGCGTTGCTTTTAATTAAGGTCCAGACATAACGTAGATACAAATCCAAGGACTTGTTTTAGAACACAGCGGTGATGCAGCAGTAAAACTCTGTGGTGGCAGACTTGGCTTGGCAGCCAGATAAAACCCTCCGTCAGATATCACCAAGACTATTGCTTGGTATCGTCAAAATCATAAGGTTTAAATATTCCTGAATCCGATTATACTTGCGGCTTGTTGAATTTTAGAGCGGCACTTGTATGCTAGTGTCAACGCCGATTAAAAGTTCAGTAAAGAGGCTGCTGACAGTCTTTACACATCAAAGTCGCCCAATGGTTGAGTGCAATCGAGAGCATTGGTTTTGTATGGTCAACCTATCAGGATTATTGAATGAATAGATTGCTGCTATCTGAAAAGGAATTGGCGAAGCTGTTTGTGATGACTATTCTGTCAGTCACTCTGTTTGGTTTGCCGGGACTGTTTGGCATGATGCTGATGCAGTGGATTACAAGGCAGAGCTATGCGATCGATCAGGTAGACAAGCATGGGATTGGAGAGGCTCAAGCATCTCGTTTGGGTGGCGCAGTGATTATAGGCTGCAGTGTTGTTTTGTTGTTGGTTGATTTCGCGGTTAACGGCTCTGGGCTTGGTAACGGCCCTTTAGGTGTTCATTTGTTTGCTTGGTTGGCTTGTTTGTCCTGTGCATTTCTTGGGTTGTTAGAGGATATCCAGAATGACAGTCTCAAGCCGACATTTAGGCTGCTATGCAAGGCCCTAGTGTTTTTGGTGACGATTGGGTTTTGGCCAGACCTGGTGCCATCAGCACTTGGGGTTCCTGGTTTAGATATGCTGCTGGCCTACCCGCCTATGGCCTGGCTAATGACCATGATTTTCTGTGTCGGCTTTCTGAATGCAATCAATATGTCCGATGGTGCCAATGGTTTAATGCCCGGAATTTTCTTTATCGCTTTCTTAGTGTTTTTTCTTGAGAGCGATGCGGCAATATATTCTATATTGACCACTACATCAGGGTTCTTTCTGATCTTTAATGTCATTTCAGGGCGACTTGTTTTGGGGGATGCGGGGTCTTATGGCCTTGGTACAGTGGCAGCGCTGTCCGGACTGATTCTTTATAGTACTAACACATTTTCAGTATCTTTTTTAGCGGTGCTTTTTGGGTACCCCTGTATTGAGCTGATCGTTAGCATGCTGCGAAGAAGCTTCTTAGGCCATTCGATGTTTTTGCCAGATAACGACCACTTCCATAATCGACTGCATTTTCATCTTTCCGTGCGGTTAGACTCAAAGACAATGGCTAATTCGCTAACTGGTCTTATTATTGCCGCTGCTAGCTCAGGCGTTGCACTGACTGGATATTTGCTCGGTGGATCCGTCAAGTCAGAGTCTATTTGGGCGGCCATATTTATTGCCCAGTGCTTGGCTTATGGCTTTGCTTACTATTTTTCTGGGCGTAAGCGATCGTTGAATCAGTCTGTAACTGGCTAGTGAGTGTAACGAGGTTGTAATAACCCAGCCTGTAAATATCTATTCGTATTCGAATTAAATTGCTGTATGGTTCCCTGCAAATTTCACTTGATTAACCTCATGCCTACAGTCCGAGAGGCGCAAGCTTTGGCTGCCGTAATCCTTAGTGTAATTGGTATTATTCAGAGCGCTGGCTTAAGTACCTTCTATGCCCAGTCTAGTGGGATCTGGGCAGCCTATTCTTTGGCACATCTTCCTGAGCGGATCACATTGGGTATTGTGGGCTCTTAGGTTATTTCGATAATTATAGAAAATGGGCGTGACAATATTATTCAAGAGACTGCTGTCGAGCCCGGATCACTGCAAAGCCGGATTCCGGTAAATTAATCTGTAGGTTCTTTTTAAAGTCCGCAGCTACAGCGGTTACAGGGAGTGGTATAAGTTGCTGGTAGTCGCCCGTTGGTTACGCCAAGCTCGGCTACAAAAAACTCATAGTAAGATCGCACTAATGCGCCTGATATCGCTTCCGTTGTCTGCACTATTTTGATTATGGAGTACGGGCGTCCTGCGGATGGCATCCTGATGTTTATCTGTATGATGTTTCTTATTTTCAATGTGATCTCAGGCTGGTTTTTCCTACATGACACAGGAAGCTGTGGGCTGGGAGCTATTATTTTGGGCTACGATCTCAGTGGCGTAGCGGCAGAAAATTTTCCATATGATTTTTGTTGGCCCTGCTTGCCTATCTCTGTTTTGATCTTGTCCGCAGTATTGTCCGGCGAGCTCGGCTGGGGCAGTGATCGTTCGCGGCAGATAATGGCTATTTGCACAATCACGTGCATCATCGTCGACAGATAACCTTAAAATCCGAAGTAATGGCCAGCTGGTTTGCTGATTAGCGGCTGTATATCTGGACCTGTGCTGGCTGGGTATGCTGGGGCTGGCGTGCTGCGAATAGCGGCCATTGGGCTTGGGTGTTTGTTCTTTAAGTTGCGATGCATGTAGTCGCCATGTGGTTATTTGTGCAGCTGCCAAAGAAAAATCGGCAGGCGCGGTGTAGGGCAGAGAGGACATGATTTTTGGAGGATGGACACCCTGCGGAAACGTAATATAAGATGGCTTTTTATCGGTCCCTTTTTGAGTATTATCTCGTCATATTTTTGGTGTGAACAGAAAGACATATTTAGTCATTTACTCAGGTCCCGATAATATGGCCCTGCGGTTGCTTGAAAAGTATAGGTTTGGACATTGCAATAACACATCTAGAGTTAAGTGAGCGATCCTAGAATAGGAAAATACACTAGTAAGCAAGCGCGTCGAAGTACCTAGAGTGAATTAGTTTCAAAATAAGGGACGCTCCTATCGCCCAAACACAAAAGATAGCACGTTTGATACTCCGATTTCACGAAATCTCCGAAGCCCGAATGCTAATCGAATAGCCGGAGCCCATCTTCCAAAAACTCTAGTGAAGATCTTCGCGCGAGCTATGCGGTCATTGCTTGAACCCCAAAATAACCCCGAGCTATTTCGAGGATGACTCGCGATGAAAATTGGAGAAAATATACACTTAGCACCTTGGTCAATAAGGTCGGCAATAAATATGTATTCATCCCCAAGGTAGTTCTCAACACCAGCACCAAAATCTTCATCGAATTTCACTCCTAGCTCCAGGACTTTAGGTACCCTAATTAGGATTTCATAGGTTGCTGCACGGGCTGAGTTAAATTTTGACAATCGTCTATTGTTTTTGGGGTAATTCTTCCTAGGCGAGCCTCTTCCATCATCCGCGGAAAGTAGCAGCAGCACACAGTCAGGGTCAGCGTCCATGAGTGCAATAGCGTCACCGATTTGACTACAGTGAAATTCCACATCATCGTCAGCAAATAGAAGATATTCCGTGTTGGCCAAAGCCACAGCGTGGTTTCTACTTTTTGCAACACCTATTCCAGGAATGGCCACCACCGTTTTATTTCCATTGGAAGTCTGGGTTGAATACTCCTGTCCATTTTGGTTTTGAACCAAGACTAGAATTTCATGTTCCGTAGTTGGAAATTGGATGTTTCCAATTCGACTGGCGAGGGTGGAGTATGCGATTGTCAGTTTTGCCATTATGAACTTTGTGCTCGAGCTCGGGCTAAACGCATTAGTGAGGAAGAGAGTGAAGACAAATTTGAGTTAATCATCCTCAGACCAAAAAAACATACGACAGTATTGGGTAAGGTTGTGAAGTCAAGCCAACTTAAAATTATTAGAATTCCTATCATAAAGGCCATAGAAGCGCTTGCCAGAAGAGTACCTAATTCAGCTGATTTAATCCTCCCAGATAGCGCTACCGAGACATCAACAAATTCCTTATTTAATTTCATATCAACAAATTTTCTTTGTTCAAGGTTCTGTTTTTGAAAAATTCTTCCTACAGCTTCAATCGTTAAAATGACAAAAAGTAGATTAGCTGCCGCAATTAAAGGCTCCAGTAAAAAAAAGAATGTAGTGGCGAAAGTAATCTGAGTTAAAAAAGTGAGCAGGTTTATTGTTTCAAATGCCGTCGCCCATTTCCAACCACCAGTGCTTACACCATTTTTTTTGTCGATATTCTTGAAGGCTCGATCAAAAAAGTTTACTCGAGAAACTTTTTGAAAATAGTTGGCAACTTTTACTAGCACTAGCGCGAGGGTTAGTGCACTTCCGATCACGATGATTTCATTGGTAGAGTAGTTATCTCCATCTAAAATCATAACAACGATTATTTTTGTTATTAAAAGTTCAACTATGGGCAATCCCGACGCAATCAAGACAAGAAGTATCAGCTGCCTGCGCTGACGGCCATATGGCAATAACCGCCTTGTTGAATCTAATAATTCTTGGAGGATCGAATTCATTGCTCAATTAGCTGTAATGCTGATCGGACATGTTCTATTACTTCAACTTTTTTGTCCAAGTCCACCTTAACATCTCTTACCAAATTATCAACATCATGAGTTCGTAGATCGAGTTCCACTGTAATTGGATTGATAATCTCTACTCCAGCTCCTAGAGCATAATCCGCATACTTAATACCGGAACCATGAACATTGTCCTGATAACCATTAAAATTAACAAGCCCGCATGGAATGCCATATGATTGACAAGCTATCATTACATGTAGGGCGCTAGTTAGTACTTTGTCGTATTTATTTAAAGTCTCAAGAAACTTAACGATGTTCTCAGGGCGTGACATCATTATGGAGATTTCATCTATTGTATCAGGAAGCTGCAGGGGTATTCCGGCGTCGGTATAGTGTCTTACTAAAGCGATTCTTCCATTGGTAGCACTACGTGAAATGCAGACGATTTCGCTTATTGCCAACCCAATATCCCCGAACGCGGTGACTCTTTTGCCGCCCGACGCCATTAGGACATCTGCGGTTATTGGGCCTCGTACCGATATATAGTTAGCAGATGAATTAAGGACTAAGTCATCTGTGGAAACTCCTGTTCCAAGTACTATCGAGCTACTCTTAATAAATCGCCCAATAGATCCTAAAGCAACTATATGTCGTTGAGCATATGGCGTTGTAGGAGGTACCCATTTGATATTTGCAGAAGTATAGTTCGCAATGATCATTGGAGACAACCAGTCGCCAAAATTTCCTGGAAATGGTTTGCTCCACCACATAAGTGGAATAGATTTATCGTCTCCTCTGTCGGAATACTCTACCAGGGCTTTAGACGCCTCTATTTTGGATTGCGCGGCATAGTTAGCAACGAACTGATTATTGTATCTGTCTTCCAACTCCGTTAAACCACTCTTATCTCCCTTTAAGCCTTTCGCAAAAATCCACTGTAGGAGCTTATCTGAAGTTCTTTGGGTGACCCCTGAGGTTTTCGTGGAAGGACGGGCTACCAGAAATCCCGTTATTCCAAAGGCATCTGAGATTTTCCGTAGTCGATTACGTGGTTTCTGGGGTAGCACCTTTTCTATATATTTTGCTAGTTTTAAAAGCTTGGATCTATAAGTTTTAGTGCGCTTAGTCGAAGCTTTAGCGCCGTGCTGCACTACTTTATGCTTGAACTCTGATACATTGCCTGATGAGCCGAAAAAGAAAAATGCCTGCCGTTGCATTGGTTGCTGCGCTCTTCGTTTTTTAAACGAGGCTGACCCCGGAATAATTTGAAAGGTCAAATTGCTAGAATTTGCTCGCCAAGATTCCTCAATAAAGTAGTCGTCTGTGGCCCTTAAATCTGATCTTTGCTCTAGTTCTAGGGCGTCTTTAATAAACTTTCTGGCCTGAGGAGATGTATTTATAGCCAAGAAACAAGGCTCCCAAAATCTAGTTCGATTGTGGTATCCGATTTGAAGAGGTGAACCGAAGGACCGTTGAAAGGCAAGCAAATCTGCGGACGAATTTACAATGTAATCAGGTAGATGAGAGATGCTGCAATCAACGTCAATCCAAATCACCATTTTCTCGGGATATTTGTTGCAAGCGTCATGGATAGTACTAATTTTTTTCCTCGTTATATGAGCCCAGTCGCGTTTATCACTCAGACTAATTTGTGTGATCTCATGATCTATCTCAAGTGAGTCAAGCTTTCTTCTTAGAGCATCGGCATGAGACCTATAGTAGTCGTCTGGGGTATGGAAAGAGCAAACAATAAAATTTTTGCTATTCATTAGTATGTATCTCGTCGTTGTTAAATAAAATTTGTTTAAGCATTCCCGCGAGAAACCCAATACCAAAAGTGGTGTGGATTATCGGTAGGATAGCGAATAGCCACATACCAGTGCGAGGTTGTTTTCGCATTTGATAGACGGTAATAACCAAAATCGCCACTAGATAAGCGAGCAAAGGGAAAAGAAGAGCGGTCGATATCACCATTAGAGAAGGTGCCCAGTAACGAAGATTACTGCGACCCGGGGAGGCGATCGTTAACCGCCCGCGCCAAAGACCAGTCGAATAGAACTGCCTGCTGAGGTCGTATATATTTTCCCTAGGAAAATAATCAACGGATAGCCGAGGATCAAACCATACTTGGTGCCCTGCTTGCCTAATCCTATAATTTAGCTCCCAGTCCTGACCACGTTTGTATTTTTTAGAAAACCAGCCAATGCTATCCATGATTTTCTTGTTGTAACAGCCGAGGTAAACAGATTCGGCAGGTCCAGCGGTACCGCCAATATGAAATTTCCCGCCGCCGAGGCCAAACCAGTTGTTGTAGGCGAGGGCAACTGCTCTCTGAAAATTTGACCGTCCTTTAGCTGCCATCATCCCACCAACATTTGCTGCCTTGGAGGCATTTAGAATTTCGATTGCTAGAGAGGCATATCCTGACGGAAGTGAGCAGTGGCCATCGACTCTGATAATACAGTCGAATTCGCAAGCAGCTATACCTAGATTTAAACTGTCGGGTGTGCTGCCGGTGGGGGATAGTACGATCGTGATTTCTGAGTGTTTTTTGGCCAGTCGTGCTGCAATGTTATCTGTTCTATCGCTACTCTGCCCCAACACTAAAACAATCTGGCTTTTCCCGGGGGTTTGTTGGGATAGCACCGATTCTACTGCAGCATCAAGGAAATTCTCTTCATTTTGAACCGGCATAACAAATGACACATCCCGTAACTGCTCGGTAGATGCCGTGCCCCTGTCTAGGTTGGCCGCGGTTTGGTGGTCACAAGGCGATTGATTTTGATAAAGATTTTCGTTAGTGGCCATTTGTTGTCCACTGACGGCTGAATTTTTCGCGAGTTTATTAAGTAAGGTTGATAGAAGGTGGTATCTCCTTCGCTTTCCTAGCCCGAAAGTCATTACATCTAATCCATCTAAAAAACTACAGGTAAAGGCTCCGCCTGCTGGTTTGGATCAGCGACCCAATTAATAGTTGTTTGCTCTCGTACCCGCAATAAGGCGTAAATCAAAAGCTCACCCTTCTTTCGGCATGTTAGGCGCTACTGCCAAAGGAGTCAACAGTTTCCGGCCCTGTGTGGATAGGCTTATGCTCTAATGAATATTCCGTCCTCTAAGCTTGCCAGCGAAGTAAAACAGCCTAAGCTTCAGCTGTTACATTCCATTGATGCAGTTCGCCCTTCTGCTCTTCCATTAAGGACCATTAGACAGCATATTATAGGCATTGCAGAGGCCGGTTATGGCGACGGCGGTAAAAGGTATGGGGCGAGTAACCCTAATTCGATATTGCCTAGACCGGTAAGCTTGCCCAACATGGAAACCTTGATCCCGATACCAGCAATTGCCAGCCCAGCAATAAGTTGCAGAATCAGTCGGTAAATAGGTTGTAATGGGTAGCGGTCATCCATTACAACCATGGCAGTTACCAATCCGCAGATAAGCGGGACGCTGATAAAGGTTTCTGACAGCTCAAGAGAGGCAGCTGAACTGATAACAATCGAGAGGTAAATAGAAATACCGCCAACCAATGGAATGGCGCCGAAATGAACTTTGTGCCCTAAAGGGCGGTCTAGAAGGCCTACAGCATGGGAGGGGCTTAGAATTCTGATGATATGATCCTAAGAACGGTGACTCCGGCAATTGACGCATCATGGGGCTGTAAAACCATATTCAAGTGTTGGCTCCGCCTGCTGGGCTCGAACCAGCGACCCAATGATTAACAGTCATTTGCTCTACCAACTGAGCTAAGGCGGAATCGTATTACTACTTGTTGGCGCGCATTTTAGGCACCTCTACCAAAGGAGTCAACAGTTTCCGGCCCTGTGTGGATAGGTTTATGCTCTGATTAATATTCCGTTCTCAGAGCTTGCCAGCAAAGTCAAACAGTCTAAACTTCAGTTGTTAAAATCAATTGATGCAGCTCACGCTTTTACTCTTCCATTGAGAACCATTAACCAGCATATTATGGTATTGACTTGCGCTTTTGCATGGGTTGCTGGGTGATTTGAGAGGCTAGAATCAACAATGAAAATTATATGCTTAAGGCACAGATTTAGTTGCCTCCTTTTATGGGGGCTGATGAGCTCCGGTGTGGTTTATGCAGAGAGCGAGCAGCGGCTTATATATGCCCAGTTCTCTAATTTATTTACGCTTATTACTGAACAGCTGAGTAATGATCAGTTCAGGTACCAGCGCGATCCTGGTGCCTATGCGGAATTTATCGATGTCAGAGTTAGATCCTCCTGGGATGTTACATCAACTACCAGTGCGCTGATTGGCAAGGCCCGGTTTGCCGGTCTTAAGCCGGATGCTCGCCAGGCACTGATCTCTGCGGTTGACCGCAGCTTGGTGCGCAATGCATTTGTGGGTCTGGATTATTACAATGGCCAGATATTTAAGGTGGTGGATTTGGTGGTTAATGAGGAGGCTGGTCTGGGATGGGTTCAAATTTTGATGGAATCACCAGTTATTCCGGATATTAATCTGGATTTGCTGATCAAGCGTACTTCCTCTGGTGTCTGGAAGGCCGTGGATATAAGGTTTAAGGGCATCACCTACGTGTCCATTAAAAAGCATCAGTATCGCGAGATTATTGAAAAGCAGGGCGTACAGGCATTGATAGCCCTATTGGAAAAAGATAACAGTACTTATTTTGATAAACTCTGTGCCAAACCAAAGGCCAAGTTAGAAGGCGTATCCTCTTGCTAAGCAGCACTGATATAAAACCCATCAGACCATTCAAAATTGTCAGCGACTATTCGCCAGCCGGTGATCAGCCCAAGGCGATCGTTGAGCTGGTGGAGGGACTCGAGAATGGTTTGGCCGGGCAGACATTACTCGGTGTGACGGGTTCAGGCAAGACTTTTACCGTCGCCAAGGTGATTGAGCAGGTGCAGCGCCCAACCATTGTGCTGGCCCATAATAAAACCCTTGCAGCGCAGCTGTATGGGGAATTTAAAGGGTTTTTCCCCAATAATGCAGTCGAGTATTTTGTCTCTTACTATGATTACTACCAGCCCGAGGCCTATGTGCCTTCCTCTGATACCTTTATCGAGAAAGATGCCTCAGTAAACTCCCATATTGAGCAGATGCGGCTGTCAGCGACCAAGTCGCTGATGGAACGCCAGGATGTGATTGTGGTTGCCACGGTGTCATCTATCTATGGATTGGGAGATCCCAGTTCTTATTTAAAGATGGTGTTACATATCTCTCGCGGTGAGCAGATTGACCAACGCGATATTCTGCGCCGCCTGGCGGAGTTACAATACAAGCGCAATGACATAGATTTTGACCGCTCATCCTACCGAGTGCGTGGGGATGTGATTGATGTATATCCAGCGGACTCCGACTATGAAGCCCTGCGTATCGAGCTGTTTGACGAAGAAATTGAAAACCTCACATTATTTGACCCATTGACCGGTGAAGTGCTACGCAAAGTCCCTAGATTTACCATCTACCCCAAGTCCCATTATGTGACCCCTAGAGATAAGGTGCTGGAGGCTGCGGATAAAATTCAGGATGAACTGGTGGTGCGGCTGGAGCAGTTGCGCTCGGTGGATAAACTGGTCGAAGCACAGCGTCTCGGTGAACGGGTGCGCTATGACACCGAAATGATGCGCGAACTGGGCTACTGTAATGGCATTGAGAACTATTCTCGCTACCTGTCTGGGCGCGCTCCCGGTGAGCCGCCACCAACATTATTTGATTATCTGCCCGACAATGCCCTGATGGTGATCGATGAATCCCATGTATCTGTGCCCCAGCTGGGAGCCATGTATAAAGGTGACCGCTCGCGCAAGGAGACATTGGTTGAATATGGTTTTCGCCTGCCCTCTGCTCTGGATAATCGACCCCTACGGTTTGATGAATGGGAAGGCGTGGCGCCACAGATGATATTTGTCTCCGCCACTCCCAGCCGTTACGAGGCAGCCAATGCGGGCCAGATTGTGGAGCAGGTTGTGCGGCCCACTGGGCTACTGGATCCAGTAATAGAGGTTCGTCCGGCCCAGACGCAGGTTGACGATGTGCTGTCTGAGATTGGCACCAGAGCGGCAAAAAACGAAAGAATTCTGATTACCGTACTGACCAAGCGCATGGCGGAAGATTTAACCGAATATCTAGATGAACATGGTGTGCGTGTGCGCTATTTGCATTCAGATATAGATACCGTAGAGCGGGTCGAGATTATCCGTGATCTGCGTTTGGGGGAGTTTGATGTGCTGGTGGGCATCAATCTGCTGCGTGAAGGGCTGGATATGCCAGAGGTGTCCTTGGTCGCTATCTTTGATGCGGATAAAGAGGGCTTTTTGCGCTCTGAGCAATCGCTGATCCAGACCATTGGCCGTGCGGCACGAAATCTGGAGGGTAAAGCGGTTCTCTACGCTGATAAAATCACCGGGTCTATGCAGCGGGCAATGGATGAAACCGAGCGCCGTCGAGAACTTCAGGTTGCCCATAATAAGCAGCACGACATTACGCCCAAGAGTATTGTTAAAGGGATTGCCGATATTATGGAAGGGGCTTATGCGGCCACAGGCAAGAACAGGCGTGATCGCAAGGCGGCGGAGAACGAGGCGGCTTACAGCCTGAATGCTGGCCAGCCGATTGAGAATATCGCCAAAGAGATTAAGCGCCTGGAAGAGAAAATGTATCAGCATGCGCGCAATCTTGAATTCGAAGAGGCAGCGCAAACTCGAGACCAGCTTAGTCAGTTACGGGAGAAAAGTCTGGCCTCCTGATTTGCCTAATCCTTTCGTATTAACCGTTCAGGGCTATTTAAAAATAAATTGCAGTTGCTTACTATTACCGCACTTTCAGGACGAAAGGATGATAGGAAGGGGACATCAAGGATGATGTCGTTAAAACGGATTTTAACGGCCGGCGGATGCTGGGCCTTCCTTAAATTTCAAAGGTTTTGTTATCTGTCACCGTCTTACCCAGCCTCGTTTTTCTCTCTTGTTACGCCAAAACTTAAGCTATATTTACAGAATGCTATCAATTGCCCCTGCAACTTCCTGCGGGGGCAACTTTGTTCTATCATAATTTACCGATAGCATTATCCAGTTTTAAAGCAATAAGGACATGTCATGCGCATTACGATTTTTGGAAGCGGTTATGTAGGCTTGGTCACTGGCGCCTGTTTTGCCAATGTGGGCAATCAGGTGATCTGTGTCGACATCGATCAGTCTAAGGTCGACGCCCTGAGCAAAGGTGTCTTACCTATCTATGAGCCCGGTCTTGAGGACATTATCAAGAACTGTCTGGCAGAGGGATCTCTAAAATTTACCACAGATGCCGCCATGGCTGTAGAGCATGGGGATATGATCTTTATTGCCGTAGGTACGCCACCGGAAGAAGACGGTTCTGCTGATAT
>Ga0209199_1004500_pt1 | contig 12794 bp, 7 predicted proteins | sample COGITO_mtgs_1105_7_FD_184805 | JGI IMG/M metagenome (GOLD analysis project Ga0209199, IMG submission 184805) | Pelagic marine microbial communities from North Sea - COGITO_mtgs_110523 (SPAdes) (version 2) | ecosystem: Environmental > Aquatic > Marine > Epipelagic ...
TCCTATTTGTGGGGAGAAGGTAGGTTGCGTTACCTTTAAAAACAAAAATGTCAGAGTTTGATAAGGGTGCTTTGCGCTATGTATTTCCAGAGGAGCTATTACGCTATTTTGATATTGTAGAGAGCGGGGCACAGTGTGTCAGACAATAACTTTGTAGGAAGTTTAGCCACGACCCTTGGAGATGTAGTTCAGGATATTGATGTAAATTTCAATTACTCAAATTTAACAGGTGATGTAGACATAATGACAGCCAAGTTCAATATAGAAGTTAAGTCAGGGACAAGTCCAAAATTCACTCAAAGTCTTAAAAATGCAGAATATGCAAAATCTCAAGGTAAAGGATATATTCTGTACATGCCAAAAGCTACAAAGTCACAAGTTCGAGTGGCTAATGAAAAAGGAATTACGCTAATTCGCACAGTTGAAAATCTAAAAAAAGCGATACAATAATGGAAGTTGCATCAATTATTTTTTGTGAGAAGTGGATTAATACGAAGGTATTAGAATTTTTCAGTAAGAAGGGGCGCATTCAAAGAGATGAATCTGACTATTATATTATTGATAATAATGGTAGGCTTATGTATATACTTCATTTTGACGTTGACTATGATTACGAAAAGGAGCTGAATAACTCTAAAGAGGCTTCAGACATGGCCTTGAATATGTTTCCGGAAGGGATGATTAGACAAATTGATATATCATTTAAGAATCACGATCAATTCTATATTGATCTAGAAATACTATTGGACGGCTTAGAAAAGGCTAAGGTAATTGTTGACTGTCCGTTTGATGGTCTAATCCATCCTAAGTAAAATTTGATGAAAGGGAATTTCACATCGGTAGTAAAACCAACCCTACTTGTAATCAAATATTTGGAGAATAATGGAGAAAATAAATAGATTGCTTTACAAAAGAATCAAATGGCATCCAGATAAGGATAGAAAACATATCTATGTAACTAAAAGATTCAGCACAAGGGAATGCTATTTACAACTGAATGATTTTCCAGTATTGGCCAGTCCACTTTAAGGGAGGAGGTCAAATAGCTCAGATTTTCCAGTATTGACCGGTCCACTTTAAGGGAAGAGGTCAAAATGAGAATATTGTTAAATTTATACCTGTCTGAAAAAGGAGAAGTCTACAGTGCCAGTGAAAAAGCTCTTGAATTATTCAAGTGCAAAGAAGATTGAAATCAATAATCAAATATTTGTAATATGTCAATTATTTGGTCTGCATGATAATCCGAAATTACACAGAGAAGCAGAAAAACAATTTTGGAACGGCCTAAACATGGAGAAATGGATAAAGAGATATCAAAATCACAATCACAAATTAATACAGAAAAATGGCGGTGTTTCTAGAAGAATAGAGAAGTATAAAGCAAGGAAACGTCATGACTACTAATTTTAGTATCATCTAACAATCTACATACATTCGAGCCTTTTAGGCTATTAATGCCTTCATCAATCCGATCCATCCACGATACGTCTTTGAATACCATAAAGTTGGTCCCAAATTTCTTCATTGGTGAGAGAGGGTTTTGAACCTAACTCTCCAATATGCTCAATATCAGTAATTTATGAGAACTCTTTTCGCTAAGTCAACCCGCTAAGCAACCCAATCGGCCGCGGAGGGCATTTCACCCAATTGCTTTACTTAACAAGTCGAATATAATGGATTTTGCCGAAGGTTCGTTTCACCTCGCTTTACTGGAAAAGACTTTTCTTACTGAGATTGTATTCGAATTTTGGCGCTGAATACTCGGTTATCATCTGATTGGATTCGAATGACATACATTCCATCAGGGATGATTTTTTGTTCAAATAGATTTACCCTTCGCACGCCGTATTCTAATGAGGCCTGTTGGGTTAATACAAGCTTTCCACTGAGATCATAGATGTGCAATTGAATTTTATTTGCTTCAGGAATCTCAATAGAGAGCATTCCGTCCGTAATGGGGTTAGGGTAAAATGAGAATTGATCTAGATGTTTAAAATAGACGGTATCACAACCAGGTTCAGTGCAGCCAATGCTATCCAGTTTTAAGACCCAGCCTCTACTTTGAGGCCTTCCGTTTGAATCGATATTAAAATATCTGCCAGAACAGACTATTCCGCCATCTATGGTTTTGTCTATATCGGTTATGTAACTTGCGTCATATCGTTTAATATCATTCTTCTCATATAGGTAATCCCTGTACCATAGGGAGTCTCCTTTACTTGATACCGCTAAAAGAAAGGAAAGATTTGTAACGAAGAAGCTGGAATCACTCATGTAATCCTTTAAGGTACCAGAAATAATATAGGTGCTATCCGTCAATTCAAGGACATCCGTTACAAACCTCAAATTTGCCGTACCTGAGAATCCATCATAAGGTACTTTGAAATACTCTTTCTCCCAAACCGTCTCCAGTGTAGTGTTGTGTAATTCAGCAACTGTTATATTAAAAGCTTGCTCATAGTAGCTTTCGCCATTGCTTGCTGTACCTTTTCCATAAACCACTAGGAAGTTTCCATTTTTGAGTTCTCGAGCAATGAGACGCGTATTTCCGTGTTCCGGGTTTCTAAAAACGCGGTCTTTTAGCTTTTTCCCTGTGCTATCTGTGAGCATAATGTATGATTCCCAACTCTGGAGGTCATTTGAGCGATATCTAGCACCTCCTACCACTAACCTATTTCTACTGGTCGCAATGATACTGTTGCACCAATAGGCGTCCATGCTGCCCGGTGGGTGGTATAGCTTCTCCCAGATTCTATTCCCTAAACTGTCTAATCCACTTAAGAATAAACTTCCAACAGGATAAGTTCGTCCAGTGTGATTGACTGCTGTTCCAACGATTACAAGTTCATCCTCTCTCCATGTAGATGATCTAGCAAATGTTCTAAGAGAGTCATTCACTTGATAATGTGGCCCGATACTTCTACCTGTTTTATCATAGCGAATTAAAGAGTAGCGAGAAGAAGTGTCCGGTGTGGTTATACCTACGATGGAATAGGTCATTTTATTTCTTATGGTTGTTGTTCCCGATCCTTTTGGATAATGATTTTTAGCATACTCATAAATGGAATCCATTTGCGCAATAGCTCCATCTGAGCTTAAGAATAAACCTCTAATCCCAACTCCCCCTGTCCAAGGTTGTATTTGACTTGGTGTGTAATATCCTCCACCAGGCAAAGCAACAATGCTTTGGCAATCTAAAGAAGGAGCATAGAGTTTATTGAAATAGACCTGCGCTTCTCCAAAGAATGGAAAAAGTAGAAAGAGGGCGATAAACGCCCTCTTGACTTTTGATATTTTAATGTTGTAGAACAATTTTGATACTTCTTGGTACTGTTACCTCGGAAAGGATTTTAACTATATACGTCCCTGATGCAAGGGTGGTCACATCAAATATAGCGGTTCCCATCTTCAGTTCTTGACTAACAATTAGGACTCCATCTAAACTATACAGTAACGCTGTTCCATCCAATATGTCACCAACATACACTTGAACAAGGTCACTTGCTGGATTAGGGTAAACTTTAATCAAAGTTTCAGGGCTAACGGTCTCATCATTGCTGCTATCCATTTTTAATGAAGGCACATTAGGAATACGCACCTCTTCGCTATAATAGCTAGGCATATCAATCAAATTCAGAACTGTATTTGCCCAAAGCATAGGAAGATTGTCATTTCCTGAACTTGCTAAAGCTAGAACGGTTGCTTTTTGCGTTTCATTCATATCTGTCCAAGCAAGCCCTTGTTCAGCCATAGAAACACGAAGGTTGTACCATGATTGAAAATCAGCATAATCAAAGGCGTCTTGTGAAGAATAATCATCCAATTGAGGGATGCCGCTAACCAACGTGTTCACCAAATTATGTTGACCATTGTCAATGTAAGCGTCGGCTAACATATATTGATAAGATATTTCAGTTCGTGATTCCAATAAATCAACGATACTATCTAATCCGTTGTAGCTTTCACTGGCAGCATACAATCCTAGAATTGAAGAGATCGCATCGTGTTGAATACCTATGTTAGCAGCGATTTCTCCCTCAAGCTTTTCTTTAGCGCCATAACTGCTCGTCCCGTTTTCAATATCCGCCACCATCCATGCTGGCATGTTTCTCTGATAAATCAAACCCATTAAATGTGAGGCTTTAGGTGCATCGGGATTTGCAAGCATAATGTTACGGAGCATCAAATCGGGGAAAGTTGAGTCTAATATTAAGGATTCAATAATACCGTGATCCAGATAAGGGCTTTGCGCCATTAAGTCCATATAAACATTGTACCAATCACTGTTTTGACTAGCAAATAGAATATCTGCTTCCAACTGCCAATTGTCTTCCGTATTGAGTAACTCTTCTAAGGTAAGTTGTTTATTATCAACGGCCTGTTGAGCTGCTGCTAATTCTTCTTTGTACGCGCCAATAGTTTTTCCAGTATTGATGTTTGAAGGACAGTTATTATAAGTCACGTCATAACCAATTAAATAAATATTACCAGTGTAATCCTGAGGCTTAACATTTAATGGATTACTACCATACGCTGGATTATGATGATGGTAATTTATATATCCTGGTTCAACGTAATAATCACCATAAGTACCACCAGACAATGAGAACGTATTAGAAGCTAAGTTGATAGCACTTCCTTGGTTCAATTGAATCCCATGGCTGGAATTACTATAATCTCCTTGAACAGTAATGTCGTAGGTCCCGTTGCTTAAATTGTTGCAGAGTAATTCTAATCCTTTTTTACCTGTATAATTTCGATTTTGATCCTGTGCATCGATCCCCATGTACTCATTGTCAAAAGTGTTCTTATAGATATTATTATGTAAAGACCCACTGTTATTGACTACAACCCCAGCGTTGTAAACTCCTGTACCAGAACCTTTGAAATAATTCTCTTCAACGACATATCCCGAGGAATAATCAAGGTAAAGCCCATAGGGTGCAGGCTGGTTGGCTGCACTGGAACTGTTTTTAGGGGTGTAGAAGGAATTACGAGTAAATGAGTTGTTGGAATTTCCGCCATCATACACTCCGTTTATGCTTTTGAACTCTGTACCATTGATCACTGTATAAGGACCTACTAATGACCAGTTCGTGTAAAGCATTCTTATACCGCAATACATTCCTTTGAAGTAACTGCTGTCCGCGCTTGTGCAGCCGTCTGTAGGATTCATGGCAGTGCATTTCCAATCCACTTTAAAACGAGCATCGATACTATATATACCGTTTGTGTTTTGCTGTTTTTCAAGCGCTATAAAATCATTGTCAAAAGTACAAGCCGTGAAGCGAACACCTTTCACCCCCCACATGCTCACCATTCCTGCTCTATATGCAGTGGGGTTAGCATAAGGTCTATCTTTTGTGAACGTGCAATATTCAAAGAAGCTAATATTGGGTTTGTTTATGGCACCTTCTTTATTTTCATATTTCCAAAAAGCCACGTCCCTAAGGTTGTTTTTGAATACGCAGTGGGTAGCCTTAATTATCCCTCCAAAGCTGTTCCAATCAATATTGTTTGTCATGTAGGAAATAAAACCTCTTGTTGAAATTGCATCATCTGCATTTTCGATAACAACGGGATTAGAGGCTGTTCCGACAATTTCTATAGTCCCTTGATTGGATTCAGTCTGAGAAAGAGACTTGTTACCGTAGACATTAATACCAAGCCACTTACTGTCGTTGCAATTTTGTACAGATGTAAGTTTAGCACCATTGATGAGTTTAAGCTTCGCCCCAGGTTTAATATGGACACCAATCATCCTTCCCAACTGCTGATAATCTCCGAACTCAATAGTGGCACCGTCAATGGTCAATGTGCTGTTGTTATCGATAATAATGTTGTGACCTATAATCTTATTTGTACTCCATGTGGTGTTGCTATTAACAATTAAATCCGCTGAAGTATCGAAGGCAAGATCTTGTTGACAAGGGCTAAAGGTCTTTAAAAGCATACAATCGTCAAAGTTGTGACTAGAATTACCACTAACAACAAAGCTACCGTCTTGAGCTTGGCTAATAGCATAAACACACTCTTGCTTTTTTAAATCACCCGGATAAGCAGCACGAGGTTCATCATGGCTGTCGTAAGTTTGATCCCATTCTTCAATGTTAGAGGAGTTGAACTTGATTATGTAAGTGTCAGTGTCCCAGTATTTAAGCCAGTCATGCAATTGATCTCCAACCCACCATACTAGATTGGTTCTTGAGTCATCGGTAAACCACGAGTCTGGAAAAAGGCTCCTTAAATCAGGATCGGTTTGATCAAGGACGCTAAGGTTGTTCCCTGTGGCGTCGTACTTTCCTTTTGACGTTACCAACGCAAATCCTCCATCATTGGTTGGGGTAACGCCAATTTTGAAATCATAGGCATTACACAGCCCAATGTTTATTGTCGTTGGTGTAGCATTCGGACTACTAATGACAACAACTTTTCCTGAACCTATGTTGTGCTTGGAACCTGTACAATACTCACAATTATCGATGAAAGGGAGTACGATATCTCCGTTACTTTTATAATCTACATCGGTGGATTTAGACCGTAATCTAGATACTGTTGGAGTACTGAGTACGGCACCATACTCTAAGTGATTCTTTCCATTGATATTCCAATTATACGTGAATCCTGTGCTGTTTGGTGTAATCTCAGTTACAACGACACTTTGGTTGAACATTTGATAAGTATTGTTGGCATCTAGAACTGCTGCGTATTGTCTATTTCCCGAGAGAACATACTTGTTCTGTGTAGGATGTTTGGCTATCGACTCTATTAGGTCACCGTCTGATAGAATCTGCTGCTTCCATAGCACGAATCCATCTTTGTCAATACTTATTACAAATGACTTATACTTTAAATGAGCCTGTACTGAGATGTTCGTATTATGTGTTTGGGTACTGTATACCAATAAGTATCCTGTTCCGTTCTTTACAATATCTCCCCATAACATTTTTTGCCCAAATGCCTCATCTTCATTGGTTTTAAAGTTAAATCCTCCATACTGAAAATTCCACAGGATATCCCCGTTTGCATCGGTCTTGACGAGAAATGGTCTTGTCCCTTTTTTTGAATAACTATCGGAAACGTATTCATTTAAGATGTTATCCCAGTGAACTTCAGCATTGAAGTGACTCATGTTCGTACTAGATACTGGGTTGTAATAGAGGTAATCGCCTGATCCTATATAACTTGGTCGCTGATTGCTATAAACGTCTACAGGTGAATTGGGCACATTCACAGTCGAATTTGTATATCCCATTGCTAGAAATCCACCATCATCTGTTTGAATCACCGATATAAACTCACCTTGATTATAGTTCCGACAGAAAACTTCATTTCCTTGAAGATCGTAAGCCATCATCATTGCTCTTCCGCATCGTCTGATTCTTCCAGGTTCTTCGAATAACTCTAATTTATATGGGCCTTGGTTATATTTTGAGTGGCTGTCATCAGAATTGCAATATTCAAATCCATCAGAATATCCGTCTCCATCAATATCAGCAAGATCGTAGTCTGTAATTCTTCCAATACCGTAGTTAAATCCTACGGCGATATAACCTGTTTGATTTCCGCTTTGATCGTAAGTGTTTTTGTGGTCGTACCACCAGTCTTCTCCAGTATCTTCTTGATTTAACTTTACGCCAGTTTCGGGGTCGACATGGGGCCAGTCGAACTTAACCCAGTGTCTTTCAGGTGGTTGTGTGGTTTGTGCTATCAGCAGAGAGCTGAAAAAAGTTAATAATAGGGTTAAGGCTTGTTTTTTCATGAGCTTAAACGAATTGGTTAGTTATAATATATCCTCGCATTTGTCGAGTTGTGAGACAAATACAATGGCTTTAATTTAAATAATTCTTTCATTAACTATAATGTATTTACCCCGAAAATAAGCTTCGATGAAAGGTAGAATAATTAGATATCAGGAATATGAAGACAAGCAGAACCCAATCGATCGTGGAGGGCATTTCACCCAAATGGTTGACTTAACAAGGGGAATATTATGGATTTCACCCAAGGTTCGTTTCCTATTGTAGCCAAATTGAATAGTTTATTAATTGTAGACCCTATGGTTCGTATTCTTTTGAGAATCTCTACTTAGTAATCTTCAACTTTAATCTAATGACTACCATCGTATACTTAGTGTCTATTCACCTTTTCTAGATGCTGTAATCAGCCTAGTGAACATTTCGCCATGCATATGATATGTCATTTCAACAAGTTCTATTGGGTTCATGAAGTCTCCATTGTCTTTCATAGGTACGGGAACATCATTCCCTAATTTCTTGAAGCTCCAATGGTCCGTCACAGGTTTTAAACTTAATGAAATGCCTGCGAACATTGAGAATGAAGGCAAAACTATTGACGAGTATAATTGAGATGGTAAAGTCGAAGTCTCCATATCAAAGTCAATACATGGATATTTATTTTCCGCTTGATCAAATGCCGAATTAAAGAGAATAGGCCCTTCATGGACCAATTGGTTCCTGGCAGTCTTGATGTAAAACAAAGGAGATGACGAATCATGCCTTTGTTTTTCAAATTGCTCGAAAATATCTACTGACTCCTGATTTAAGTACTGTTCCTTTTCTAAGATTTCCCAGAAAGAATAAATGTGTAAGCAATATGCCTCAAATAAATAGTTGAATTGAAAGGACTTTAGTCCAAAATCTTTCCACCTAATAATGTCCAATGCGCAATATTCGGCGTCCCGAAGGACTCGTCCGGCGTTAAAAAATGGTAATTTTCCTAAACTCATGACTCAATTTTATTAACTAAAAGCTCCGGCCTAGTTTGTAACTATTGTAGGCTTTTTTCATGAAAATTTCAACTGTTTTTCTCTCGCAAAACAGCTACGATGAAAACTTCAACTTAGAACCTCATCAAATCTATCTCTCAAAGAGGTCTTCAGCGGATGTTCTTTAAGAATTTCAGCCTTAATAAGTCTAGACTTCTCTACGCCAACTAACCGAACGATACACTTTAGGTAATCTGCCAACAAAGGTGCTCGTTGAGAGTTGTAGGAATAGTCTATCCTATCAAGAATTTCCAGTTTCCAGAGCTCAGCAAGGGATTCTTTTTCATCAGGCAAATAATTTTCTGCCAACAAAAATGAGCCAGGGCTCATGTTCCTTTTAAGAAAATCGATCAGCTTGGACTGGTAGCCCTCTGAGCCTAAAAGGACAACTACTGTTTCTCGACTAACGTCGATCATGTTGTTGGAATCAGGCGTTGTGATTAGCTCTATCAATTGCAAAGCCTCTTCACTGGTCAACATAGGGCGCAGCTTTCTCCATCGTTCTTTAACGGAATCGCTATCGTTAGTGATTAGGTGAAGAAGGGCTGTCTTCTGTGTATCCTTGTCACCTTCAAATTCCGCTATCTCCAATAGCCTTGCCATCCAAGGGTTTCCCATCCAGGGTCGTTCGTTTTCATTTTGAACGGCTTCTAGGCATAGGCTCTTTGCACGCTTATAGTCTGATTCAGCCACAGCTGCCTCAATGCTTAAAATCCGAATGCTATCCAGATGCGCCAATGAGGCCATGAGTTCATCAGCTGCCTGTTTTCCATGAACACGTTCAGTGACTTCAATACGCGTTTTTGCCAGTTGATCTTCCGCCCACTTTGAGCGTGGATGTTCTAATGCGATTAACAGCTCCTGATCAATGGCGTGACCGGGCTTCATGTCTCGCAACAGTTCAATTGGATTGATCCACCAATCCCATTCAGCTAAAGAATCCTGCTTGACAATATTTAGGAGGTATTTCGCGAAGGAGTTCCGATGGTCCGGGTCAGGCTCCAATTTAATAGCGTCTTCAACGATGTCCCAGCAGGAATCCACCATTGGGGATATATATCCACTACTGTCATCTGTATCCCCGAGCTGATGGTTCCAGGTCTGTATCATAGCCATGCCTTCCCAAAATGCCTTTGCATGATGTCCCTGGTCATTGTCGTTTTCGATCTTGTCGATCAACTTACGCATCTGGGGAATTAGTACGCGGACATGCTTCCGAGCTAAAAAGCCCCGGTCTAGAAAGGGGTTCAAGACAGCGAGGATCTTCATCTTCATGGCTCTATACTGAGGCGAGGCATTCCAATTCTCAGCAAGCCTGGACACCATCCCAGGATTTGAATCTTCGAGCTCTTGCAACATGGCACACAGCTCGGCCTTGGAAAGAGACGTAAGGTTCAACTTCATGGCGTGATGATTTGTTGGGAAGTTAAGCAGCCTTTCAATAACAGCATCCAAATCCCAACATAATTCCAATTAATTATCGACCAAACTACCATATAGCAGCCATCTGTAAACGTTTCAAACACTTACTTGCGTTTACAACCGACTAATGGGTTGATCTATCGTTTACTTCGGGCTCTAATCCATTTAAACATGAACAACGAACGTATCACCCAGATCAAACCTTGCGGCTGCGAACGTGGCTGTGAACACATCCTTATTTCCATTACAGAAGAGCTAATGATTCACAAATCTGAACTTCAAGATTTTCTTGACTTGTACGATTACCATGGTAAATCTCACACTTAAATCGAAGGCCGCCACAGAGCGGCCTTTTTAATGTCTCAATACATTCTCAGACATATAGGGTCAAAAATTTGACAAATGCAGTTTTTAATGGTTATGACTCGGAGAGGGAGGGTTTTGAACCCAACTATCCAATACACTCAAAATCAGTAATTTACAAAAACTCTTTTCGCTAAGTCAACCCGCTAAGCAACCCAATCGGCCGCGGAGGGGTCACGTCCTATTGGATGCTTGTACCAATGGACAAGTCAATAAGACAAACGACAAGACTAATATGAAGGAGCTGCCAACATTCAAATACAATCCCAATGCTGAGAGACTTGGGATCCTTAAAAAGGAAAAGACAACTTGCCCAGTTTGCGGACAAGACAGAAACTATGTTTATCAAGGACCCTTCTATTGCATTGACGAAGTTGAAGGCATTTGTCCTTGGTGCATCAAAGACGGTTCAGCAGCCAAAAAATATGACGGTGAATTTCAAGACGCTGCCCCTCTGAAGTAGTGAACATCCCCAAGAAAAGACTTTCCGCAGGTACTCCTTTCGATTCAATACACTAAACTTGAATAATAGTCACTTTAATTTCTCCTACTAGTTGCCTTTACGCAATCCTCAAATGAGTATTCCTTAAGATTTCCATGTCCTTACAGATCTTTGCATCCAACACCTTCGCGTAATGCTGAGTGGTCTTTATGTTGGTGTGGCCTAGCATCTTACTCACTGTCTCTATAGGGATGCCATTCTGAAGCGTCACCGTTGTAGCAAAAGTGTGACGTGCTATATGAAAGGTCACATTTTTGTCAATCCCTACGTCTTTTGCTATCGTTTTTAGATACTGGTTAACCTTTTGATTGGAGTAAACGGTAAAGATTAAGTCTTCAAGATCCAAGCTGTCTAGATTGGCATACTTGAGAATGATGCTCTTAGGGATAGGAAGAAGAGGTATATTAGATTTGGTCTTAGTTTTTGTCCTTTTGGTCTTTATCCACTCAACTCCATCACTGGTTTTCACTATCTCAGAAGCTTTGAGGGACTTTACATCTGCGTAGGCCAGTCCTGTAAAGCAAGAGAAAATGAACAAATCACGAATGAGCTCCAAGTTTTCCTTTTCAGGTTTATAATTCATGATACTTTCAATCTCGTGCTGTTCTAAGTAAGGACGCTCAACTGGCTTACATCCCAATGAAAATCCAATAAAAGGATCTCGTTTGATCCAACCTGAATGAAAGGCTCTACTGGTCACTTTCTTCACCAAAGACATGCACTTTACTGCTGAATTATGAGCGTGGCCTTTCTCTGTTCTAAGAAAATTATAAAATCCAACTACATGATCATGCGTGAATCTACCTATTGGAATGTCTGAAACGTTGTCTTTTTTGTTCAAAAAATCCCGCAAATGGCGCATTCCTGTTCTGTTTTTCACCCAATGTGTGTAGGAATTGTTCTTTCCTATGAGTTTTTCCAGCTCATCTACCTGCTTTTGGAATACTTCTATGATGCCCTGGTGTCTTCCTTCACCTTTTCCTTGCAGTGAGTTAACAACCATTTGAGCTGTCACTACATCATATTCATCTTGGAGTGTTGTAAAAGCCCTGTTGCATTTACTAATGACATTTTCAATAAAGATATTGATGCGCTTGCCCTCAATATGCTCGCGCAATCTACACCTAGACCGTTTGGAATCCCAGTCATCAGGTTGTACTCGGATGCCTAGAGACGTCTTAGCAGATTTTCCGTTAATGGTTACTCGCATCATTAGCGGAGCACCTGAGTTGTTTTTTCTTTCTGATCGTAGAAAGAATAGAATACTGAAGGTCGATTTCTTTGACTTCATAACGTAACAGTGTTGTGCCTTGATGTTGTATTAAAACAAGGCTGGTTACGTCTCCTGATTTCGCATTTGCAAGGTAAAAACCCTACGCAACACCCAGCTACGCAAAAGCGCGCAATACCACGCAATCTTTGTGCAGCACTCCATTGAGCTAAATCATACCCCAAAATGTGATGGGGTACGATTTGGGGTACGCTGCTTTGCGCCAATTTGCGCAGACTTGCGTCTACTTTAGTGACAACTTTGCCCCTATTGCACTGATTTTACAACGATTTGCACAGATGTGATACGGGTTCATGTAGAGCGTCCATCACCACCACCTAAGCCCTTCAGTACAACTGAGGGGCTTTTTTAATGGCCTGAACCTCCTTTTTCATCAAAATATTGACTTCCATAAACACCAAAGTGGTAACCACGCGATTGTGGTTACC
>Ga0209199_1004502_pt1 | contig 12793 bp, 15 predicted proteins | sample COGITO_mtgs_1105_7_FD_184805 | JGI IMG/M metagenome (GOLD analysis project Ga0209199, IMG submission 184805) | Pelagic marine microbial communities from North Sea - COGITO_mtgs_110523 (SPAdes) (version 2) | ecosystem: Environmental > Aquatic > Marine > Epipelagic ...
GCTGAAGTGAGTATTAAGTGAGTGTTGGAAATAAAAAAAGCCCCCACTTTACGTGAAGGCTTGATTTTAATTGATTGGAAACTAAATTATTCTGCTTCCTGAGATGCAACGTATTGCTCAATCTGAACATTCATACCGTTCACATCCATCCAATCGGAGAATGTAGCAATTTTACCGTCTTCGTCAAACGAGATAACAGCATACCATTTGTTGTTAGCCGGAGCTCCTGTAGCTGTGTGTGTGGTCATCCAAGTTCCATAAACCCGAAGAATATTGGGATTGGGATCTGCACTTCCACTTGAGAAAGTAGACCCTCCCCAGAATCCTTTGTCAGATCCTATTAGACCTTTTCCTTCTACAAAGGTTATGTCTTCAAAGTTGTCGAAATAACCCGTTAATGCAGCACTGAAATCGTCATAACCCAACAACTTGTTTTCGTTGTAGTACGGTGGCGACCACTTTACAGAATCTGCAACCAAAGACATCAATCCGTCTAGGTTTTCTTCGTTAAAATTCTGAGTAAAAGATTGAAATGTAGCAATATTTTTCTCGAAAACAGCTTGGTCTTCAGCTGATGGTCCTGCTGGAGCTTGATTACAAGATGAAAAGATTATTGGAGCTGAGAGAATCACATAAATTAACTTTTTCATTTTAAATGTAGTTATGATTAATAGCTTTCAATTTACGAAAAAACTTAATACTTGCAATTTGTAAGTAATATTTGTTTCCCAATGCTACTCGCATCGCTTGTTGCTTTAGTGGGGTTTTTTATTTCTAAAAATATCTGAACTTACTTAAGATGTCACATCTGTCATATAAAAAACCCCCCACTGGGAGGGTTTATTGAATTAAATTAGGTGGTTGAATTTATGTTAATTAATAAGTTTTTATTTCATTTATCATGTAGTCTTTTACATATTCCATTTTACCTCTTTCTGTCGCCAGCTTAATGAATTCAGTTTGATTTTGTAACTCATCATAAAGCATAATGTGATCATTATCGTTTTTTCCTGAAACACCTACCCAATGAGTTGCTCCACCAGGATTATTAATGTCATAAGTTCCAAAAGCAACCCATCTCCCTTCAAATTCTTTTTTGAATTTCTTCACGATTTTATCGTGTGCTGTTTTGAATTGAATAGGGTCTTCAATTTTATAATCCCAAATATGTGTCCTTTTATAATCTTCATTGGTTGCTGCTTGTTCGCTAAGAACTCTTCCAGAGTATTGTTCACCCCATTCCTCAACATAGTTACTCATTTGAGCCCACCAAAGAGGTGCTTTCTCTTCTATATTTGTTCCTTCCCAGAGATCTTCTCCAATTTCCCACCACCAAACGAGCCGATGGGTCATACCATTATCAGCGCCTTTTCCAAAACTTTCAATCGCAAATCCACCTTTATTAGGCTTCATGTCTGCACAACAGGTATCATAGGCGGCCTCTATATCGCTTTGGGAAAAATCTTTTGCCTTGATCTCCTGAACATTGAAGACTATAGTTTGAGCTGATAGAGTTGCAGCCACTAACAAATTAGCCATTAATAAAAATACTTTTTTCATTTTAAATTGATTTATAATTAATATTCCTAAAATAAATAAAATAATTGCAAAAAGCAACTTATTCAAGTAATTAGATATTGATGTTGAAATTTAAAGAACAAGGCGATCTTTATTAATTTTAAAAATAATCATTCGTTATCATAGATAGGCTAATAATCTAAAACAGACACATTGCCAAGACCATATTTAACTACATATATTTTTAAAAATAACAGATTTCATTCTCAAAACTGTAAGGACTTTAATGGTATGGTGAATTCAATTCTTTGATTGTCACTTACATCCCATGTTTCCATTTTTATTTTAGTATCGTTTTGTTTCCAAAAGATATTAATTAACCCAAAATGGTTTTCCATAATGGGACCTTCAATCCTGTTTTTATTTGGAGTGGCAAAGTGCCAAGTTGATGAAAGACCGCTTGAGGTAAAATCATAAAGAGGATAAAAAGTAGTGTCTAATTTAGAAATCTCAGAGTAATGTACATCCCCTGAAATAAAGATAACACCATTCGCCTTTGTACTTTTTATCAATTCAACCATGCGCTCCCTTTCACTGGGAAAATTTGACCAAGACTCATATCCATTCCATTCTACTCCAAATTGAGTTCCTGTGGATATAATTCTTACATCTGCCGGCTTTTTAAGTTCATTTTCTAGCCAAATCCATTGCTGTTTTCCAAGTAAAGTTGGTGACATATCTAAATGGGGCGCATAGTCTTTTTGGTAAAAACCATATCTTGTATCATTGTCATATTCTCCGTTATATGGTTTTAAATCATCTCTAAATGTTCTACCGTCAAGCAATATTATTTGAAGTTTATTATTTCCATATTTGTTAATATAGGAGTGATAAATACCTTTATGTTTTCTTCGTTGTGAAGATGCAGGCTCATCAAAAAATTGAAGGAATATTTCCTTTGATTCTTCTTTATATTCATAAAATTTACCAATATCATTCCATCCATAATCATGGTCATCCCAAGTGGCTAGAATAGGAACTTTATTTTTTAAGTCTATGAATGACTTTTTATTCCCCAAAAGTTTGTATTTCTTTTTAAGACTATCCATATTTTTAGTATCTCCGTAAATATTGTCACCAAGAAAAATAAAAAGATCAGGATTGTGTTTTATAACATTATAAAATATTGGAAGTGGGTGCTTTTCCGAGGCACAAGATCCAAAGGCAATTTTTGTAATTTCAGGATAGTTTTTTGTTTGTTTTGGTTTTTCAAATGATTCAACACAAGATTGAGAGATCATTATAAATAAAAAGATTAAAAGAATCACTAGCTTTTTCATAGTATCTAATTTATCAATACAATGTACAAAACTGTTTTTAAAGCTTGCAAATAAAGGTCCAGTGGGAAGGATCTTGAGGAATTATCACAATTGAAAATATATTTTTAAAAATATCCAATGTTACTTGAGGAGACTCCTAGCATTAATCAAAAGATTAAATATTTAGATTGTTATGTTCTTTATATAATTACTACCTATTTTATTCAATTAGTAGATGTAGTCTTGATAATTCAGTAAATTGTAGCAATAAAAAAATTCATTCCATGACACAGGACTATATTGTAATAGGTGGTGGCTCTGCAGGCTCTGTTCTTACCAATCGCTTAAGTGAAGATCCTTCGAATAAGGTATTAGTGTTAGAAGCAGGGAGACCGGATTATACCTGGGACTTTAGAATTCACATGCCTGCAGCATTGACTTATTTACTTACCGGAACTAATTATAACTGGGGCTATACATCAGATCCAGAACCCTTTATGAATAACCGAAAAATAGCACAGCCTAGAGGGAAAGTTTTAGGTGGTTGTAGTTCTATAAATGGAATGATATGGATTCGTGGTAATGCGATGGATTTTGATAAATGGGCGAATGACGATGGACTAGATTCTTGGGATTATGCACACTGCTTACCTTATTTCAAAAAAGTTGAAAATAGACTTATTGGTGGAGATGATTATAGAGGCGATAAAGGGAATTTAAAATTAACCACCCCTAAATGTGATAATCCGCTTTTTGATGCTTTTTTCAATTCTGTTCAAGAAGCTGGTTATCCTTTAACCGAGGATGTTAACGGGCATCAGCAAGAAGGATTTGGTAAGTTTGACCAGACTATTCATAATTCTAGACGATTGAATGCTGCTCGTGCATATATACACCCCATAAAATACCGTAAAAACCTTAATGTGGTAACACAAGCCATGGTAATGCGTATTCTTTTTGATGGGAATACAGCTGTTGGTGTTGAATACAAAAAGGGTAGAAAGACATATAAAGTTTACGGAAAAGAAATTATTTGTTGTGGTGGAGCTATTAATACGCCTCAATTATTACAAGTTTCGGGAATAGGAAATGCAGAACATTTAAAGAGTTTAGGGATTCCTGTGGTAAAGGATTTACCTGGAGTTGGAGAGAATTTACAAGACCACTTAGAAGTATATGTCCAATGGGCTTGTAAAAAACCGGTTAGTTTATTTTCAGCTTTGAGTCCTTGGAGAGCCCCTAAAATTGGATTCGATTGGTTGTTTAGAAAAAAAGGAATTGGTGCAAGTAATCACTTTGAAGCAGGTGGTTTCATTAGAAGTAATGACACTGTAGAATATCCTAATCTACAATTCCATTTTTTACCATTAGCAATTAGATACGATGGAACTGCTCCTAGCGAAGGCCATGGTTTTCAACTACATGTTGGGCCTATGGGAACTGATGTTAGAGGAAGGGTAAAAATAAAATCTGCGGATCCATTGGACTATCCTAGTATATTATTCAACTACCTTTCTACTGAAAACGAACGAAAAGAGTGGTGTGAAGCAGTACGATTATCAAGAAAAATTATTGAGACTGATTCGATGAGTGAATTAATGGGGAAAGAACTATCTCCCGGAGCTCATATACAAACTGATGAAGAGATTTTAGATTTTATTGCTAAAGAAGGCGAAAGCGCATACCATCCTAGTTCAACTTGTAAAATGGGTGTAGATAGCATGGCTGTAACAGATGCAAACTTAAAGGTGCACGGAATTAACAACCTTAGAGTTGTTGATGCTTCGGTTTTTCCTTATGTTACCAATGGAAATATTTATTCACCAGTTATGATGGTAGCAGAAAAGGCCGCCGACTTAATCCTAGGGAACACTCCTTTAAAACCAGAGCAGCATCCTTTTTTCAAAAAAAAAGGTAGTCTATAAAAATCAAAACTTAATTTCGGAATCAGTTTGGTGTTTTCGGAGTGCTTTTAAAATGGAATAGCACAAAACTAACATAAGAATGCAGACAGGTAAGCCCGTAACAAGCGAACCTGTTTGCAAAGCTATGAGTCCTCCTCCATATACAAGAGTAGCAGCAACAAGCCCTTCGGCTAATGCCCAAAAAATACGCAACCATACAGATGTTTTTTCTCTACCGCCACTGGTTATAAAATCTATAACTAGTGAACCGCTGTCGGAAGAAGTTACAAAGAATATTATTCCGGCAATAACCACAAATAGAATACTAAAATAGGATAAAGGGAAATGTTCTAATAAGCTGAACAAAGCCGTTGTAATATTTTCGTTTACAGCAGCCGTAATATTGCCTTCACCAAAAAGTTCTATATGGAATGCAGTACTTCCGAAAATAGAAATCCATAAAATACTTACCGCCGAAGGGACAAGTACTACGCCAATGATTAACTCTTTTATGGTTCTCCCTTTAGAAATTCGGGCAATAAATAAGCTTACAAAAGGAGCCCAAGCAAACCACCATCCCCAATAAAAAGTAGTCCAACTACTCATCCATGTTGTTCCTTTGTAAACTTCCATCCAAGTAGCTGTACTTATTATGTTTTGTAAATAATAACCTGTACTTTGAATTGTAGATCCAAGAATAAATAAAGTAGGACCAACAGCTAACATAAATATCATTAGAAGTACAGCCATTATTGAAGCTATTTTACTGAGTATTTGAACGCCTTTATGTAATCCTGAAACGACAGAAATAGTAGCAAAAACAGTTATTATAGCAATCAAAATTACTTGAACACTAGTGCTTTCTACTATACCAAATAGGTGATGCATACCTGAGTTAATATGCTGAATACCTAGACCAAGTGTAGTTGCTAAGCCAAACATTGTAGCAACTACAGCGATAGTGTCTATAAAATGACCAATAGGACCTTTTAATCGATCGCCAAGTAAAGGATACAATACCCAACGAATACCCAAAGGAAGTCCTTTATTATAGGAAAAGAATGCGATGGATAAACCCATTAAGGCATAAATAGCCCAACCGTGAAGTCCCCAATGCAAATAAGAAAGATTTAAAGCATTTTGTGCAGCATCAATAGTGCCTGCTTCTCCATATGGAGGATTAGAGAAATGTAATATTGGTTCAGCAACACTGTAAAACATCAACACCAAACCTATACCAGCATTAAACAACATGCTTATCCAAGCCCATGTACTAAACTCTGGTTTGCAATCAGGTCCACCAAGCCTAATGTTTTTAAAACGACTAAAGGCTAGGTATATACAAAAGATGAGAATAACATTAACACCAACAACATAAAGCCAACCAAATTTTGCTGCTATAAAAGCTTGTACCGATTCGAAAAATACACTTACGGACTCTTGATAAATAAGCGTAAACAGTACGAAAAAGATTATTAAGGTAGCAGAAGGAAAAAACACCCCTGGCTGAATACTCTTATAAATGTCGTGGTTTTTAATCTCTTTTTCTTTTATAATGTAGTTTTTTTAATGGTGTAAATTACAATAAGTCCAATGAAGTAAATTTAATTATTAATCAGGTTTTTTAGCTTTCTTTTCTATACTCTCAAAAAACTTAAACTTAACTAGTTGGCTAAAGCCATAAATAGACTAGAAGAAGCTTAACCATACAAGTGTATCGGATCACACGACTTATCACTATCACAATTTGAACAATTACAAGGGTCACAAGTACAGTTTTCACAACGGCCTTCATTTTCACAGGGAGGGCATTTGCGATGGTTATTAATTATATCTTTCACAATTAGTAATGTACAAAACTATTTTTAAAGCTTGTTTCATTATATTGTATTTAAATATTATTATGTGGGGAGCAAATAAATGGACTGACTCAATGATTAAAAAGTATTGGTGGTATATTGTGCTTGTGATTATAATGTTTATAATCGCTAAAATGTTTAATTTACTTTGATAATGGAACAAAAATAAAAGATTCTACGCCAGTTTGCAATACTTGTTGTTATCCTTATCGCAATTTTACTCAGATACTGTATCTGACGTCTTTTGATGATTTAGACGGTTTTACTGGTGGAAGTCGACAAATGAAATAGAGTGCTGATATGAGAGTTGTATGAGAGTTAAAAATAAAAAAAGCCCCCACTTTACGTGAAGGCTTGTTTTTACTGGTGGTCCCACCTGGGCTCGAACCAGGGACCAACTGATTATGAGTCAGTTATTAGTGCGTGTGTTTATATCTTCTTAGTTTACTAAATGTCAATAAAAACAGTACTTAAGAAAGAATTTAACTAAAAACATTATTGCGCTTAAACTAATTTATTGCATTTCTATGTGCAATTTGAGTGCTTTTTATTAATTTTGATGTATGACAGCATTCGACCCTTTTGATATTGGTTTTTATTTTGACTCTAGAAAGTCTAGTGAATCTAAAACTGACCCTGGATATTATCCTATTAAGCTTCGTGTATATTCAAATAATGTTAATGAGAAAAAAAAGAAGCTCTTTGGTCTTAAAAAGAAAGCTACTCCAGAGTCTTGGAAAAGAATAGAAAAAGCTTTTTTCGGAAGTGGTTCTAATCTATCTCGAGAAGAAAAAGAGCTTAGGGAGTTTCTGTTAGGTGTTCGTCAAGAAGCACAAAAGTATAATGACCCTAACAAAGCCAAAACTTTAAAACAGTTCAAAGACCTATTTAATAGCGATACAAACTCAGATACTGACACCTTATTAATATGGGAAAGATTTGAGCAGTTAATCGAAAGAAAAATAGAAGCTCGTAAATCTGAAGGAACTATAAAGGCATACCGAGATGCAAAAGCTTCTTTCTTAAGGTTTGACCCTACTCCAAAGAGATTGATTTATGACATTGATATTTCCTGGTTGCATGAATTTATAGAATATCATGTAGAAATAGGAAATAGCGAAGAAACTGCAAAGAGCTATCTAAGACAATTAAGAGCTGTTTATACTAGTGCGTGGAAAAAGGGAGTAATATCTGGTAGAGATAATCCTTTTACAGATGACGATGCACCTTCACTTGATTCTAATAAACGAAGAACAAAGCAGTTTAATCTATCTAAAGAGCAAATCGAAACACTTGTAGGATTAGAGCCAACATCGTATCACATGAAGAAGGCTAAAGACATATTCTTTTTCTTGTTTATGTTTTCTGGACTAAGGTTTTCCGATATGCTTATTTTGGAATATGATTGGATATTAACTGACGAACTAGGAAAGCGTATTGATTTTGACCCAGTAAAAACAAAAGGTCGAACTAATCTAAAAGGGGAGGTTTGGATAACTCCAGAGATTCAAGAAATTATGGATAGATACCCTGGAGGAGGGAAATACATTTTTGACTTCTTAGAAGATGACATGAGCTTAGAGGCTATTAAAAAGAAAAAGCATTCAATTATAGCTAACGTCAATGATAACCTAACTAAGCTAGCTCATAAGGGCGTTAAGCTGCCTTCAAAGCTGTCTACATATCATGCAAGATACTCAGCGGCTAGTTTTATAAGTAGAGAGACTGGAGCGTCAAAAGAAGAAGTAAGTGAACAGATGGTAAACAGCCCAAAGATGGCTTCAGGATATATTGATACACCAGAGAAGAAGAAAGCTATGCAATCGGTTTTATCAAATGTTTTAAAAAAAGATAAGAATGAGTAATTAATAAATGAATTATTAACGCTCTTGTGTTGAAACTTGTGGAATAACTAATTGAAATATAGCTTGACAAAGGGGGTGTGAAAGATGTAATATTGCCCCATAAGACGATAAGATTTGTAAATCAAATCAACGCATAAAAAAAGAACATAAAGATTTAAATAGTCCTCATGTTTTTTTTGTTAATAATTATAGCTTTTAATTAATAACTCCTAAAAAAACCACTTGACTTCGCATCTAATTGAGTGTAATTTTATGACATAAAGCAACAAGATTTGTAATTCAAGTCTAAGCATAAAAAAAAGTGGAAACTAACCCTAGGGAAAACAACCACCTTAATATCGAAATTCACAGCTCCGATATTCAAAGGTATAAAATTTCTAATAGGGTTAGCTACCATGCTAATGTTAATTTAAATTTTTACCAATGAGTACAACCAAAACCTTAATTGAAGCAACTCCAGAAGAGATTGTTTCTAGAGTAGCAGCTGCAAACGAATCAATCATTCGGAAAGTAGTAAACGAAAACAACCGTCCAGAACCATTTATTGGAGTTCCCGATGCAGCAAAAATTTTTGCAGTTAGTCAATCCAACATTCGAAAGAAATGTACAGAGAATCTAATCCCGCATTACCAAGAATTTGATAAGAGCCCAATCCGTTTCAAAGCCTCTGAACTTTATCAGTATATCGAAAAGGGGTATGTTAAAACGTCGATTGAAGTTAGGCAGGAGGCTACGGACTTCGTTAATTCAAAGAAATAATGAATCCTCAATATAATTCTTTAAAGGGCGAAGCTCCTATAAAGGATAAACCAACTAATTCATTTATTAGGAAAACTGCTAATGAATGGATTGAATTGGCAAAGAAGCAGTTGCCACCCAAAATGTTATTTAGTGAGTTTTGGCATGAAGACGAGCTTTGTATTTTGTTTTCCGATACGAATCTCGGTAAAACGATTCTAGGTGTTCAGATAGCTAACTCTATCGCTTCAGGAAAAGCAATTGCAGGCTTTTTAATGGAGGCTAATGAATCAAAGGTTTTGTATCTAGATTTAGAGCTTTCAGCAAAGCAGTTTGAGCTTAGATACTCCGACAATTACAGCAGTCATTATCATTTTTCTGACAATCTCGAACGCATCGAAATAAATCCTGAACATATACCCGAAGGGGATGTCAGTGAAAAGATTAATCAGGACATGGAGGATGAAATTATATCCTCAAAGGCTAAAATTGTAATTGTAGATAATATAACATGGCTTCGCAGTAATAATGAGACTGCTAAAGACGCTCTTCCACTAATGAAACATCTAAAACAACTAAAGCACAAGTATGGACTCTCAATTTTAGCTTTAGCGCACACACCTAAACGAGATTTAACTCGTCCTATTACCGGAAATGATTTAGCCGGAAGCAGGATGCTTATGAATTTTTGTGACAGTTCTTTTGCTATTGGAGGCTCGAGTCAAGACTCTGGAAAAAGATATTTGAAACAGGTAAAAGCTAGAGCAACTTCTATCGTTTATGGGTTTGATAATGTCATTGTTTGTGACCTCCATAAAGAGACCAATTTTCTGGGCTTTGAATACTTAATTGAAGAGCCCGAAGGACTCCATTTAAAAACCATTTCAGAGGACGACATTGAGGTAAGAAATACAAATATTCTTGAAGCGTTAAAATTGGGAACAGATAAGGTCAAAATAGCATTTGACAATAATGTGTCAAGGCAGACGATTTATAACATACTGAAAAAGAGTAAGTTAAAATAAATGTGTAAAGCAGTGTAAACCCTGTAAACCCCTTTACACCCTTTACACTGCTTTACACATTCTAAATAAAAAAAGTATGAAAACAACTATAAGAAAATTTGAACAAAATAGATATTCAGCTAATAAATATTGCCCTTGTGGGAAGTCAAATAATGATGGAAAATTTGCAACTGAAAAAGGGTACAAAAATCAATCTATTGGACACTGCCATTCTTGCTTAAAAGATTTTTGGTCTGAGTCAGGCTCCTTAGTTCCATTAGACAAATATACAGCACCTAGAAAAGTTGATTTAATGCCCGAATATTATGTAGAACAATCTTTTTCAAATCATGAAAATATTGACTTTATAAAGTTTTTAGTCAATGAGTTTGGAACAAGTAAAACGGAAGAGATTATTTCCAGATACTATTTATGCGGTTCAAATAAAAATCCTGGCGCTGTAATATTCTGGCAAATAGATAAAAACAAGAAAATTAGAACTGGAAAAATAATGGAGTACAATTCCGAGACGGGTAAGCGAATAGGATTTCCAAGCTGGGTACATTCCTTTACTGAGGACTATTCACTTCGACAATGCTTTTTTGGAGAACACCTTATTCAAATTGATAAACCAATAGCAATCGTTGAGAGCGAGAAAGCCGCGTGTATTTTATCAGTCTGTAATCCTTATTTTACTTGGATAGCATCTGGAGGTTCAAGTGGACTAAACCAAAAGAAATGTGAGGCATTAAGAGGCTATAACGTTACGCTATTCCCCGACCACAGTAAGTATGAGGAGTGGAAAAAGAAAGTCTCTGATATAGGCTTAAAATGTGCTATTTCAATTGAGGCTGAAAAGTGGTTTGAAGAAGGTCTAATCGGAAAAGGTGAAGCAATTGATGACTACTATTTGAATTTAAATAAGGAGGTAAAATCATTGAATCTTGAACGCAAGAAAATAGACCCACAATGGGAACCCTTCTATAACCAAAACAAAGATTATATAGATGGACTCAGCAAGTCTAAGTAAAGTTTTTGTAACACATATCTAGTAGTATGCAACCGTATGTAATACAGCCTTTGATTCTTGTATAACAAGCCTTAGCTTTAACTATTGTATATATAAAGAACCTAATTATGGAGTATTTAGATGAGATAATAAACATGAGAATTAAACCTTCTGACAAAGAAAAATTAACTGCTTTGGCATCTTCGGATAATTTATCTGTTTCAACATATTGCAGAGTGCAATTGACGAAAGAATTAAAGAAGGAGTAATGGACAAAACGAGCTTATCAGTTCATTTACATATTCGAATGAAAGTAAAAGACATGGAAGCGTTAGAGCGTGAGGCGCTTGAATTAAGAGAGCCACTTAGTACTTATTGTAGAAAAAAATTAACGAGTGATTTAAAACAAGAATAATGGCGATACACAAAGTAACATTAGTAGAGGGTGCAACAGACACCCTTTTAGCAAAGAAGAAAAAAAGTAAGGTTAAGCGCATTAAGGTTAACTATCAGCTTTCCGAAACGACCCTAAAAGACATGAAAAAAAAATCTGGTTTAATTGGAAATAAATACTCCACACAACAGGTTTTTGATGAATATATAAAGATTACAATCAATGAGTAAATTTAAACCTATGTTAGTTTCATTTGATGACAAGAGTTTCAAAGAAGCGCAGGAAAAAGCTCAAAATAAACACCTATTAAGAGTTGAAGCAACTGAGTGGATTGAGGGCGTTTTAAACGTTTCTAATATTGACGTTCAAAAGCTTCATGAAGATATGACACAATACTTTAAAGAGCTTGTTAGCGAAGCTTATAAAGACGTTAACCAATTGGAGCTTTCAGCATCAAAACTGATTGAAGCTAAAGAAATAAGAATGTATGAACTTAGAGAGATTAAAAGCAAATATGAGGCTATTGATTTACCACTTACAATGGTTGACGAGATACCTACCTTTTCAGTAGATAAAAAGGAATATGAGGTATGGACTCGGTCTGAGAATATGAACAATAAATTAACTAAAGGGAATGCTTTTATTTTTGCTTTAAACCAACTCTCTGGAGACATTAATGTTTCTCATAGATTTATTACAAACGCAACATCTGGAGTTATTAGATATGACTTATTTAAGAATGAATATCTAGTAAGTCCAGAGTATATATTTAACTAAGTACTTTGGTTTTCATAGGGAGTAATTGGAGGTTAATTAGCTTTCCTTTTACTCCTAAGGAAACAGATAAATTCAGCACAACAACAGCACAACAACAGCACAACATGGCAAAAGAAGACATAATAAATAATAGATACAAGAAGGGTGAGTCAGGCAATCCAAATGGACGAAAAAAAGGCTCATTGAATAGAAAGACAATAGCTCGAATATACTTATCCTACCTTCAAGAAGAAGTCAATCCTTTGACAGGGATTAAAGAGCTTCTAAGCAACGAAGATATGATTACTTTGGCATTGATTCATAAGGCAAAGAAAGGCGATGTAAATGCCTATAAGGCGCTCATGGATTCAGCTTATGGAGCAGTAAAACAAAATGTAGAAATAACAGAAGGAGAAACCCCAATATT
>Ga0209199_1004504_pt1 | contig 12787 bp, 10 predicted proteins | sample COGITO_mtgs_1105_7_FD_184805 | JGI IMG/M metagenome (GOLD analysis project Ga0209199, IMG submission 184805) | Pelagic marine microbial communities from North Sea - COGITO_mtgs_110523 (SPAdes) (version 2) | ecosystem: Environmental > Aquatic > Marine > Epipelagic ...
TGAATTAACCGCTCCACGCTTTTCGATCGCCTGGGCGTAGAGCCGGCCGGCGCGGTAACTCGAACGCACCAGCGGGCCACTCATGACGCCCGCAAAACCGATTTCGTAGGCGCGCTGCTCCCATTGCACAAATTCCCCAGGGGGTGCCCATCGAGTGACCGGATGGTGCAGTTTTGATGGGCGCAGGTACTGGGTAATTGTGATCAAGTCACACCCAGCCTCATGCAGATCGACGAGTGCCTGATCAATCTCGTCTGGTTCTTCACCCATGCCAAGAATTAAATTACTTTTGGTGACTAGGCCGGCATCGCGCGCCTGAGTAATGACATCCAGACTCCGATCATAACGAAACGCTGGTCGGATTCGTTTGAATATTCGTGGCACAGTTTCGACGTTGTGGGCCAAAACTTCGGGGCGGGTGGCGAAAACAACGGCGAGGAGTTCAGGGTTCCCCGAAAAATCAGGGATCAGCACTTCTACACCGGTGTCGGGGTTGAGGAGCTTGATTTGAGCGACTGTTTCCGCGTAGAGCCAAGCGCCTTCGTCGGGGAGGTCGTCACGGGCGACGCCGGTGACGGTCGCGTAACGTAGGTCCATTTTTTGCACCGACTCAGCGACCCGGCGGGGTTCGTCAACGTCTAAGGGGTCGGGCTTCCCGGTGTGGATTTGACAGAAGTCACAACGTCTAGTGCACTGCTCTCCGCCAATCAGGAAAGTGGCTTCCCGGTCTTCCCAGCATTCGTAAATATTGGGGCAACCAGCTTCTTGACACACAGTGTGCAGGCCCTCGCTTGCCACAAGATTGCGAATCTTGGTGTATTCGGGTCCAGTCTTCATGGTGGTCCGAATCCACGATGGCTTTCTTTCGATGGGAACCTCAGCGTTTCGGGCTTCGATCCTCAGGAGCTTGCGACCTTCAACGGTGGTTCCGGTAAATGCGGCATCGGTAGTCATGGGGCATTTCCTCCAATGGGGGTGAGTTCGCGAAGATGGGTCTGCAAGATAGGTAGCACCGTACTAGGGGTGAGTTCACGATGCGATTCTTGACTGAGCGTGGTGACGGTGGCATCGGTAATTCCACAAGGAACGATGCTGTGGTAGGGATCGAGTGAGTTATTGCAGTTGAGGGCGAACCCGTGCAGGGTCACTCCTTGGGAAACTCGAATCCCAATAGCAGCAATCTTGCGCGCGGGTAATGGGTGAGTGACCCAGACGCCGCTGCGTCCGTCAACCTGTTCGGAAACTACCCCAAATTCACTACACACGCGCATCAACATTTCTTCGATTCGGCGCACGTGGGCGACGACGTCCATGGGATCACCGAGTCGAAGAATTGGGTACCCGACAATTTGACCGGGGCCATGCCAAGTGATTTTCCCGCCTCGATCGACATCGATTACCGGAACATTTGAAGTGGGCCGCTCATGTATTTCTGTGCGTTTTCCCGCTGTATACACGGAAGAGTGTTCGAGAAGCAGGATCGTGTCTTCTCGGGAGCCCGAAACGACTTCGGCGTGGACCCTTTTTTGGTAGTCCCAGGCCTGCTGGTAGTCAATTTCGGTACCGAGCAGTTCAATTTCCAGCATGTGAAGCTCCTTTACCGAGGCTCTCGGAGAGAACGGTGTCAGCCGCGCGTCGACCGCTGACCATCGCCCCTTGGATACTGGAACTGGCAAGGTAATCCCCCGCGAGATATACCCCACCGGAAACCGCGGGCGGGTTAAAGTCGTGCGGGGGAGCCATGACGGGAAGTGCGTGTTGAATTGGGTAATGGCCAACTAGCTCCCACGAGGAAGCGTCCGTATTGTGCATTGTGCTCAGTCGAGCCACAAGATCGAGGTCACGTTTATGAACACCGATTGCTGAAGTGGAAATCAGTTGCATGCCGGGTGCGTAGCTGGGCACCGCATTGGTCAACACGACACTGTTTGTGATTGGACCTTCCGCGCTCGCGTTGACCACTACAACTGGTTTTTTTTCATCGAGAGTGCCTAAGGGTGCGAGGTGATACCACGTCGTCACCGAGTTCCATGCCGGGACACTTACCCCGCTCAATTGCCCCGACGAGGTCGAATCAGTTGCAACAATCACCGCCTTGGCATTGATAATTTCACCACCCACGTGGACCGAGTTCGGTGAGATGGAAGTGACGGCGGAATCAAATCGAACGGTCCCCTCAGGCAGTGCGTGAAAAATTTGTTCCGGGATTGCTTGCATTCCACACGCTGGAAGGGAAGGCTTTCCTTTAACAAATGTGCGCAGCACAAAGTTCATGAATCGACTAGACGTGGAAAGTTCCTGTTCAAGAAAGACACCTGAGAAGAATGGCTGGACCACTTGGGAATAAAAATCACCGCTGACTCCAGCACGCTTTAGGGCTGAGTGCGAATTGGTGTCGACTTCGAGGGCGATTGCGGCGGGTGATTTGTTCGACTGGGCTAATGCGTAGCGCAAGAAAGCGGCTTTTGAGCCCAGAGATCCCGATCTGATCGAGCTAGGCAACCAGCCCAGGAGTTCACGGGGGTCACCGAGTTTAATTCGCCCGTTGTCCGAAGAGGAAATAACTCCAGCACTAAATGCGTGAAGGTCGAGTGCTTCGTAGTCCAGAACTCGTTGGCCTTCAGGGTAGGCGGTGTTGTATAACTGAAATCCGTGATCCATGTGGACCCCGTCAACAATGTCGGTGCGCACCCGACCACCGACACGATCGCCTGCTTCAAGAACCAATACCTCGACGCCATGGATGCAGAGTTGTCTCGCGGCCGACAGGCCCGCAAGCCCGCCTCCAACAACGACTACCGGTGGAGTGGTCACTGCGAATCAGGCGCCCGGTTCTGCAAGTGCCGCACGAATCGCTGATTCAATATTTTTGTCCTGGAAATCAAAGTTATGTTTTTCAAGTTCTCCAGGCAACACGCGGGAACTGCCGAGAACCTCAGTAGAGAATTCACCTAAATAAATCCTCAGGGCAATGGCGGGTGCAGGCAGAAGCGTTGGTCGGCCTAAGACTGCGCCCATCACTCGGGTAATTTCGGCATTTGTTTCTGGCCGGGGTCCGGTGAGGTTCACCGGGCCGTTGATTGCAGTGTTGTTGAGGGCACACTCGATCGCTCGCAGTTCATCGCGCATGGAAATCCACGACCAGTACTGTTTGCCGTTCCCCAGTTTGCCGCCAACACCTGCTTTAAATAGGGGGAACATGCGCTCCCAGGCGCCGCCTCGTGCTGAAACAACTAGGCCGGTGCGAAGGTGAACGACCCGAATCCCGGCGTCACTGGCAGCTCGGGTGGCGCCCTCCCAAGCGACCACCACGTCGGATAGGAAACCGTGACCAGCGGGAGCAGTTTCTGTGACTGCAGTGGCTCCGGTATCGCCGTAAAAACCAATTGCCGAAGCGCTGATCAGGGTGTGCGGTGTGTGTTCCATCTGAGCAATTGCGTGGGAGATCGTTTCGGTGCCGTTGACTCGACTGTCCAAGATTTTCTTTTTATAAGAGTCACTCCAGCGGTGATCGCCCACTCCGGCACCGGCAAGATGGATCACAGCGTCAATGTCACCGAGATCACCGACGAATCCGGTGTCTGGTTCCCAGCGCACTTCCTCTGCTGCAACCGGGTCCCGTCGAACGAGCTTAATCACTTGGTGTTGAGAAGCACGCAGTTGCGGAAGCAACTGCGACCCGATGAGTCCGCTAGCCCCCGTGATTGCGATGCGCATAGCTACAGGCCAAGCTCAGCATCAAATGAAGCTTCTTCCAACCGAACCTTCATGGTTGAAAGGAAGCGGGCAGCATCTGCTCCGTCAACCAGTCGGTGGTCATAGCTCAAAGCTAGGTAGACCATTGAACGAATAGCAATTACGTCTTGTCCATTGTCATCCGTGACAGCAATGGGACGCTTGACAACTGCTCCGGTGCCAAGAATGGCTACCTGCGGCAGATTAACAATTGGGGTGTCAAACAATGCCCCGCGACTGCCGGTGTTGGTTACCGTAAATGTTCCACCCGAAAGGTCATCTGGGGAGACTTTGCCGGTGCGAGTTCGCTCGGCTAGATCGGCAATTTGACGTGCGATCCCGGCAACGTTGAGGTCGCCAGCTTCGTGGATAACGGGAACGAGTAGCCCTCGCTCGGTATCAACGGCAATGCCGATGTTTTCGTCCGCGTAATACGTGACCGTGCCGGCAGCTATGTCAATGGACGCGTTGATTTGTGGGTATTGCTTTAACGCTTCAACAGAGGCCTTCACAAAAAACGGCATGAAGGACAGCTTTACGCCTTCACGTTGTTCAAATGATGCCTTCACTCGCTTTCGGACGGCAGCAATTCGGGTTACGTCAACTTCAACGACTGTGGTGAGTTGAGCCGATACCTGCAGTGACTCCACCATGCGCTGGGCGATCACCTTGCGCAAGCGACTGAGGGGTTCGGTGGTTCCGGCAAGTGGGCCACTAGCAAGTGTGGTTGGTGTGCTGGGCTTTTGTGCGGTAACGGGGGGATGTGTCGGCGCTGGTGGATCTGTCGCTACCGACGCTGTTGGCGCCGTTGGCGCTGCGGTTGCGCCCGCCGAGGCTGCCACAACATCGGCTTTGGTGATCCGGCCACCAGCGCCGGTCCCTGCAACGGTGGTGAGGTCCACTCCCGCATCACCGGCCATGCGGCGAACCAATGGTGTCACGTAACCCGATTGGGTCGACGCTGCGGGTGCTGCGGGTGCTGCGGGTGCTGCGGGTGCTGCGGGTGCTGCGGGTGCTGCGGGTGCTGCGGGTGCTGCGGCAACACTAGATCCGATCCGGCCAAGCTCGCCACCAACTTCAATGATGGAGTCTTCGGGTGCGGTGATCTTGATGAGCACACCGGCAATCGCGGCGGGAATTTCAGTGTCAACTTTGTCAGTAGAGATTTCAACAATTGGTTCGTCGACGGCGACGGCATCACCTTCGGATTTGAGCCAGCGGGTGATGGTTCCTTCCGTGACACTTTCGCCCAATGCGGGAAGCACAATGATGCTTTCGATGCCTGCCGCCGCAGGCGCCGAAACTGGGGCGGCTTCCTCAACAGCAACTGGTGCGGGCGGGGTTACGGGCGGGGTTACGGGCGGTGCCGCAGGGGCGGGAGTCTCGACGGGCGCGCCAACTTCGGATTCTTCGCCGATCAAGGCTAACTCCGCGCCAACTTCGACGACATCATCTTCTTGGGCGGCCAATGAAAGCAGGATTCCGGTCACCGGGGAAGGAATCTCAGTGTCGACTTTGTCAGTTGAGATCTCGACGAGCGGCTCGTCGGCGTTGACATGGTCACCCACGCTTTTTAACCAGCGGGTGATAGTTCCTTCGGTGACGCTTTCGCCGAGCTGTGGCATCTTGACGGAAACTGACATTGGGGCTCCTAGTAACTCTGCATTGGCTTTTCAGGCATGGGCATGAAGTGGCTTACCGGCGAGGGCGAGGTGGGCCTCGCCCATGGCTTCGTTTTGGGTGGGATGTGCGTGAATCAGGGTTGCAACATCTTCTGGGTACGCCTCCCAGTTAACAATTAACTGGGCTTCGCCGATTTGCTCACCCACACGCGAGCCGACCATGTGAATCCCAACGACAGGTCCATCTTTTTGAGAAATAAGCTTGATGAAACCAGCCGTACCAAGGATCTGGCTTTTCCCGTTTCCACCGAGGTTGTATTCATAAACATTCACATTGTCACCGAAGGCTGCGCGGGCTTCCACTTCATTCATGCCCACGCTGGCAACCTCTGGTTCGCAGTAGGTGACTTTGGGAATATTGATGTCAGCGATCACAACCGGGTTTTGACCAGCGATCTCTTCGGCAACAAAGATTCCGTGCTGGAATCCGCGGTGAGCAAGCTGCAAACCAGGAGTGATATCTCCGACGGCAAAAATACCGGGCACGTTTGTGGCTAAGCGCTCGTTGACCAGGACCCAGCCGCGATCCATTGCGATATTATTCTCCTCGAAGCCCATGTCTGCGGTGCTTGGTCCACGGCCAACAGCAACGAGAAGAAGTTCCGCGCTAATAGCTTTGCCGTCTTCGAGAGTGACGTCCACGCCCGAGTCTGAGTGGCTCGCCGAAGCGAATTTGGTTCCGAGAATGAAGTTAATACCGCGTTTGCGATAGGCGCGTTCAAGTGCTTTGGACACGGCTTCATCTTCATTAGGAACAAGATGCGGCAGGCCTTCAACAATCGTCACGTCGGCACCAAATGATTTCCAGACACTGGCAAACTCCACTCCAATGACGCCGCCGCCCAGCACGATCACGCTTTTGGGCACGTAGTCTAAATTCAGCGCCTGATCCGAAGTCATGATGGAACCTGAGATTTCCAGGCCAGGGATTGATTTCGCATATGACCCGGTCGCCAGCACCACGTTTTTTCCAGTGTATTTTACGCCATCGACCTCAATAGTCTGTGAGTCGACGAGTGTGCCTGCGCCCTCGACGAAAGTGACATTGCGGCTCTTTATTAGACCCTGTAGTCCCTTATACAGGCGGGCCACAACACCGTCACGGTATTCATTGACCTTGGGCATATCAATGCCCTCAAAGGTGCTTACTACCCCAAAGTTTTCTGATTCGCGGCTTGAGTCCGCAACCTCGGCTGCGTGAAGAAGAGCCTTGGTGGGGATGCAGCCACGGTGAAGGCAGGTGCCGCCCAATTTGTCTTTATCGATGAGGATCACGGAAAGGCCAAGTTCAGCGGATCGAAGAGCGCAAGCGTAGCCACCGCTGCCCCCACCAAGGATCAATACATCTGCAGAAGTCATGGCCCTATCCTTTCACCGTAACGTGTGGGAGTGCGCAGGGGCTACTGAGCCCAATTGAGTCCGCTTAGCCCGCACTGAGTTCGCGAGCAATTTGCACGAGAGTGCGCACTCCAGCTCCCGTTCCACCCTTCGGGGTGTAGCCATAAGGGGCGACGTCATTGTAGGCAGGGCCGGCAACATCAATGTGGACCCAAGGTTGCGAATCAGGGACGAATTCCTGCAAGAACACGCCGGCGGAGAGCATTCCGGCCAGTCCATCGCCGATATTTGCGATGTCCGCTGTCTGGGATTTGAGGGTTTCCCGAAGGTAGGTGGGCAGGGGCATACCCCACATTTCCTCGCCGACCATCCCACTTGCTGCAACAACCTGATCACGAGCGGACTCGGTGTTGCTCATGACACCGGCGATTCGGCGGCCCAATGCAATGCGTTGCGCACCGGTCAGGGTGGCAATATCAACCATGAGGTCGGGTTTTTCCCGAACGCTCATTCCGATTGCGTCAGCGAGCACAAGTCGACCTTCTGCATCCGTGTTGAGAACCTCAACCGTGGTCCCGTCGAAAGTGGTCACAATGTCGCCAGGGCGCTGGGCGGTGCCACTGGGCATGTTCTCGGCTGCTGCAACCCATCCGGTCACCTTGAGGTTCAGACCCAACCCGGCGATTGCGCTTACTGCGGCGATCACGGCAGCCGAGCCGGACATATCGGCCTTCATTTCATCCATTTTGGATGCTGGCTTGATCGAGATGCCACCGGTGTCAAATGTGATCCCCTTGCCGATCAAGGAAAGGTGGGCTTTGGCCCCTTTGGGCGCGTACGTCATTTTAATCAAGCGGGGTGGTCGAGAGGAGCCGAGCCCAACCCCCAAAATCGCGCCGCAACCGCTCGCCTTTAGGGCTCTTTCATCCCAGATCTTCACCGTTACGGGAAGGGAACTAACGGCCGTTTTGGCCGCGCTCGCCAAGTCGGCCGGAGCGAGGTCGTTTGGGGGAGTGTTGATCAAGTTGCGGGCCACGTAGATGGAGGCCGCAACTTTTTGGGCTTGGGCCAGTGCCGACTTCATGTTGGAGTTGAGTTCGGTCGGAATAGAAATTACAAATGAACCTACGCTCGCCGGACTTGGCTTGGTTTTGTATTCGTTGAACGTGTAGGCGGCGAGAGCGCACGCGATGACAGTTGCGTCGACATGCTCAGGAGAGTGACCACCAGAAATGGCAACTTTCTTGGCTCCAGAAAGCGCGCGAACACCATTACCCATCGCTCGTCGAAACTGCTCGAGGTCGAAACCGTTGCGGAAATCACCTAGGCCAACTGCGATGAGTATCGGAGATTTGACCCCAGAACCAGATGCAAGTGTGATCACCTCACCGGTTGTACCGCTTCCGCCCAAATGCGCTATTTCGGTGGCGATCCGTCGTGCTTGAGTCGGTGTGAAGCCGTGGGCAACAAGCTCCACGCTATCGCCCTTGCCAGGAGCGGTGTTCACAATCAAGGCGTCAGCCACGAGGTCTTTCGGCTTGGTCGCGGTAAGCGTGAAGCGTGGGACAGATGGTGCAATCGTGGATTTTGCGCGAGAGGTAGGGGCACTTTTCTTTGCGGTAGGCATGCTCAAAGTCTAGGCTGTCGACTATGTCAACCCAACCCTCGGACCTTTTGCACACCCCACTGTTTGCCAGTCACCAAAAGCTCGGGGCAAAGTGCGCAGATTTCGGCGGTTGGGAAATGCCGATTGAGTATGAAGGAGCGGTGGCCGAGCACGGAGCGGTCCGCTCAACCGTGGGGGTTTTTGACGTATCCCATATGGGCAAGCTTCGGGTCACGGGCCCGGGAGCGGTCTCGGCTCTCAATTCAATTGTGGCGAGCGACTTGGCCAAAATCGGTAATGGTCAGGCCCAGTACTCCATGTTGTGTAATGAAAGTGGTGGAGTAGTCGACGACTTCATCATTTACCGGTTCACTGAAGACAACATATTTATTATTCCTAACGCGACAAACGCAACCAAAGTTTTTCACAGACTAAGTGAGGCACTTCCGTCCGGGATCATAATTGAAAACTTGCATAATCAGTACGGGATTATTGCCATCCAGGGACCGTTAGCGGCAAATGTCCTTGGCCGCATGGGCCTGCCATTTGACTGCGACTACATGAATTGGCTGCAGGTGAATATGGAGGGTGAAAGGGTAATTATTTGTCGGACCGGTTACACGGGTGAAGCTGGATTCGAACTCGTTGCACCGGTAGGCGTGTTGCAACACCTGTGGGATCACTCGATAGCCGCTGCCGCGCAAGTGGGCGGAATTCCGGCTGGCCTGGGCGCGCGAGATATTCTCAGAACCGAAATGGGTTACCCATTGCACGGCCAAGACATTAGCCCCAGCATCTCCCCCCTTGAAGCAAAGATTTCCTGGGCGGTCGGGTGGGACAAGCCCCATTTCGATGGTAGGGAAACATTACAAGCTACCCGCGTAGCGGGCGCTGTGCGTAAACGTGTTGCGCTAAGAGCAGTGGGCCGGGGAATCCCCAGAGCCCACATGGATGTGTACAGCGATCTTGAGTTGCAGCACAAGATCGGTGAAATAACGAGCGGAACTTTCTCGCCAACTTTGAAAGAAGGAATCGCAATGGCCCTGGTGGACGTTGAGCATGAAAAATTGGCAAGAATGTTCATTGACGTGCGGGGTAAGGCACTTGAATCCGCCAACGTCTCATTGCCATTTATTGTGGCGAGTCCGAAGTAAAGGATTGCAGTAGTTCAACACTTATTTGCGCGCCGACGCCTTGATCATCGCTAAGGTCAAGTGGTAGCCCGGCGGCAATATCCATTCGCTCAACGGCCTGACCCACCGCGCGATCAGGGGATGTAGTTGCATTGCGCCACCAGCGACTTGCTTTCATTGATATTCGGTGGCTGATCAGAGCTGCTGCAAGTTCTTGGGTCGAGCCCAAAATAACTGGGGTTTTGCGTACAGCGGCTTCGAGCAGTGCGTCAACGTAAAAAGCAATCGCACCGGTCGAGTCTAGGAGTGCTAGCTCGCGTGGCTGCGCCCGTGACTCGCGGTTGTCGCGCATCAAGTTCACGGTGGCAGTGATGTTGTCCATGACCTGTTGATCGCTCATCCCTGGTGGTTGATGGGTCACCTGCCACGCATCTTTGCGGGCCAACAATCCAATGATCGCTCGAGTAACTACCGGTTCGGCCTGAATATCGCTCATGAAGTAGAGCAACGTGGCGCCGGCATCCACCGCGGCGTCAACGGCAACCACTCCTGAACCGAAGTCACCTGCTGTGGGTTCAAGTCGGTGCGGAGTAAGTACGGTCCCTCGTTGCTGCCACCAGGTCACAAGCTCAGCCAGTGACCCTGTAGCTCGAGGGTTAATGGTGATCTCGCTGTTGGGAGTGAACGACTCAATCCGGTCAAATGGGTTTTCGCTTTCATAGGGAGAGCTCACGGCGTCAGGATATGCGCTCGACGCCCGCAAAAACGGTGGGTGCACCAAATGAGGCTTTGCGCGACGCCCGGCGCAGCAGTTGCAAGATCGGTGAACCAATCAATGCGATCAGGATCACCGTCAACGCTGCGCGAGGCAGGTCAAAGCCAAGAGACGTCGTGATGTTGAACCTGATCCACGCAAGAAGGTTTTCACCGGTCGCTGCACCGGGTGTGAAAGCAATCTGTTCGGGAAGATTAAGTGAGAACGGCCAAAACCACAGGTTCATGACGAACCCAAATGCCACACAGGCGATCGCGGCATAGAGGCTCAACAAGAATATTTCCCACTTACCGTTTGCTTTGGGAAGGAGCCCTGCGCCAAGCCCCACCCAGGCCGCCGCCAGCATTTGAAACGGAAGCCACGGTCCCACTCCACCGGTAAACATCGCCGAAGCGAGTAGCGAAATAGACCCCAGGAGGAATCCGAAGCCAGGGCCAAGGGCTCGACCAGCCAAGATCAGAATCACCCAAATGGGTTCAATCCCACCGAGTCCAGCGCCAAGTGGTCGCAAAACAGCGATGACTGCGGCCAAAGCTCCCAGCAAGGCAATTGCTTTTGCGTTGAGGACACCGTCGCTGATCTGAGAAAACACGGTTGTCAGGAGCAGCGGAATGATTATTGCAAAAAGTAACGGAGCTTCACTCGAGTTGATAACTAAAAATGAATCAGCGGGTGCAACAAATGGCCACAGAAAACTGAAGACACCAATCAGGCTGAGTGCGGCAATTGATATCGCCGAGGATCGGCCTAAAGGGACCGCGTGCACTAGGCCGGCTCTTCTTCTAATGCGTGAGCGATTTGCTCAACCGTGATCCAGCGCTCGGGAGCCAGGATTTTGGACACTTGTGGGGCAAACATGGGGGATTCAGTGATGACGGCAGGGGTTGGACCACTTGCCACAATTTCACCATCGCCCATGATCACAACGCGGGTGGCAAGTTCTGCAACAAGTTCAACATCATGGGTTGCCAACAAGATGCTGTGACCACTCTGTGCCAAGCCGCGAAGGACCTCACCCAACTTCTTTTTGGTGGGGTAGTCCAAGCCACGAGTGGGTTCATCAAGCAAGAGCAATGGTGGCTTTGCGGCCACAATCAGACACAAGGCCAACAGCATTTGCTGGCCTTCGGAGAGATCTCGGGGGTGCGTAGGGTCGCACACCTCAGGTGCCATGAGGGCAAGCAGCGCTCGGGTCGTACCGAGCGCGCATCTGGCATCAACATCTGATGCTTTACATTCGGCTCCAACGCTGAGGGCTCCAAAAAGATCGTGGGGCTCTTGGGGAACGAATCCAACATGGCGTAACACATCACTGGCGGGAAGGGCTCGGGGATCCACACCATTGATGCGCACACTTCCTTTGAGAGGTTCTTTAAGCCCGACGAGCACGCGCAGCAAGGTTGATTTCCCAGCACCATTTCGACCCATAAGAGCGGTTATCTCACCGGCATCGAGGTCGAGGTCAACCCCACGCAGGACGCTCTGATTTCCGTATGCGAAGTGGAGTTTGCGCAGGCTAGCAATCTGCTGTGTTTGGGCCGATACCGCATGGACGGCAGGTGAGTGGTCGGCGAGCAATGCGCGAAGGGGAGGTGCCGCCCGACGCGCATCGCGGATACTGATCGGAAGGGGATCCCAACCCGCAAGGCGACCTAGGTGAATCACGGGTGGGGCGATAGGTGAGGTTTGCATGAGTTCGCTGGGCAACCCGGAACTGATCTCACCGCCTTCCAGGAGAAGTATGGAATCGCAATATTGCATCACCCGTTCAAGTCGGTGCTCAGCCAAAACCACGGTGATGCCTAGATCATGAACCAGGCGATGCAATGAAGCCAAAACTTCTTCGGCCGCGCCCGGGTCAAGAGCAGATGTGGGCTCATCGAGAACCAAAACCAGTGGCTGCGCGGTGAGGACTGATCCGATTGCTACGCGCTGCTGTTGACCACCACTCAACGTGCGCAATGGGCGGGTGCGCAACTGCGTGAGTCCCAGTAGATCCAGGATCTCTTCGACCCGACGCCGCATCACCGATGGCGATACGCCCAGGCACTCCATCGAATAGGCGAGTTCGTCCTCAACGAGATCCGTAACAAAACCTGACACCGGATCCTGTGGGACGAAGCCCACGAGATCTGCGAGTTCGCGCGGTTGATGCTCTTGGGTTGAGCGACCATTGACACTCACTACTCCAGCTAGATGCCCGCCAGTGAAGTGTGGAACTAGTCCATTGATTGCGCGCAGGAAAGTTGTTTTCCCGCTGCCGGTCGCCCCCAGTAGGAGCGCAAGTTCCCCGGCCGGGATCTCTTGGTTGAGGTTTCGCAACACCGGTTCGGCTTCGGTGGAGTAACGAAATGTCACGTTGTCAAAACGAATCATGTGCGGACCCCGACTCTTAATTCAGCGTCCGCATCCGAATTTAGATCAGGTGGACGAGGAGAAGACAGTGCGGGAGTGCAGGCAACCGTAAAGGCGATTAAACCCCATAAGGGCAAGGCAGGCCAGTTGTTCAGCTCAGGAG
>Ga0209199_1004506_pt1 | contig 12782 bp, 10 predicted proteins | sample COGITO_mtgs_1105_7_FD_184805 | JGI IMG/M metagenome (GOLD analysis project Ga0209199, IMG submission 184805) | Pelagic marine microbial communities from North Sea - COGITO_mtgs_110523 (SPAdes) (version 2) | ecosystem: Environmental > Aquatic > Marine > Epipelagic ...
AAGAGCATGCTGGGAGGCATGCTGATGAGATGATGCCAACCTCTCAAACGTGGCCCTGTGCATCCCTTTAGGCCGATACCCTTTACCATGCAAGAAACCACGCTTCCATCCTAATCTGTCACGCAGATTATCTGCCGATCTGGATGACCGATTACACTCGTTTTCTCTCTGGCTCTCATACACAAGGCCCCTGCACTGCCTGCAACCTATAGAGTCACCAATGTATAGAATAGCGACTCTCCTACCACAGCAACTGTTTGGGCACTGAAACCAAGGTCTACGTCCACCGTAGTGGCAATCCGTCCATTCAAGGTCGACTGAATAGACTACATCGTTCCAATAATCTGTGTGTGACTTGTGTCGGTAGGTGATGCAAACATCGCCATAAGTTATTAAGACGCCTACTGACGCCACTGGCTTGCCATTTATAGACCACTTCCACTTGGCGGACTGACCTAACAGGTGAGACCCTTCTCTGAACAGTTGCCGTATATCAATCGAGTATGATCCAGACGTCGTTTGCTTACCATTTCTGTCACCATACCAACCACTTCCGAGCCCACCCATAACGCCTCCACATTGTCCCGAAATAATTAAGTAAAAATTTAACTTAATCGTTCATCAAGTCCATGGTAAGCGATAGCCCATGTCTGTCAACACACGCTAGGTATGGGTATTTCGAATGCTGTTTTTAGAGCCTGTTTTTAAAACGGCTATGGCCCACTATTATAAACACCCCCATATGCCCCATACCCCTTCCCAATGGAGGTTTTTCGCTCACAATAGCTAGCAAGAAGCCACACCAGACACTGGACACCCTTTTAGGGGGAGCCTCCCATGTCCTCTTAAATGTAGGGAAAATGTCTAGGATAGTGGGTGCGTATCATTCAAAGACAGAAAAATATTGCTCCCCGACTAAGATCATAACTTAATTTACGTAGACAGATTGTGCTTTAGGCACACGCTTGGGTACACGCATCTTGACTAATAAATAGTAATTACAGTACATGGACATATAAAACGTAGTTACGACTCCCCCCATCTCCACCACACACGAGTTTCAATAAGAACTCTTGAGACTCAGAATTAGCCTCGTTACCCTCCTAAACAAGGGTTTCGGGGCTTTTTTATGCCTGTAATATTCTCATAGACGTCCATCCGTGGTTGTAGAAGCTCAACGCTATGGGTACACTTAATGGTACAAGCTCACCATGTACCTAAAATACATGTACCCAAAAAGGCGTAATTATGCCCAAACTAGCAACTACATTGACTGACATCCAAATAAGACACGCCAAGCCCAAGGATAAGGAATATTCATTATCCCATGGGCAAGGTTTGTCATTGCGTGTACGTACTAATGGCACAAAAGAATGGATTTTACGGTACAAGCGCCCATTCACTGGAGTACGAACTGCCATAAAGTTGGGTAATTATCCCAACCTTTCAATTAAAGATGCTCAAGATAAACATACAAACTACCTTAACCTACTAGCCAAGGATATTGACCCCTTAGAGGCTCGGACATCCAAAGGTCGAGAAGAGCAGGCCAGTAAAATCAACACATTAGAATTAGTTGCTGCTAAGTGGTTTGAAGTAAAGATGACCAAGATCACAGAAGACTTCGCAAAAGATATTTGGCGCTCTCTTGATTCGCACATATTCCCAAGGCTGGGCAGCCGCCCCATAAGCCAAATTGATGCGCCTATTGTTATTGAAGTGATCACACCTGTAGCAGCCCGAGGTAACTTAGAAACTGTAAAGCGGCTATGCCAGCGCCTTAACGAGATAATGACCTTTGCTGTTAACTCAGGCGTCATACACCACAATCCACTAACAGGCATTAGAGAAGGGTTCGCCAACCCCGTAAAGAAGCACAACCCCACGTTAAAGCCTGACCAACTGCCTATGCTGATGTCTAAGCTCAACTACGCAAGCATTAACCTAACAACCCGCGTAATGATTGAATGGCAGCTACACACGATGGTACGGCCTATGGAGTCTGCGGGTACTCGCTGGGAAGAAATAAACTTTGATGACAATACGTGGACAATTCCACCTGAGCGCATGAAAAAGAAACGGGAGCATATTGTGCCATTGTCACCACAGTCATTAGCACTACTAGAAGTAATGCGGCCTATAAGTGGACACAGGGAGTATGTTTTCACAAGCCAGCGCGACCCCTTACGCCATGCCAACCAAGGATCACCTAACGTGGCCCTAAAGCGTATGGGCTTTAAAGACATGCTTACTGCTCATGGCATGCGAGCCCTCGCCAGCACAACACTTAATGAAGAAGCCTTTGATTATGACATCATCGAAATGGCCCTTGCTCACATAGATCCTAACGAAACCCGCAGGAGCTACAACCACGCCAAGTACCTACTGAGACGCAGAGTAATGATGGATTGGTGGAGTAACCGAATAGACGAAGCGGCCACAGGCAACATGAGCATGACTGCAAGCACACGAGGCGTACGGGCAGTTAACTAACCACTTTTACTATGCCTAGGCTCATTACCAAAAAGGCGGCATACCTACCCGCTCTGGCACAGTATATATTTGTAGGTCGCAGAGGCATCTAAGTTGAACATTATTCCCCCGACTAAATACTTGAATGACGCACCTCCATTGATTGTAGAACTGGCTGAATCCATCCGAGAGAAATACAACGCTGATCTCGAGAAATTAACGGCAGGATCTGAGAGTCTCCTTTTAGCCACTAAAAAAGACTTCACTCTTCGTGAAACAAGAACAAGGCAAAATATTTCGATAGTATCTGACGGTCGAATGGAGATCGTATGGCAACGTTTAGAAAAATATCATTTAGATATGCCTAATTACGTTGATCCGTCTTTAGAGTTTTATGGAGCTATTCAAAATGCTCTACGCGCAACAGAGCCTCTTGAATCACTTACACCAAAAGAGCGAGATCACACTGTTAACATGCTCAGCACCAATTTGATGAGCTTATCGAACCAACTCAACAAATTACACCTAATAGACCCAGTGCTCCCTTACATATCCGACGACGAGTGTACCGACTTAAATATGCATATCGTAGACAAGGATGTGCCCTTCTCTCCTGATTATCACGGCCCACTGGTGCCATTTACAATCCCAGACCTTCTTGAAAGGTATGCAAACCAGATGACCGTAAGTAATTATAATTCAAATACTTTGATTAAACGCCCAAGTCGAAATAGCGATGGGCTTTTATATTTTTCTCGCTCTATGGGTCAATACAACTTAGACACCTATGGTAAATACTTATCCGATACCATCTAAGTCATAGCTTCAGTTTTTTTTCCAGACCAGAACACTAGCCCCGACAAAATCAAAGCATCAATCAAATCAATGACACCCTAGCTGAATAAATATAGGGGGGGGTAACTAACCACAAAAAATATCTATAGTTAGTTACCTTACCTCAGAGAATCCACAGAGCTATTGTTACCCCGTAACAACTAATGAGTACGGAGTAGCATGTCAAAAGAATACTATTACTTACGCCAAGACCTAGAGTCCCTCTTCCAAATCTCACGGGCAACCATTTATCGCTGGGTAAAAGAAGGTTCTTTCCCACAGCCCATCCACTTGGGCGCCAATATGGTGAGATGGAAAGTCTCAGATATTGAGGCATGGGTGATAGCTAGGGAAGCCACTAATCTCAGAGGTGGCTCTGATGCGTAATCATAACCCTGTAAAGCGCGCTTCTACCTCTCCAGTAGCTCCTAAAAAAGCTATCGCAGCAATGTGTGCCTCGTGTATGGGTTGCACTAAAGATCATATAGAGGAGGGCTTTAAAAACGAAATTCGTAATTGCTCTGCACCACACTGCCCATTGTATTATGTTAGGCCGTATAAGATGCCTATACATATCCCACCACAATAATTTTTAACAATAATGCGAATTAGGCTATGGCTGGCTTGGTTTGTCTTTTTTGTAAAGTGGTAGGTGTTTCATATTATCTTATAGCAGGACTAACCAATGGCTATGACAAACCAAAGCCCATACAAGATTGGTGCAGACTCATACGACATCAACACGCACAATAATAAGTTCTTATGTTTCACTGACATTCTGGACACTATGCACGCTCAAATGCAGGCAATGCTAAGCCATCATAATAAAATAATCGTAGTAAGGATTGATTTGCACTGTGAAAAATATACATCAGGCAACAGTGAGCTATCTAGGTTCATGTGTAAGGTTAGAAAACGGCTCTACAGCCACTACAAATGCACGCGCTTTGGTTACCTATGGGTACGTGAGCAGGAGCGTTCAAAGAGCCAGCATTATCATGTAATGCTTATAATCGACGCTAACAAGATACAGCATCCTTCGGCACTATTGGGTTGGTTGCAGGAACGTTGGTCTGTTCGGGGGCATCCTAGACCATACGTCCCAAAGCACTGCTTTTATAAGATAAATCGTGGTGACGACAAAGCATTTAGTGAAGCGTTTTACAGATGCTCATACTTGGCCAAAGCTAGAGGCAAGGGCTATGGCAGCTTGGGTGCTAATAACTACTCTGGTAGTCGTGTAAAACCACGTTATCAAAACATTCAATGCTGCTAAATATGCACTTTTGGCCAAGTTTTAGGGTCTATAGCCTATGATTTCAAGATCATCGAATTCAACTGTTTGGTTGTAGTCTACACTGTCACGGTAAATACCAATCCGCACAGCATAATCACCATGCTGGGCATTATCATATGATTTGGTAGACGCATTTTCTATGTTGAAGACTAATTCACCATCAATGAATATTCGACAAAAGCCCTTTGTCTTGTGAGGATATGCATGCATCTCTATGTCATGCCACGCGCCATCATTTAATAGTTCGTAGGACATGTTGTGTCTGTCTGGATTCGTCATCCAATTATATTCCCACATGCCATTAGGAATTTTTTGCGTGTAAACATATAGATTTTCACTGATGTCAGTAGTGAATCGGTCAGGTTTAGGTACCCACATTGTATATTTTTTAGGATAATACCTAACTCTACTCCAAGTTGCGCATTGAGGTGGGCGGTCTATGTAGACAGCAGCAATTGGACTACCACCACCAGCACTTTTTTGGGCCGATTTAATCTGCGCAATCATCGTTCTGTCTGTAACTTTATTGTTATCTGACCTGAACTTAAAAATTGCTCGTGCAGCGTAGCTGGGATGTATTTCTTTTTTGCCTATTTCAAATCGTTGAAAGTGGATTGAGTAATTAGAGTGCATTTCTGGGGTTAGTGTAAATTTAGCAACCCCTTCATTTATTTCAGCAGCTTTGGGGTGATAACCACTTGGTTGTATACTAATTCCCTGACTGTAAATTTTTGTTGAAAAATCATTAAAAATTCTCCAACTTGGTTGGATGACAGAATCATCGCTCAGTCGGACGCGACCTTTATCACAATCGATTCCACGTTTTTCTAATTCAGCCTGATATTCACTATTATCTGGTTTACTAAGTAACAAACGACAAACAGTCTTGTCACTCCAGCCACTCATGTCTTGAGACAATGCGTGTGTTGCCATTAATGAAGCTGTCAGTAAACAAACAACCCGAATACAGAAATTCAACATAACCGCCCCTAACAACCTAAGCTTTATATTAGATAATACTGGCATAAATTTGCTTTATCTATAGGAAGAATACCAATTTTAACCCTTACAGCAGTTTCTAAGAAGAGCTAATGAACATTGGTAGCATTGCAGTGCCAGATGAGCGAACGTAGCTTAGAGTATGGCTGCAAGGTGCTTAATCGATGTTAGAGCGGGTGTGGAGTGGGTAGAGCTATGGCAGCTAAAGCTTGAGGTAGATGCTAGGCTAGTCATGCATGCGAATAACCTAAAGTGATAAATAGCCATACCTGCTAGTTTGTATAAGTCGATCTTAAACGGCAAGGGAAGTTATATAGTACGAAATGGCGGACTATACCTGTTACCATGGTCTTATTGAATAACACCATCAATAACCTTTGGATTGTCACCTACAACTGGGGTAACCCAACTGGAATCTATAGCTGTAATATATGCACTGGTCTTTGATGAGATGTTAGTTTCAGCATTTACGGCAGAAGCTGTTAGTGTGGCACAGTTTGATGAATTAACTGAGCTGGGCACCTTTCTTATTAAGGACTGTTTAAGGATGTAATTATCGCCATTAAAATCTGTTAATTGAGTACCATTTTTAATATTTAAGGTTCTTACAAAGTCACCCGATATAGTTGCCCAAGGAAGCCCCCAAAGGTATTTCCCATCGCTACCAATATAACTAGGCGTGTAGTCAGTCCCTTGAGCAGTTCCATCGTTATACACAATATTACTTCCAGAGATAACGGCGTTAGTGAATCTAATCGGATCACTCAAAGTAATGCCAGTTACTGTTGCGAATACCCCATCATTGTCAGTGTCATAATTGCTTGTTGAAGAGTCTCCAGCATCGTAACTAATACCCAGTATCGTTCCATCCCAAGTCGTCATCGATGAGGGTCTATTAGAACCTGTCTCTCCACCCTCAAACCAAGCATTACGCTTGCCTACATATATTTTTTTCTTGTTATTACTTGCATCAGTGTAATGGCCGAAAACGTGAGTTGTTATGCTCACCCGACTGCCACTTGTGTTAAAGAGTTCATAATTAATCACACTGTTCAGGTAAGACGTTCGACTCTTACAGGTTGTCTGAAGAAGCGCATCGTTGGTGTCATAGTCATGTTGAGCTATAAATTCACTGTTCCAATTGAGAAGATAAGTTAACTTTTTACTTGAATCTGAGCGATCGACATAGCCAACTTTAGCCATGCCAGATGAACCATCAGAAGAGGTGTGTGCATCTATATAGCTTGTATAATTGGAGTCATGATAGGGTGTAGAGGCACTATTACTATCGCAACCACCACATTTGTTTCTTAGATCAGCTTCGTGCACAAACTCTATACTTACTTTATCTCCAACATTTTCAATCACCAAAGATGCTTGCGATATATAAACTGGGGAAGGGTTACTAGCAGCAAAATCTAGCCTCAATTGTCCATAAGGAGCGCTAGATGTTGGCTCTTTCTCCACAACAGTATCAGCTTGAATGAAGTATGAAATACCATTTTGTTTGGATTCATAGAGTACTTTACTCATCTGGTTAGATGCATTGCTGGCCCTCGATGTATCTACAATCATGTTGGCCATAAACGGAACATTACTGCCTGAATTATTACAAAGGTTTACGTCAAGAACAGCAAGATATTTGCCAGTTACGATAGTTGACTGGGCTGTTTTATTTAAAATGCACAAAATAGTGTCAACGTCTTGCATAGGCCAGCCAGCCCGTCCAATATAGACCTGAGACCTACCCGTAGCCTTGCTGTAATCTGTACCTGCATCAGAATATGCAGATGAATAACCAGAAGCCACACTTGAAGTCAAACTCGAAGCAACGCCAGTGTTATCTGTTATTAGATCTGCACCAGCAGGTACAGACAAGCCAACAACAGTTGTCGATGCAGTGCCACTACTTCCTCCACCACAACCATATAACGTTATCGCTAAGATAGAGACAATTAGTATATTAATATTCATAATTAAACATACGCTAATAAAGTAAACAATGAAATAGTTTGGCTACAAATGCGTTGCTCAGCTGTGAACTAAATCGGAGCATCATCGAAGGGCAGATCATACCCCTCTTGGTAGATTAATTGAGTGTCCACAGACTTGTGTGCGTTGTTCTTTTGAATGGCTTCTTTAGACTCTTCCACTTTTTTAGCTAGACTATTCGCCCGTGATCTGACTGTGTGAAACGTTGGTGGGTTTAAGCAGGCCTAATGAACGATGCTATTATTTTATAGTATTGGCTGAGCATATAAACTGTCATTGGATTATTCCCGGTGTGTACCTGACCCTCATAAATCCATACCTATGGAAAATGTCGTATCAACGGTATTAAAACTATATATTGGATCACTATCATCGGAAGCTGCTCTGCTGGGGTAATATTTATTTTGCACCCGAAGATCAATAAACACATTATCTGTTAAGTGCAGCTTACTGCCTAATAACATTTGGTAGTGGCTATCACGCGCTACCGCAATTGTTTTAAGTCCAGTCTGGAGGTTATACACGCTACCGCTATAAGTATCTTTATGCCAACCGACACCTAATCCTGTGTAAACGGTCATGTTTTTTGCAATTTCATTGCTAAATATAACCTTGGGTGATATCAATTCCGTTTTACGATGAATCGCGTTCTCATAGCCTTTTCCAATATTCCAACTACGGGTGCTACTTGTACCACGATAATACTCTGAATTACTTTGGTGGTAACCTAGTTCAAGAACAACACCATCACGCCATACATAACCAACATTAACTTCAAATCCCATTTCACCGCTAAGGTGATAAGTGACATCTCCATTGAAGACGTCTTTAGTATTGATGGAATTGTCGTTCAGCTTGCTTGCTCCAATCGATATATAAAAATCTCCAACATTACCAAGCCCTTCCGCATCAGCAGCGGTATTGCCTTTTGGATTGCATGTAAGTAATAAGCATGACTCCTCAACTGGCGCTTCATCTTCTTGATTCAAAGTGGTTATGTTCTGGGCTTTGTCCTCTGTAGACTCTTGTGTGTTATCTAATACTGGAATAATAGGAGCAGCTAGTGAGATATCACTAGTTAGGTCTACTAAAGGCATTGACGGAGTATCAAGTGTGACTTTATCCAGATCCGATTGTGGTTGATCTCCTAATAACTGAAACCTTGCCTGTGCCTCCACTTCTGTAAGCGACAACATTACTTCTGTTGATGGCACTACCAATGCAACGTTGTCTTTAAGCTTGTTTACATCATTGTCGTGAAATGCATCAGGATTTCTTTCATATAAGGCCATCACTGCCTGCCACATTCTAACCTCAGTTGGTTTGACAGCTGAAGCAACACTCCAAAGCGACTTACTTTCTTTCACGTAAACTACTTTAGGTTCGTTACCACCAGCGGCAACTACCTGCGTACCGATAATAATCAGTATTAAACCTATCCATTTATGCACTGGTATAACTCCCTGTTCCCGTCTTATCTTAGGTATTATCGACAAGCCTGAGTAATAACTTAGTAACAGCCTTTCTTCACAACATTTTTCCTAAGTGCCTAGGCAGGCTGCTATTAGATGTGTTTGAAAACTGAGCATAGCAACATATTCAAGCTACCAAGCACAGAGTATTCCTCACCTCACAGGGTTCTTCCTATTGATAAGACGGTATCCACAGTTTGATACTCTTTCATTCTAGTATCAGTATTAGAGTACGTACTGGGGCCATAACGCTTTTTTTGGACGCGGATATCTACAAAGACATCCTCCGTTAGATTTATTTTACTACCCAAAAAAACCTGATACAGGTTTCCATAAGTCTTCGCCACATACGGGTTGTTGGCATAATCTTTGAAACTGAACGTATCTTTATACCAACCCATACCTAGACCTGAATACAACGCCATGTCTTTGCCAACGTCTTTAACAAATAGAACCTTAGGCAATATTGATTCTGTCTTACGACTTGTCTGAGCTGTCCTGTCCAACGATAAATACTGAGCACCAATATTATCAGCTCTATAAAACAGTGAATTGCTTTGCTGGTAACCTAATTCAAGAACAATACCATCACGCCACAAATAACCAACGTTTGCTTCCAAACCGGCTTTACCATATGCACTACTTAATACAGTTCCAACAATCGAATTGTAGCTTTTTTGAGTGTAGTCATTGAGGCTATTTGCTCCAATCGATATATAAAAATCTCCAACATTACCAAGCCCTTCCGCATCAGCAGCGGTATTGCCTTTTGGATTGCATGTAAGTAATAAGCATGACTCCTCAACTGGCGCTTCATCTTCTTGATTCAAAGTGGTTATGTTCTGGGCTTTGTCCTCTGTAGACTCTTGTGTGTTATCTAATACTGGAATAATAGGAGCAGCTAGTGAGATATCACTAGTTAGGTCTACTAAAGGCATTGACGGAGTATCAAGTGTGACTTTATCCAGATCCGATTGTGGTTGATCTCCTAATAACTGAAACCTTGCCTGTGCCTCCACTTCTGTAAGCGACAACATTACTTCTGTTGATGGCACTACCAATGCAACGTTGTCTTTAAGCTTGTTTACATCATTGTCGTGAAATGCATCAGGATTTCTTTCATATAAGGCCATCACTGCCTGCCACATTCTAACCTCAGTTGGTTTGACAGCTGAAGCAACACTCCAAAGCGACTTACTTTCTTTCACGTAAACTACTTTAGGTTCGTTACCACCAGCGGCAACTACCTGCGTACCGATAATAATCAGTATTAAACCTATCCATTTATGCACTGGTATAACACCCTGTTCCCGTCTTATCTTAGGTATTATCGACAGGTCATGCTAATAACTGAGTGATAGCCTTTCTTTCTAGTACATATCTTAAGTTAGCTGAGCATATAAGCTACCAACCGATTATTCCCAGTGAGCGCTTGATCTCCATTAAGTCCCAAGAGACCCTCAGACCATGAATTAGTCACGATAGACTGATGGCTTTGGGGTCTTCCATTCAGCCTTAGGTTTAGTAGAGATACACAGCACCTGAATCCCTCGCTAGATTATTAGTTTGATCCCCACAAAAAGGACTCTGCGGGTAGATCTTAAGGGGTGCCAGCAGCAGATACCACAACTCAATTCTAGTCTTTTCAAATCTGCGCGTTACACCAGAGAGCCCTTATTTAAAACTGGTCATGGCGTCAACAGTTAGACCATAGAGTGGTTAAGCTAGTAATTAATTTAAGTTAATATATATATGCTGCACCTACTCTATCTGAATTGCTATATGTACTATTGTTAGCCCAAGCTCCAACGGCTAGTGTGCTGCCATCGCCACTTAAGCTCACTGACTGACCAAATAAATCACCTGCGCCTGTATCGCTAGCTTTGACGTAGGCCTGCTGAGACCAACTTGTGCCGGAACGGGTAAACACATAGGCAGCCCCAGAACTTGATGCAGAATTATTGGTTTGATCACTATTAATTCCTGTTGTATTGCTATCTTCACCAATTGCGCCAACAGCTAGTCCATTGCCATCAGCACTTAAGCTCACCGAGTACCCAAACTGATCACTTGTAGCCACATTGCTAGCTTTAATATATGCCTGTTGAGACCAGATTGTGCCGCTGCGAGTATAAATATACACCGCACCAGAGCCACCTGCTGAACTATCAGTCTGGTCTCCATTGATCCCAGTTGCATTGCTGGGATCACTTTTCCGGCCAATAGCTAGTGTGTTTCCATCAGCACTCAAACTCACTGAGTTTCCAACTAAGTCCAAAGGATCGCTTGCGTTAGTCCAATTGCTAGGCTTGACGTAGGCCTGCTGAGACCATGATGAACCAGAACGAATAAAGACGTACAACTTAAACATGGGGTTGCTAACAGCTAATGTATTTCCATCAACACTCAAACTCACCGAATATCCAAAGTTTTCATGAATATGAGTGCCCGCATCGCTAGCCTTTATGTAGGCCTGCTGCAACCAATTTGTACCAGTTCGGAAAAATGTATATACCGCACCTTGGTTGTTTCCAGATATATCACTTTGAATCCCGTTGATTCCAGTTACATTGCTGTCCTCATAAAAAGCACCAACGGCTAGTGTGTTGCCGTCACCACTTAAACTTACGGCGTTTCCAAAGTGATCTGCACGCGCAGTATTGCTAGCCTTAATATATGCCTGTTGAGACCACGTAGAACCGCTGCGAGTAAAAGCATATACTGCGCCAGCAAAAGAAACTGAGTTATTAGTCTGATCTCCATTGATTCCAGTTGCATTACTGTCCTCTTGAGGAGCGCCAACAGCCAGTGTATTACCATCATCACTTAAACTCACGGATCTTCCAAAAAAATCACCGAACCCCGTATTACTGGCCTTAATAAAAGCTTGCTGAGACCAACTTGTGCCGCTACGAGTATAGATATACACCGCTCCAGAAGTATTTGCGCCCGAGGTATTTTGATTTCCATTGATTCCTGTTGCACTGCTATTATTTGACTGAGCTCCAACAGCCATAGTATAGCCATCATGACTTAAGCTCACGGAGGCTCCAAAGTAATTACCCACTCTATAGCCACTACTACCGTCGAACTTCCCAATACTACTAGCCATTTCAGCCACCTTAGTACTGGTAAACACCTCCGGTGAATCAGTGCATCCAATTGAATTACAACTTTGCAAAATATATTTTGCGTTAAGGCGTCCATAGAGTGGCACAACATGATCAATGGAGTTAGCCATTCCTGTGGATGCAATATTGTCATCGACTGACGTATAGCCAGAGCCCACTGTAATGGCCTCTTTAAGCTTATAGTAAGTGGCGTCAGACAAGTCTGTCCAAGTAAAGCGAAAGGTCTTAGTGGGAGTGAATGACATGCTCAGGGTTGCAGCTGTTGCAGGCGCAACTGTCGGAGGCGCAAGTGTTGCCGAAGAGCCGCCACAAGCTGTCAAAACTATTGATACGAATAAGGTCAAACCAATCTTTAAAAAAATATCTTTACTCATCATAAAACCAATATATGAATCTAATCTAATACACTAGAGTATCGATGAGCTTATAGATATAGGAATTATTCTGAAAATAAATGGCTTGTGGCTGAGCCAAATTTATTATTAAGGTTGAAGCTTGATTCTGAAGAGTCAAAAGTGGTTGTTAGAGGACATTACTTTCGGAATAGAGTAGGTCGTATTCACATGGCAAAGGATGGCTATAAGT
>Ga0209199_1004508_pt1 | contig 12781 bp, 22 predicted proteins | sample COGITO_mtgs_1105_7_FD_184805 | JGI IMG/M metagenome (GOLD analysis project Ga0209199, IMG submission 184805) | Pelagic marine microbial communities from North Sea - COGITO_mtgs_110523 (SPAdes) (version 2) | ecosystem: Environmental > Aquatic > Marine > Epipelagic ...
GACGTGGCCTACAAAACCATAAGGAGTAGACACTTATGACTAAAGCAAGAGACTTAGCCGACTTAGGCAACAAGACTAGCTTAGATGAGATCAATGATGCTTATGATGCAGGGGCTTTGTCGAACAGGAATATGATTATCAATGGTGCTATGCAAGTGGCACAACGTGGGACTAGTTCAACTACTGATGGATACAATACAGTTGATAGATTCAAGATGTCAAACGCTGGTAATGATGAAGCACCTACAGCTTCACAACAAGTTTTAACTTCTAGTGATACTGGAGTTTGGGAAAAAGGTTTTAGATATTCATACCGTCTGACTAATGGTAATCAGACTAGTGGCGCACAAGCAAATGATAGAATAGCACTGCAACATATTATTGAAGCACAAGACATAGCAAGTATGGGGTGGGATTATACCTCTAGCTCTAGTTATATCACTCTGTCTTTTTGGTGTAAATCTAGTGTTGCACAAAACTTTTATGCAAGATTGCAAACTAGTGATGGAACATCGCAGGGGTTTGCTTTTGAAACAGGGGCTTTATCTGCTAACACTTGGACAAAAGTTACACAAATAATCTCTGGCGACTCAAATTTACAGTTTGATAATAATACTGATACAGGGCTAGTTATTGAATGGGTCATGTATAGAGGGACAGACAAGACTGGTACAATGACACTAAATTCTTGGGGGGCTTTTGATGGTGCTGTAAGAGTACCAGATATGGCCTCAACTTGGTACACAACGAATGATGCAACATTTGAAATCACAGGAGTCCAACTAGAAGTCGGCGACACTGCTACTCCATTCGAGCATGGTAAATCATACGGAGAAGAACTGGCGAAGTGTCAGAGGTATTTTTATAAAGTAGATGGCGCTGGAGGCCAGACCTATAACGCACATATTAGACAGACAAGCGGTTCTGGTACTCAGGCTTATGCTCAAGAGATTAATTTACCTGTTACCATGAGAGCATCGCCCTCAGTAACTGTATCATATCAGGATTTGCATAAACCTGGTGTTCGTTATGACACTATAAACTCTGTGAGCGCAACTGGATCACAACAATCAGTAGGGCTTATTTATGATGTAGCAAATGCTGATGTTAACTCTATATCAACCCAAGTGCGTAGCTTAAATGTTACCGCAGATGCGGAGTTATAATCATGGAAAACAATATGAACATTACATCGGCACAATACCAAGCTGACATGGATGGCAACAACTCAGGCATCCAAGCAACAATAGACGGACAAGAGATGTCAGTCCCACTAGACCCAGCCAACAGGCACTACGCAGAGATACTCAAGCAAGTCGAAGCTGGTACTCTGACAATTGCGGATGCTGAGTAATGTTTGCATGTATGGATATATGTGTTAACGTGTTAGCAGAAAGATAAGGTTATGGAGATGGACTCTATTTGGAACATGATGCTTACCGCTTCTTTAGGTGGGTTAGGGTGGTGGATTAAAAGCCAACACTCTGAGTTAAGCCGCGTACAAATTCTTCTTAATAGAACGCGAGAAGAACTGGCCAAGGAGTATGTCACGAAAGCTGACTCATCTCAGGTGCTCGGGCAAATAATGAGCAAGTTTGACCGGATCGAAGAGAAGCTAGATCGGTTAGTGGAGAGGCAATGATACGTTTTTTCGTAATAACGTTTTTCTTTATTGTAGGGTTTACCATAGGTAACGCTGTCTTTGCTGATGATGACAATACAATAAAATCAGAAAGCACAATTATATCTGATGGAACTATGGACACTACTATCAACAGTCCGCCACCTTCTGCTATTTCTCCACAAATAAGTGCTAGTAACTCTGACCTCTGTACTGTTGGTGTAGCAGGCGCAGTACAAACACAAATTCTAGGTATTTCAGCGGGTAGAACCGTTCGAGACATGAATTGTGAAAAACTAAAGAACGCCAAAACCATGTACGATATGGGCATGAAAGTGGCAGCGGTATCCGTAATGTGCCAGGACGAAAGAGTGTTTGAAGCCATGCTCAACGCGGGGACGCCCTGTCCCAAGGATGGGTTGGTGGGCGATAAAGCTAGGTTAGCTTGGGAAATGGAAGCCGTAAAAGAAGAAATACAAAGAGATCAGAACAATCCTATGAGGAAGATTTTCAATGAGAACGTTGAAACAAAAACAGGTCTTAGTGTTATTATTAGCACTCTGGCCTTCTTACTCTTCTTGTGATCCCTATAGCTACGGGACAACAGGGAACGCTGCGTCTACAGCACTAAGCTGGAGCATGAGTTCTGTTTTGCCTGATATTCCGGGCATTGATATTAACGGCTTACTATACAAATACACCACAGTAAAAGACCCTGAGGCTGACATGAAAGTTCATATTGGCAACAAAAACGTCGACAAAGATGGTTACATCTTTCGAGAAACCGACGACTGGTCGGGAGTTCCGGGCAACACCATCGTTAAATCCTTTCCCCTTTCTAACATTCCAGCTCCGCAATGGGGTTCGGGTTCAATTGACATTGAAGGGGAGGGCTCGGTCGAAGACGCTGTGGTTATATATAGCTTTCGAGTAGACGAGTGCTACGACGAGCAGTCAAATCCTGCATGTCCGGGGTATGTAAAGCCTGTGCCTGTTATCCCTGTAGTGGAACTATACGATGTCTTAGACGACGACGCGGCTATGGCCGCGATCGAAGCTGACGAATTTCAGTACGACGAAGACGGTAACTTAATACTCTCAGAGGAGGAAGAGGAAGAGGAAACCCGAATTGAAATGGGCTTAACAGCGTCTGCCAACGCGTTAACTCTATTTAAAACACAAGGACAAGACGATCTCATCTTGGCTATTAACCAACAAACCAACATAGCCATGTACTATAACGCGTCTATCAATGGTGGCGTGTATGCTGACGCCCCTGGTCTTGCTGACACAACAATCCCTGACAACAAGAAAGCCTTGCGTAACAACCTAGCACAACAACTTCTGCATGAGAAAATGGTCGACATGCAGTACAACCAATGAGGTTAAATATGAAATATTCTGTAGCAATACTTTCGCTGTGTGCGTTTCCGGCGCTAGCAAACGTTCAAATAACAGGCAGCGTAGAAGCTAAATGTGTTATCCAAACAACTAAATCAGGTTCATACGGCAACCCGATTGCCAGTAAACTAAGCACTACTCCTGCTGATGGCGGTGTACTTCCTGTAATGAGGTATGACGTTTCGATCGCAGATGCTTATACTGCAAGTATAACACACCCGACGGCATTTAGCTCGTCTCCTTCGCTGACAGATACAGTAGCATGGACAGGTAGTACAAGTGTCACACAAACATCTGTTGCGGGTATGTCAGCTTACGAAGCCGCTAAGACAGTAGTAGGTAACACCACAAACTTTAACTTAACATTAGCAGGGTCGACGTGGTTCTCTACTGCTTCGTCTGCGGTTTATGGGTCAGCTAAACCATTACCGGGCGGGACTTACACTGCGGTTGTGCAGGCGAGCTGCATTGCGAAGTAGTTGGTTCATAACTTTTATGCTCTGGGCGTTCTGTGCTTCTGCGCATGAAATGACGCCTGCGTATCCTATACTTAAACCTTCTCACGTCAGTGGTGTTGTAAAAGCAGAGATGTCTTTGTTTAACGCAAGAGAAGAAATTAAGTATTACCAGATAGAGCTGTTCGATTTAAACTGGATGAACATACCGTTCTCTACAACGTATAGAATTATGCAAGTTGAGTATAAAGAACATAAATCTTTTGATGTATACATTAGAAAAATAGATTTAGACGAGGCTGTATACCTCTGCACAACGTCTAAAGTAAAAAAGACCTATGAGTCGTCAACGGTTATCTCGTCTAGGATATGCTCAAGGCTAGATGGTGAACCGGCATGAGATTAGTAGTCGCTCTTTGTTTATTATCTAGTTCAGTTGGAGCCGACAACAGTTCTCTCTCGCTTGCGTTGCCTAGCCCTCCTATGAACTACCAATCGGACTCGTTTTCGACAGGTAGTATGAGGTGCAGTAACGCTGTCGGCGGTGGTGTAAACTTAGAGTATGGCGTGACAGGTGTGTTATCTGGTCTGGATACAATGAGTAGAGGTAAAGATATAGGCGTATACGCACGTATTGTCATACCACTAGACAAGCCCAAGGCTCGTATTAACTGTGACGACCTTTACCAGATAGAGTTAGCACAACGCAGGCTAGAGATACAGAAACTACGAGATGAATTAGAACAGTTAAAGAACTTACAACGCGCCGGTGGCGAGATGGAGTTTGAGAACTAATGGTAGATACAACAAAGATAGCAGATGGGATAGACGGGCTTGGCGATCGCGAAATCAAAGCGGGTGGGTTTAAGCTGACAATCGGTTCTGTACTTGCCATCTTTGCGTTTCTTTCCACCATCGTTGGCGGCTTATACGGAGGGTTTGTACTATACCAAAAGATCGAAGAAGTGGCCGGGTTAGACCTAGGTGCTTATCAGCAACAAATGGACGTTATGGACGCCAAGGTTACAGGTATTTCAGAGAAAGTAGAAGAGTCTGTCGAGTACACCAGAGATATAAAAAATGGACTAAAAGACGATCTCCTGCGTGTGGAACAACAAACTGACAGGATTGAAGACACCGTGCGTAAGTCTGAAGACAAAATACGCACGCTTATAGACGCGGCTGAACTGAGGTTTGAAAACCAACGAGAACGCGTCCGGACATCACAAACAACTTCGATGAAAGAGTTGGAAGACAGGTTAACCAAGAAACTACAAAGGGCTCTGGATAACCCTTTGTCTGATTAAGGAGGACAACATGGCAGACAAACCAATCAGAAAAACCACTGGTAAAGGTGGCAATTACCGCAAAACCAAAGCGGGGGCGGGTATGACTAAAAAGGGTGTAGCGGCGCACAGACGTGCTAATCCTGGTTCAAAACTTAAAACTGCCGTTACGGGCAAGGTTAAAAAAGGTAGCGCCGCCGCGAAGCGCCGTAAGTCTTACTGCGCTCGATCAGCAGGTCAGATGAAACAGTTTCCTAAAGCCGCAAAAGACCCAAACTCTCGTTTACGGCAAGCTAGAAAAAGGTGGAAGTGCTAATGAGTATGTACAAAAACATGAATAAACGAAAAGCAGCAGGGACAAGTCGCCCTAAAAGCAAGTCAACTATTACTCCAAAAGCCTATGCTAACATGAAAGCGGGCTTCACTAAAAAACCTAAAAAGAAAGGGAAAAAATAATGCCATACGGAAAAGGAACTTACGGAAAACAAGTTGGTCGTCCTAAAAAGGCCGCGTTTAAAAACTGCAAGAACTGCAAAACAAAAGCAAAGTGTAAGGCAGCGAAACGTTGTATGTCAAAGAAATGACAGAGTTTGATAAAATAGATACCGACAAGAGCGGCACCATTGATAGAAAAGAATGGGACGCTCTTGAGTTGGAGGATAAACGCCGACGTCTCGACGACGAAGATAGCAAACGCGATCAACAGCGACGAATGGTTTGGTTCGCTTTAGGTGGCATGTTATTTTATCCATTCGCAATAATTTTAACTGCGTGGGCTGATCTATCAGAGGCCATGTCGGCGTTATCTTCTATAGCAGGCGTATATTTTGTTAGTGTTGCAGGCATCGTTGGTGTGTTTTTTGGCGTGACAAATGTAAAAGGCAGGAGTAGTAGAAATGATTAATTATATGTGCTAACGTGTTAACAAATATAAGGGTGTGAGATTATGTTACAATCGTTATTAGGACCCGTGGCTAATCTTGCGGGTACGTACCTGCAAGGTAAGGCTGATAAACAAGCCGCCGCAGGTAAACTTAAATTAGTAGAAGCCGAGAGTAAGGCTAAAATCCTACTGTCTAAAGAAACTTCAACCGCTGACTGGGAACGGATCATGGCTGAAAACTCTGCGGGGAGCTGGAAAGACGAATTTTTTGCAATTATTTTGGCGGTACCGCTCATCTTATGTTTCATCCCAGGAATGGAAGGTGTTGTAGCGCACGGTTTTGACCAACTTAGTAAAGCTCCCGAGTGGTACCACTGGGCGCTTCTAACAGCAATTTCAGCATCCTTCGGCGTCAAAGGCGTGAAGCAAGTTATGGGTAAGAAAAAATGAGTAGAGCGATGAAAAGTCTTCAACGTCAGGTTGGAGTAGGCGACGACGGCGCGTTCGGGCCCAACACGGCGAGAGCGATAGCAACACATTTTGGGTTATCTCCAGAACGGGGTGCTCATTTGTTAGGGCAGGCTTCACACGAAAGTGGGGGGTTTAAGCGTTCCAGAGAGAACTTAAACTACAGTTGGAAAGGCTTGATGGCTACATGGCCTAGTCGTTTTGAGTCAGAAGACATAGCTCGTGAGTACGAAAGACAACCAAGTAAGATTGCGGGTAAAGTGTATCTGCGAGATTCACTCGGTAATCTTTCGGAGCAAGATGCCAAAGATTTCATCGGCCGAGGATTTTTACAATTAACCGGTAAGGCAAATTACCGTGCTTTTGCTAACGACATGGGTGTACCAGATGTAATGACTGACCCAAGCTTGGTTGAGGAAAAGTATGCGTTTCAAACCGCGCAGTGGTTCTTTGACTCCAATAAGCTGTGGAGCATATGTGACCAAGGCGTTGATGACGAAACCATTAAGAAGCTCACCAAGCGAATAAACGGAGGCTACCACGGGTTAGAAGACAGAATTTCTAAAACGCGTAAAATCCACTCGTGGTTAATGGAGGCGTAAAATGGCGGTCTTTTCCATAAAATCTTTTGGTGGTATCGCACCTATAACTCCCCCTAGATACCTTCAAGATAGTCAAGCGCAGACAGCGATGAACTGTCCAGTATTTCGTGGAAGTATACAGTCGTTAGCCGCACTAGGGAGTTCAGTTGCGTCCTTAGATAAAGTTGGCACAATCAAGTCGATATACCGTTTTGGGCAGGATATAGTTTCCGATAGCAACTACTGGCTCCACTGGACAACTGACGTTGACGTTTGCCGTAGTCAAATAGCGGGAGATACGTCTGAGTGGACATTTTTTACTGGGGATGGAGCTCCTAAAGCTACGTACAATACGCTTGCTCTTTCTGGCAGTGGATACCCAACTGCGTCAAGACCTCTAGGAGTTGCAGCGCCAAGTTCTGCACCCACGGCAACGGCGAACTCTTTTTCTGGAACTGATGGGTTGCTCGAGACGCGTGTATACGCTCTCACGTGGGTAAACAAAGAATCTGGGTTTGAGTTTGAGTCAGCACCCTCCGCCGCTTCAAATTCTGTTGACGTTCGTACAGGTCAAACTGTTACGTTGTCGAACTTGCCAGCGGCCCCTGGCGGCGACTACGTCGTTACGCATAGAAGAATTTATCGTGCAGTTTCAGGTACTTACTTATTTGTTGCTGAAGTTACTGCGGCTACTGCTACGTACACAGACAGCGTAGCGCCAGATAATTTAGGGGAACCTCTACCTTCACTTACATGGTCTATACCTCCCGCGACACTAAGCGGGCTAACCAATCTCCCTAATGGGTTGATGGCAGGGTTTACTGGGCGAGATGTATATTTTTGCGATCCGTACCACCCGCACGCATGGCCGGAACAGTACATTCAAACGCTAGATTACCCCATCGTGGGGCTAGGGCGTATGGATACGACTTTAGCGGTTCTTACAAAAGGAACACCGTATCTTATTCAAGGCACTCATCCAGAAAACATGTCAGTCGTAAAAGCTGACATTGAGCAAGCCTGTATTTCCAAACGCAGTATAGTTAGTTTGATGGGTGGCGTACTCTACGCGGCTCCTGACGGGTTAATGTTTCTGTCTTCGGGGGGGTCTCGCATCGTTACCGAAAAGCTGTTTGATTTCAAGCAGTGGCAAGCGTTCTTTAACCCTTCGTCGATACACGCGTACCAACAAGACAATCAGTATATCGCATTTTACGATAACGGTTCGCAAAGCGGTGGGTTTATTTTTGATATACGCAGTGGGCAATTTATACTCCACGATATGTACACAGACGCAGGGCACCATGATCTACTGCAAGATAAACTTTACCTCGCTGAAAACGACAGTGGTAACAAAGTTAAGCCCTGGGGGTATGGTAGCCCTAAAGCCTATGTTTGGAAGTCAAAGAAGTTTACTCTCCCCCAAGTAATGGGTTTCTCTTGTGCACAACTTGAAGCTGAAGCGTACCCCATAACAGTCAAATTCTACTTCGACAGTGTTCTTTACCACACTCAAACTGTTCAAAATAGAGACCCGTTTAGGCTTCCTTCGAAAGTAGGGCGTGATTTAGAAATGCAGATTGAGGGCTCCGGAGAAGTCTTTTCCGTGGCGATTGCTAATTCAATGACGGAGCTTGCGAGTGGCTAATAACATACCATCTGTAGTGACACCTCTACCACGGGATTTACAACAATTCATACAACGTGTTCGTGAAGCCCTAGATGGTGGCGGTATAGACGCTGTCGTGACAGCTAGAGAATTAATTGCAGCGGGTATTGCGTCTAGCACTCCTGGGGGTACAGGGTTTACTGCCTTAAACACTGAGATAGATAGTCCAAGCCCACCAACGAACTTGAGTGCGAGTGGAGCTACAGCAAATATTATCTTGAGTTGGAACGCTCCTGTTTATCGAGGCCACGCTTATACGGAAATATGGGCGCACACCGCAAACGTTTTAGGGAGCGCTTCGTTGGTAGGTATGACATCTGGCAACAGCTTTGCTCACAACATCGGTGGTACTGCGACACGTTACTATTGGGTAAGAAACATAAATCAAAACGGTTTAGCCAGTGGTTACAACGCTACTAACGGTGTGCAAGCGTCGACATCTTCGAGTCCAGACTTTTTAATGGAGTTGTTAGCGGAATCGTACGGTACAAACTCGGAGGCACCATTTTTTCAATTAGACAGTGCGACAACTATCAATGGTGTTTCTGTTCCGGCGGGTACTTATATTAAGGCTGCGTTTATACACGAAGCGACTATTACTAACGCCATGATTGGTGACGCTGCTGTTGACAGCGCTAAGATTGCTAACGCAACTATTGTCGACGGCGATATAGCAAGTGCTACGATTACAGGGGCTAAAATCGGCAGTGCAACTATAACTGGCGCTAATATAGCAAGTGCAACTATCACAAACGCAAATATTCAAGATGCTACAATAAGCACAGCTAAAATAGGTGACGCGCAGATAACCACAGCTAAAATAGGTGATGCGCAAATAACCAACGCTAAAGTCGCTAACGTAATACAGTCGGCTAATTACTCTTCGGGTAGTGCAGGGTGGAAGATTAACAAAGCCGGTGAAATGGAAATGAACAATGCTACGTTTCGAGGAGCATTAGACGTTAAGTCGTCTGCGACGGGCGAAAGAACTGTTGTCACGAATAGCGGCGTAAAAGTGTTTGACTCAAGTAACGTTGTTCGCGTTAAGCTAGGAGACTTGTCTTAATGGCTTTTGGTTTAGAACTAAGAGACTCGTCTAACACAGTTACGTTCTCAAGTGCATCTGTGACCTGGAACCAAGTGGCTTTTTTTTCTGTTGCGGCTAATGGATCAGCTTCAAATACCTATTCGGTTTTGTCGGGCAGAACTGTTTTAGCTTTGCAGGTACAAATTAATGCGCCCCCACTAACGAGAAAAGCCATCGCTCACACGATTACAGTTAGCGGAACGACTGTGTCCGTTACCGGTGGATCAGAAGCCGCTTATATATTGGTGCTAATGAAATGAGTTTTGGATTTTTAGCCTTAAATAATAACAACGATGTTCTTATATCAAGTGACACAAAGAACTTGCACTTTTTGCAAAAGAGGACTTCCCCAACGACAGTGTCGTTTACGTCAAATGATTACGGGGGTATGCGCCGGTGGATTTACACGTTTTCAAACGTAAATACCGTACCTGTCCCATTCTTTAGTGTTCCAACCGCTGACTACTACGCCATCTCGCGTGTGGAGGACAAAGGGTCAAACACCTGGGATATAGAAATTATTAGGTCGGGTACGTCTACGAGCACCCCAGAGGTTTATTTGTTTGCACCGCCCACCGCCGGAAGTCCTTCCGGTAATCACGGCATGGTGGTTTTTAGCGCTGATGGGTCTTCTTCGTTTGATAGTCGACTAAAACCTTTAGCTATAACAGGCGGACAATCTGTATCTCACCCGACGAACCCAAGAACAAGTTACTCAAGTTCGGGGCTTAACGCTCAGTATTGCCCCACAAACGCCAGTGGGACTTTTACGCCAACGGAGTACAGTTCTTACACCATTAACGGTCAGCCTTCTAAGCCTATATTTTCGTTTTTTAGCTTGGCGCAAGCGGAACGTGAGGTAACTGTGCAGGACAGCTTATTTGAATGTGATGGGTTCAACGCATACGGAGCGTGTGTAGGAGCAAGCAGAACATACTATTGGACATCAAAATACTGGGCGTTTTATCGCGGCGGGATACGTTGGAATAACGGAAACCTTCGTGCCGGATGGGTTGTAGTAGAAAAAGGTTGCAACTGGACATACCTCAAAGATTCAGAGTTTTTAGGGATTGGCACCGGCGGCGACAGCGGGAGTGGAGGTAATTGGCCTTACTCTAACGAAACTATCAATACCACAGCTAACAGCTTTATCATCGCAAATGGAGCTAATTATGATTAAACCTTTTAAAATTATTGCAACGGTTGATGAGGAAAATGAGCACGTGGGAGTAACCTATGAGCTTACAAAGGTAGTCGTTACCGTAGACGGGATGCAGCCCGTAGGTGCTTCGGGGGAACATTGGGAAAGTATTCAGACAAAAACAGAAACTTTAGGGGCTTATATAAGTTTGCCTGCTGATGCAGACATAGAGCGGGAAATATTTACAATCGCTAAGAATGGTGGGTGGATACAGTGATAGAGGAAATGTACGCCGAAGATGGCGAAAAAAGAGTTGCGTACCACCGAGGAACTGATGAGTTTAGGAGTGCTACTGCCAGCTTGGAAGATGCATTTGGGACACAACCCCACGAAATGTGGAAATCTATATCAACAGCTCAGTACAATTCTATATACGAAGACAGTATTGTTTCCGTTGTAAACCTCGTACAGCCTGCATACTTAGCTCCACTTACCCCGGTTGCGGTTGGCCGAAAGTTTTTTATAGGTAAGGAATGGGTTTACGATAAAGTATACACTCTAACAACATCGAATGACTGCACTTTACCTTACCCCAGTGGAGCAATTCCACTTTTTATAGGAGAGTTAGTAAATGTTTATGGGCAAGCAGGCGATAGTGATTTAACGGCGTATAAGTGTTTGTATTTTAAATGTGATAACCACAACGACGTAGAAAGCTGGAGTAGCGTTGAACTAGGGCAAGGCACCTACAATACTTTCTATTCAGCAACCTTTGACACAACTAACGACAATCAACGATTACGTATGAAAAGCTACGCTTATGATAGCGCCGGCGCGTTTACTGATTGGGACGATATATGGACAAGTGTAGCTACTATACGAGGGATTATTTAGAATAGGGGTGACAAGTATTTTTGACTATGATATTCAATTCTTATGTGTTAACGTGTGAACAGGAGTATCCATGCACGCGTCTCGTTTAGTGTTTGACGAAAAAGAACGAGTAGCATCGTGGGTAGCCGAGCAGGTAGATCAAGCCGCTTCGTGGGGAGACTGCTATGCAATGGGCGCTGAAACGAAAGGCGAGTTAGTCGGTGGTATAGTTTTTAATAACTTTAATCTATCCAACGCTACTTGTCATATAGCCGTCAGCAAACCCAATAGACTGTTTTTAGAGATGTTAGATCACGCGTACGTATATGCGTTTGGTCAATGTAAATTAAAACGGCTTACGGGTTTAGTCGCTTCTGACAACCTAAAAGCCTTAAAACTGGATAAACATATCGGCTTCGTAGAGGAGGGCGTAATGAGACAAGCAGGCAACCAAGGTCAAGATATCATTACTCTCGTTATGTGGCCGGATAACTACTACAGAGGACAAAAACATGGGTTCTAAAGGTGCACCACCCCCCGATTATGAGCCGCTCGCTCAAGCAAGTAAAGAAGCAGCGGAAATACAAGCGGGACTAGGAAGAGAGCAACTTGCTTTTGCTAGAGAGCAGTACGACCGTTCAGCGCCAATCCTTGAAGGTATAGCGAACCAACAAATGGCGGCTCAAAACGAGCAGATGGATCAAGCACGGGATTATTACAATTACCAACGTGATACGTTTAGACCAGTGGAGCGCGGCCTCGTCGCTGATGCAGAGAGGTTTAATACCCAAGACTATAGAAACCAGTTGGCGTCAAAAGCGTCTGCGGATGCAGGGTTAGCGTTTAGTCAGAACCAACGTATGAACCAACGCGCAATGGCCTCGATGGGTGTAAATCCTAACTCTGGTAGATTTGCAGGGATGCAGAATGCAAGTAACTTGGCTCTATCAGCACAACGTGCCAACGCTATGACAAACTCAAGAACTCAAGCGGATCAGATGGGATACGCCAGGCGGTTAGACGCCGTCGGTATGGGCCGTGGTTTAGCAGGAGCGAGTGCGGCAGCTTACGGTGGAGCATCTGGCGCAGGGTCAATGGCAGGACAGAACGCACAGTCTGCGGGTCAAAACTACATGGGTAATATGGCCATCGGCGCGGGTACTATCGGTGCAGGTCAACAAATGCAAATCGGTGGTTTAAGTAACATACTGAATAACCAAACAAGTGCTTACGTGAATACTTCTGGTAGTGCTCTAGGTGACATTGGTGCGCTTGCAGGTGCAGGTGCTTCTGCTTACGCGACTTACTCAAACCCA
>Ga0209199_1004510_pt1 | contig 12774 bp, 14 predicted proteins | sample COGITO_mtgs_1105_7_FD_184805 | JGI IMG/M metagenome (GOLD analysis project Ga0209199, IMG submission 184805) | Pelagic marine microbial communities from North Sea - COGITO_mtgs_110523 (SPAdes) (version 2) | ecosystem: Environmental > Aquatic > Marine > Epipelagic ...
TCTACAGCGATAAATTGTATATAAATAATCAGTTATGAAAGGAATAATTTTAGCAGGAGGTACAGGCACCAGGCTTTATCCAATTACCAAAACAGTTTCTAAACAACTGCTGGCAATATATGATAAGCCTATGATAAATTATCCATTATCTGTTTTGATGTTAGCGGGTATTATAGATATTTTAATAATATCAACCCCACAAGACCTTCCCAGTTTTGAAAAACTTTTTGGAGATGGATCAAATTTAGGATTAAAGCTTTCATACGCCGTACAGCCCAGTCCTGACGGTTTAGCCCAAGCATTTATAATAGGAGAGGATTTTATTGGTTCCGATGATGTTTGTCTGATTCTAGGAGATAATATATTTTATGGGCATGGACTAACAGAACTATTATCTAATGCTGTAATCAATACAGCAAGGTATAAAAAAGCAACTATTTTTGGCTACTATGTTAATGATCCAAAAAGTTATGGTGTTGTAGAATTTGATGACAGGGGGAATGTACTATCGTTAGAAGAAAAGCCTAAATCTCCAAAAAGTAACTACGCAGTTGTGGGACTTTATTTTTATCCTAATTCTGTAATAAAACAAGCAAAAAAAGTTAGACCAAGTGCTAGAGGAGAGCTTGAAATCACTTCTTTAAATCAATTATATCTAGATCAGACAAAATTATCAGTTGAAATTATGTATAGAGGTTTTGCATGGCTAGATACTGGAACTCATGAATCGATGCTTGAAGCTTCAAATTTTATCCATACTATTGAGAAAAGACAAGGTTTAAAAGTAGCTTGCTTAGAAGAAATAGCTTTTGACAAAGAATTAATTGATAAGACAATGTTAAAAAATCATATTAAAAACTATAAGGGTAATACATATGCCAATTATCTAAAAAGAAAATTAGTTTAAAGTTGAAAATCTCAATCATTACCATTTCTTTTAACGCTAACGCTACCATTGAAAAGACACTTCAATCTGTAGCTAACCAATCATATAAAAACATAGAGCATATTATAGTTGATGGTGGTTCGAAGGACAATACTCTTGAAATTTGTAATTCATTTTTTCATGTTTCAAATATTATATCAGAATCAGACAATGGAGTATATGATGCATTTAATAAAGGATTAAAATTAGCTACAGGTGATATAGTAGGTTTTTTAAATTCTGATGATATTTTTTATAGCAATGATTCTGTTAAACAAATAGCAAGAGCCTTTTTTGAAAATAATACTGATATAGTTTATGGAAACTTAGATTATATTAATGAAAATGGAAAAGTTATTAGAAATTGGATTTCAAAACCTTATGAAATAGGGCTAGTAAAAAAGGCATGGATGCCTGCACATCCAACATTTTATTGTAAAAAAAAAATATATGATCGCTTTGGGGGTTATAATGACAATTTTAAAATAGGCGGCGATTTTGAATTATGTGTGAGGTTTTTAGAGGTTAATAAGGTCTCTTCATTTTATTTGAATAAAAAACTTGTTAAAATGCTAGTTGGAGGCATTAGCAATAGCGGCTTAAAAAGCAAGCTAACCATTTATGAAGAAGAGTTAAAAGCTCTTCGTTTAAATAATATTGAATTTAATATAATATTATTTTCCTTACATAAATTAAAAAAAATAAAACAGTTATTTATTAAATCCTGAATTCTTAATAGTTAATTTTAGTTAGGGCCTAATTAACAGTTAACTTTTTTTAAAAAATAAAAAGATGGTTAAATTTCAAATACCTACGGAGGTTAATTATAGGTTAATCAGATATTATTTTTGGTTAGTATTAATAGGAAATATAATTACGTATTCAAGACTTATTCAATTCCATGATGCTCTTTTTCCACTTACAAAAAACGCAGGGTTGATTAATAATTATTTTCTTGCTTCTTGTATAATATTAAATCTTTTTCAATTTAAGTTTTACAAGAATTATTATTTAAGTATTATAAATTTAATCTTAAGCGGTTTTATTTTAAGAACACTTTTTACTTATGGTATTTTTGAGTTAACAGTTTTATATGCTAACTGGCTTTTAGTTTTTTTCTCCTTAATGCTTTTTGGGCAAAACAAAAAAAGTAAATTTCGAAATATAGGTTTGACAGGATCTTTTTTTACAATTTTGATGTTTGGATTAAGTTTTTTTTCTTCTGGTTTTTATAAGCTTATAGATCCTTATTGGATAAATGGGACAGGGTTTAAAAACTTTATTCAATTGGATTGGGTCAATAATGGCAGGATGAATTTCTTTTTAGACCAAAAACTTATTCTTATCCTTATTAATTATTTATCAATTTTATTTGAGATTGGTTTTGTTATTTTATTTTATTTTAAAAAAACAAGAAAAATAAGTTTTTATGTCTTTTCAATAATTGGAATACAATTGTTTTTCCCATATAATATTTTTTTAATTGGGTATTTTTCAATGGTATTTGCAATACCAGTGTATATTTTTTCACATAATGATGGAGAAAACTTATCAAAAATTAACCGGTGGGTGTTTTTATGTTTTTCAATCAATTTAATTTTATTTGCTCAAGCGAATGTTAATAACATAATTGGCCGTTATTTTCTAATAAACGAAAAATCTATTCCATTTAAAAAAGTTAATGTAATTAAATTAAAATTAGATAATTTATCAAAACAGGATTATAGAAAAAAAATCTACGAAGTTTATTATTTAAAAGAGTTAAGTAATATTTTTAATTTTTTAAAATTACGATATCTTCCATATAAACGTGTAGATTTATTTTCGTCTCAGCATACAGTTGGTGTTTATTCTTACCAAATTCGATACACAGACGAGTTTGGGGAATTAGGCAGCCTAGATATATTCTCAGATAACTCAAGAAGAGGAGATATAATTAACTCTTATTTTCAGATTAATAGTTTCCAAGGCGCAATGTATTCTTTTTCGGATTTAATAAGTTACTATCATCTATTGTCAGAAGATGAATTTAAGGAAACCTTTACTAAGTATTTAAAAAATGTTTATATTCCCATGATACTATGGTTAGAGACTAAAAATGAAAATGTGATTAAACAAGCAAGTTTTATTGTTTCCCCAACGGGTAAAAATTGCGATAATAATTTTAACCACACATTATTCAAAATTGATTTTGAAAAAATGGAAACATTGTTTTTTGAGCCAAATATAATCGATTGTGATAATGGGAGATACCCGAAACTAATTAATTATTTAAAAGATATTTAGATGTTAACCGTATTTTTTGACGAAACATGTGGTATTTGCATGAGGACAAAAGCATTTTTAGAAAAAATTAAAAATGATGATTGTGAATTTTCAACTGCTTCAAAAATGAATTTTGATAATACTCTGCCAAGTATGAAAGATAGATATCTTGACTTGCAGTCATATGATGGAAATTATTTTTATAGCGGTTATGAAACCTATATCCAAATATTTAAAAGATATAAAAACTTATATTATATTATTTATTTGATTTTGATTTTTTGGCCAGTTAAATACATTGGCAAAAAAATATACAAAAGAATCTCAAATTCTAGATCTTGTGAAATTAATTACGATTCCTTTAAATAAATTACTTTACAAAGATTTTTCTAGTTTTTATGTACTTTATATAAGTTCTCTGATCAAAATAAATTTCTCTGCATATTCAGTTCCAACTTCGCTGCCCCAAACTCTAATTAGGTTTTTTATGTTCTTATAACTTCTAGAGTGGGGATACTCTCTGATTTCTTTATCGTAAAGACTAAGTGCGGATTGCTTTACTTCTACATCATTTTCACTAAGCTTGAAGTATGTTTTTCCTAAGAAGTTTGAGATTGGATTGTAATCTGAAGATGAAGGCACAAAGTAACTATATATTCTGTGGCTATCACCTTTCTGTGGTCTGAATACAGTAAACGTTGCTTTGGCAACTAGATGATGGTCAATATTAAGATCCTCATAGTGATGTGTAAATATAATGTCTGGAATATAGTTAACATTCGCTTCGATGAACTTACATATCTCAATTAAAGGAACAGAGTCCATAGCATTGTCAGGAAAGTTTCCTGAAGAATAATTGCTTATCCCAAGTACTGCAGCTACATTATTTAACTTCTCATTCCTATTTAATCCTTTTGTTTCGCGTGAGCTCTCTCCATCTGTAAAAGTAAGAAGGTTTACTTCATAACCTTCTTTGGACAGTCTGTGTATTGTGCCACCACATCCCAATGTTTCATCATCAGGATGGGCAGCTAAAACTAAAATTTTTTTCCCCATTATTTATATATAAGAGAGCTATAATATCACCTGACATAAATTAGATAACTTATTACAATCATTTTTAAATATAGCTATATTTAAATTATATCTTTAATTAAGTTCGCAACTCCATTTATATTAATAAGATCTCTTGTATTATTAAATATTAATTTTCTATTTTCATAATTCAAAAGCTCATTAATCTGTGTTTTTAGTTTATTTTTAAGATTAGACTCATTCCAAAAATTTTTATGATTTATAAATTTATTTTCAAAATAGAAATTTTGGTTGCAAATTTGATCATCGTCAATACAAATACCAATAGTTGGTGTCCCAATTGAAACTAACTCATTTAAAGTTTGACCACAGCCCGAGATAACTATATCTGAATCTAGCATTAGAGAAGCCATACTTTTAGAATCTATTGTATTTAATAATATAGTTTTATGCATTAACCTTTCAAGTTTTTTATTTTCAGGGTTAATAATCACCCATTGTAATTCATGTAAATCATGACTTAAGTTTACAATTAATTGTAAAAGATTTCTATAATCAGAACCTCCCAGAGTAATTAATATTTTATTAGACTCTTTATTTATTATTTTATTTGATATTTCACGAAATTCCTTTCTTAAAATAACATAACTTTTGCCTCCTTTAATTTTAGCTTTTTGATTTGAGTAGTCAATATTTTTATAACATACATTAGGGTTAATTATCAAACTAACATCATATATTATTCTATTATAATCATCAAGGGCAATAACTTTTTTAAAGCGAGACTTTAATAAAGAATATATCTTTTCATCTGCGAGATAAGAATCAATTAATATTACATGATTTTTTTCCGTTGGATTAATATTCTCTATTTTATTTATCCAATCTATATTTTTTATTTCACTATCAAATAATTTAACTTCTTTACAATTGACCAAAAACTCTTTTTTTACATCGTAAGAAATTAAATTTTCAAAGATTGCTTTACATCGAGAATAGTGACCAAATCCAATATTTTTTCCTGCCTCGGTTAGAATAGTGAGTTTAGACATTGAACAATTCTAATGAGTTACGATAAAATATTTTTTCAAGATCCTCCTTCTTAAAGTTATGTTTTTTAAAAAAATTAAGATGAGTGTCTAGCGCATCTTTAAAAGGCAGATATGGATGATCTGACCCAAATACTATTCTCTCACAATTCATCTTCCTCAAAACGTATGCAAAATCAGTTTCAATAGATGAATTTTCATAATAAGGTAATGAAAAAGAAGTATCTAGCCAAACATTATTTTTGTCAGAGGCTAATAACATTGCTTCTATTAATCGATAGCCTCCAGCATGAACTATCACTATTGGACTTGATTGAATATGATCAGAGATAAAACACGCTAATTTAATATTATCATAAGTAAACATTTTAGAGGTCCCATAGCTACCATCAATACAAATAATTAAGCCTTTTCTTTGAGCATATTTAAAAGCAATTAAAACATCTGAAAAGTCAGTATCATTTATTTTTTGTAAATAGGAATTTACCATTATAGAATTAACACCGCATTTAACTAAGTTATCAATATAGCTTTTTATATCTCTTCTCCTAAAATCTATTAAGGCTGTGAACTTAATTATTTTTTCTTTATAATCTTTAATTTTTAATAAAGGAGAAATGTCTAACTCAAATAGTTTGGTATTGAAAAGTAAAATATTTGCTCCTATACAATCATTTAATACATGTTTATGTGTATTAAATCCTTTTTGAATTCCAATTGAATCAAGAGTAATATCTTGGGCAATTACCTCATTTACTTCCTTTTTAAGAAGATATGGCAAGTGGATATTAAAATCAAATACTTTCATTATTTATAAAGATATAGTATAAATTCTTTTTGAGGAATTGGATCGTAATTATGTTTTAATAACACGTTTGGAGTTAATGTTAAAGCAAATTCCATCATTTTAACAGGATCATGATAAAATACGAATTCTTCTTTTGGATAATCACCAGAAATACTTGTGCTTAGGAAGTCTACAACTAAAACTTCATTTACAGCTAAAAAAGCATTTTTAATAAAAAGCTTTGAGTATTTATAATTATCAAACTTATCTGTAAGATTTAAATTTAGTACACCTATTAAGAAACCTATATCAGCAATAGGTTTCCCAATAGGGTTTTGTAATAGATTATAAACTTTAAATTCATTTGAAATATATGAAGTTTCCCATTTTTTTTTAGCTTCTTCAATTAAATCTGCATTAATGTCCAAACCAGTGAAATAGGATACAGGCATTTTTTTATTAATAAGTAATGTTAAAAGATCTCCAAAACCACACCCAATATCTAATATTGATTTTGGGCTATCAAAATGAAGCTCTTCTAATGCTTTTAGAAATCGAAATTCTTGTTGTTCTTTAGAACCCCAACCTAATGTTTTAGGATCATACCCCATTTGATTGAACCTTTTAGAATAACGTTCATTCATTAAGCTTGAAATTTCATTAAATGATTTATTCATTTCAATTAAATTTTTGATGCTATTTTTAAAAACAATTCTTCTGTTGGATTGATGCAATTAATGTCTGACACCATTTTCATTAAACGAAATTCACTAACACCTTGATCTTTACTAACCTTTTTTAACAAAGGCATAAAGCTTGAATGAAATTTACTTATCCCAACATTTATTTCTTCGGATGAAAGCCCTTGCTTGTATTTCATAAGTGGCGAAATAAATTTATCTGCAAACTCATAAAATTTATAAATTTCGGTATTTATAGGACTTAACCCCATTTGTTGTAATAAATAAATTACGATTTCTGTTTGTGCGTTTCCAGCACTTCTTCCCATTCCACGAATGCAAGTATCAATAAAGGTTGCGCCGGCTTCAACAGCTTTTAGAGAATTTGCAACTGCAAAAGATAAATTGTTGTGCCCATGAAATCCAATAGGTGTGGAAATTTTTTCTCGTGTACTGTCAATGTATTTATAAACTTCATCAGGCATCATACAGCCAGCAGAATCTACTAAATATATAACGTCAGCTAGTTCCCAAGAATGAATTTTTTTAGCAATTTCAGTAAATTCATATGACTTTACCCCGTAACTTTTCATTAAGTTTATGGCAACAACAACACCTCTTTTTTTTGCATATTCAGCATATTCAATAGTTTTTTCATAAGAATCAATATTAATGCCTATTCTTATAAATTTTACTCCAAGGGTAATAGCTTTATTGAGATCATCAAAATCCCCAATTCCAGGTATAAAAAAAACACCTATATCAGCTTTTGGAGCGGCTTCAATCGCAGATGTTATATATCCCTCATCATTTTCTTTTGATAAGCCGTATTTAGAATTTTTCCACGCACCAAGTCCAAGCCCATGACCTACTTCAATTAAATTAAAGCCCAACTCGTTAAGCCCTCTTGAAATCTCACCAGTTTGTTTCTTGTCAAACTGAAAATCAACAACATAAGACCCATCTCTCAAAGTGTTTTCAATGATATTTAACATTATTTATGATATGTAGTTACTAATTTTCTTTTAAATGCTTTTAAATTATTAATGGTGGTTATAACGGAATCACCTTTAATGACAAGCATTGAATGTCTACCGGCTCCATTTTCAATAGTTTCAATCATGTCATTAGCTCCATATTTAGATTTAAATCTAACTACAAATGGCAGTTTACTAACTTCATTTATGTTTATTTCGTCTATAACTCTTCCAATTTCATAATCTAGAAAAGTTAGCATTACTGAACATGTCATAGATTCTAATCCTTTATTTAGCGGCTCAAATTTGTCTATCCCCAATGCTTGATTAATTAAACATTCATTTATTGGATATTTTGTTAATAATGGTAAAATTACAGAGGAAGTATAAACACCACCCCCACGATTTGTACATTCAACTAAATAAATTTCATTGTTTTCAGTTAAAATATATTCTCCGTGAGTGTGGCCAAATTTATAATTTAGTGATTTAACAACAGTATTGTGATTATCTAGCAGTGATTTATTTATACTTTTGTTAAACTTAGAAGGATATATAATTTCTTTAGTTATTGGTTTAATTCCTTCCTCAAATTTTCTGGACGCTACAGCTAACGATTGGTGACCATTTTTGAAGCAAAACCCATCAACAGTTATTAACGTGCCATTTATAAATTCTTCATAAATAAGTGTTCTAGAGGGTGAGTTATTAATAGCATGATAAAATGCTTCTTCTAGCATTTCTTTACTTTCAATAATTGTAATTCCAAAATTCCCCCTACTATCTATTGGTTTGATTATTGAAGGAAAACCAATAATAGAAGACACTTTATTTAGATCATTAAGATTTTTTATTTTATAAAAACTAGGCTGCTTAACACCCACATGTTTAACACAATCTCTTTGAGAGAATTTGTCATTACTTAAAATTGCTGATTCAATAGATACACAGGGCAACTTTAATTTACTAGCAACTATAGATGCGGTGTATAACGAATAATCACAATTATCGGTTAGAACTGCATCAATGTTATAAGTTTTTGCAATTTCAATATGTCCTTGAATATCTATACTGTCTTTGACATAGTATTGATCTACTAATTTAAAACCTTCAGCCTTAATATCTGGATGAGTTGCTATTATATAATGACCTTGATTTTTAGCAGTTTTGATAAGAGAAGTTTGCTCCCAGCCAGCTCCAATAACTAATATTTTTTTACTCATTATTTTCTAGATCTTTTAGGCCAACAACTTTAGTCCCATTAGCTGTTTTGGATTCAATTAATGCAGGAAATAAAATCCACCTTCCTTTAATAGATTCCCATTCAACATTATTTTTTGAATTTACATCTATGGGATCTACTCCATGAATAGCTTGAGGATTCATTAAATAAACGTCCCCGATATCTAAAAAATCATCAATGTAATATTTAACACCACCTTTTTCAACATACAAGCCACCTTTTTTAAAATCAATATTTTTTTTAGACATTGCAGCCATGATAGTGCAGAATTGTTTGTTAGGTGGGTCAGTATGTTTATTTAAATTCCCTCCATTTATTGGATAGTGGCTTATATTAGAATATGTGACATATCCATCAGGTTCAAAACCGTTTAAGGTATATTCTAAAGGTAGCTCAGCAATTAAATTTCGCAATCTACTTAACTGTTTTAATAATTTTAATTCTCCAAAGTTGTCGTCATTCCAATAAAAAATTGTTGCAAATTGCTTATTTCTTTTGACAGCACTTTTTGGAGGATCAATATCTCTCCTAAAAAAATTATTACAATTTTTTTCAAAAACAGGATTGGTAGAAGAAGATTTTTTAAAAAAATTAAAATAATTAGCTTTTAATTTTTTTAATTGTATTTCATCAAAATAATTTTTTAATATTACAACTTTGTGATTTTTAATGTCATCTCTTATCTGGTTAATTAGAGAATCATTTAATCCATTTGGTAAATTTTGATTTCCACAATATTTAATTTTGCGGTAGTTTGATATTATTTTATTCATTACAATAGATCTTTATAAGTCACTAAGGTGTTTGATAGCAAAGAATTTTTAAAGGTTTTATTAACTAAAAATTCAAAATCAACACAGTCGATTCCACTAAATGCTCTTAAAAATTTTATGTTATTTTCAGTCACAATGTCTCCTTTAGCTACGCTTTTACTTGTAACTAATTTATATCTAATAGAATTTTTAAATTCTTTTTCCTCAGATTCAATTTGTTCTCTACTTGTTTGAATTTGGATTGCACATTCTACATCTCTAATTTGTTTTACTAATGTTTTTAGTTCATTAGGGTTTGATGCAAAACTTGTACTATCAGGAGTATCAAAGTTTCTATCTAGCGTAAAATGTTTTTCAATAACTTTAGCACCCATTGAAACAGCTAAACAAGACATATGAGTACCAATTGTATGATCTGAAAAACCAACAGGATTAGTGGACAATTCCTTGTATTTTTTTATTAATTGCATATTTACCCTATTTGCAGGAGTTGGATAGATACTATTACAATGTAAAATTATAAATTGTGTATTCCCATTTTTTTTAAATAAATCTACTACTTTTTTTACTTCATCTATAGTAGCTAGACCAGTAGAAAAAATAGTAGGTTTATTTATTTGTGCAACCCTTTCTACTAATTGGGGAAACGTGCCAATTTGAGCAGATGCTAACTTATATAATGGCACATTTATTTCCTCTAATAAATCAATCGATTCTAAATAGGTTGGAGATGAAAAAAATGTAATATTTTTTTTGGCACAATACTCATTTAATAATCCATGCCACTTTTCAGGAAACTCCAATTTTTTTATAAATTCCATTGTTTTTTCAGATGGCTTGTAATAAAGCTTATCTAAACTAATTGATTGAAATTTAATTGCATTTGCACCTGCTTCAGCTGCAGCATCTATTGATTCTTTTGCTAAAACTATATCTTGCATATGGTTTGATCCAATATCAGCGATTATATAAGTCTTTTGACCTCCTATCTCAAAGCCATTTACGGTTATATTACTCATTTTTTGTAATCTTTAATTCAAAAAATATAGTTGAATTCATAATTAGTTTTTTATTGAATCCTAACTTTTCAAAAATTATTTTTGAGGGGATATTTTGACATTTAACTTTCGCTAAAAATGTAATTGGGTAATTATTAGTTGTTTCGATTAAATACATTCCTTTTTTTAATATTCTTTCCCCAATACCTTTACCTCTAAAACCACTATCAACAGAGTAATCAATTAAATATTTAGAATACTTTTTTTCAAATCTTATTTGCCCAACAGGATTATTATTAATTTCAGCAATAAATATAAATACTTTGCTTTTTTTTGTTGTGTTTTCAAACCATTTTATATGTTCTTCCCATTTAATAGAATCTGTTTTAATTGAATTTTTTCTTACCACTTTTTCATTTACCCAATTAAACAATAATTTAGCATCTTTAGTATATGAGTTTCTTAATGTTAATTTTTCTTGTTTGAAGTTTTTCATTTAAATACAAATTAGATAAAATAAATTTGTCATTTTCAATAGTTCAAGCAAATCATTATTTTAAAGTATATAATTGAGTTTTGCATTTAATCTCTATAGCCTTAATAACAAAAAATTAATCAATCTATTAGTTGGAAATTAATATATGTTCTTATAAAATTGTAGCATGTTTCATCTTATAGGAAATTCTATTCTTTTAATTTAAAAGTATTTTTCATTTTTAATTCTGCTATATTCCAATCATCTATTGTATCGATATCTTGAACAATCATTTTGTTTAAAATAATTACCCCAGAATTTTCAGAGTAAATTTTCTTTGACTTAATTATACTATTAGAAGTCATCCAATAGAACTGACCTGCATCATGATATGAAGATGGTAAATCTTGTGAACGTTTTGACATATTTTCAGGCCAAATCATACTTACTTTTTGATTTTCAGCAATTTTTAACGCTCTTTGAATAGGATAGCTAAACTTAGTTACAGGAAAAACGGTATCGTACTTTTTGTCAACTAATAGTTCAAGGGCAGATTTAATGCTATCAATTGTAACCATTGGGGCTGTAGGGTAAAGACAGCAAATATTATGATTCTCATTATCAGCGATATTGTAATTTTTCAAAACTTCAATTATTACATCTACTGTCCCTGAAAAATCATCAGAATTTTTTTTGCTTCTTAAAAATGGAACTTTAGCGCCAAATCTTAATGCTACCTCCTCTATTTCTTTATCATCAGTAGAAACCATGACTTCATCAAAAAGGTTTGAATTTATTGCAGCTTCAATAGAATAAGCAATAATAGGTTTTCCCAAAAAGGGTTTTATATTTTTTTTTTGGATTCTTTTACTGCCACCTCTAGCGGGGATTATACATATATTACTCATTATAGAATTCAGAAATTTTATTAATTACAAAGTTTTGTTCAATTTCAGTTAAATTTGGAAAAATGGGGAGGCTTATACACTGTTTGTAGTAATTTTCAGAAACAGGAAAATCACCCTCTTTCCATCCTTTATTTTTATAATAAGGCATTAAATGACAGGGTATGTAATGGATTTGAGTAAAAATATTATTCTCTTTTAAAAAGTTATAAAGCTCTAATCTTTTTTCAACTTCAATAACATATAGATGATATGCATGACCGTCCAAATATCCAGATTGACCTTTAATAAAACTTTTGTCTTTGAATGCGTTATAGTAATTTAATGCAATACTTTTTCTTTTTGATAGTCCTTCATTTGCCCTTTTTAACTGACTTAGGCCTAGAGCGGCTTGAAAATCTGTTAATCTATAATTAAAACCCAAAGTTTGCATTTCCATATACCACCCTGGGTAATTTAAACTTTGATCATTATTACCATTAGCTAAGGTCGTAGAATTTAAAAATTTGTTTTCATTTTTTGTAATTCCATGGGTTCTTAGAGTTAGTAATTTTTTGTATAAATCCTTTCTATTTGTAGTAATCATTCCTCCTTCTCCGGCAGCAATATGTTTAACTGGATGAAACGAGAAAATTGCTAAATCTGCAAATTGGCCATTACCA
>Ga0209199_1004517_pt1 | contig 12754 bp, 13 predicted proteins | sample COGITO_mtgs_1105_7_FD_184805 | JGI IMG/M metagenome (GOLD analysis project Ga0209199, IMG submission 184805) | Pelagic marine microbial communities from North Sea - COGITO_mtgs_110523 (SPAdes) (version 2) | ecosystem: Environmental > Aquatic > Marine > Epipelagic ...
TGTGATTGATGAAAATAATGCCACTTAAAACACGACGATCATCCACCCGTGCGCGACCTCGGCTCTTTGGAAATACGGCCGAAGCCGCTGCATTTGCGCCACCGTTAGCCAATAAAGATTGCTCATCATATCCCCCTAGAACTGGGGGCCGTGAATCATGACAGCGCCGCAAGCTCAATCAGTTAATGGCTCCTGACCCTAACCAAAAGCATCTTTCGGAAAAAGATGACTATTGGGAACACAACAAAAGGTTGTGCTAAGGTCTAAAGTAAATATTAGCTTGGTAAACCAAGCTTTCTTCTGTCAAGGTAAATGAAATCTTGGAGTTAATGATGCAAAAAATTTTAGTAGTAGCCGCTTTAGTTGGGATGAGCTTATTGGCATGTCAGGCTGATGCTAGTGAACTAAAAATTGGTTCTTGGGGTGGCAATGTTCGCTCTGGACCAAGTACGGATTACCCAAAAATTGGGAGCCTAAAGAATGGCGATCCGGTTGTTCTGTTGAAAAAGAAAAAACCAGCTAGCGATGGTTTTAACTGGTTTAAGATTACGTATGGTAGTGGTCAGGTTGGGTATCAGTGGGGCGGGATATTGTGTGGTTTCAACAATAAGGTTAATGGTACATATGGCCTCTGCGAGAACGACAATAGGTCCACACCACGAAATTATAAATGTTCCGACCTGACTAGATTTCGCTCCAAGAAATCTGAACGAAAAACAAAAATTACATTTTTTGTTGGGCAAACTGATAATTCATTTCGAATTTATTGGCTAGATTACAACGGAAACAAAAAATCATATAAAAAATTAAGCTCCAAGATGAGTTGGACCGTTGAGACATACAGATCCCATCCGTGGGCTATTTATAGGGTATCAGCTAATGGCAGTGAGACCTGTCATAGTATCGTCAAGGGGAAGAAAAAATCATCACAATGGCTACTTAGGTAAGCGGATAGCCTGCTCCCAAAGCCTATAGTCAACGCTGGCTCTGCCTATTTCGTTGAAAAATGTTTTTATGTCACCTTTGGTCGTTGTTCTATGCTCACCTTAGCACTTTGCTTGGACAGCCCAGATTAGACCTTCGTTGTCTCTGAAAACGAGGTCGGTCCCTAAGTCTTGTCGTTGCCACTTGTTCTGATAGTCATCCCAGAGCCAGACCTTATCGATAGTCTTTGAACGCTCAGGGTCGTTCTCAAGGAACCTCTTGCAGAAGACTTCAAAGGGCTTGCCAGCACCATTCTCGCCAAACTCTAATCGTATGGATGCTATAAACTGATCGAATGTTGCCAACGTATTACCCTGATTGAATTACTATCAGATAATGAAACAAAACCGCCCAAGCAACAATTGTGAGGGTTAGTTGATAGTGACACTGGCGGCTTGATAACCTTTGGACCCTCCAGAAAATACGCATAATTCTATAGCTGGACCCTATTAAAAATGGGGGGATTACCTTTCGTCTTCACGTTACGGTATAATAACCAAGAGACTGATAGCTTTCCTGGTAACACTGAAATCGAGGCGGAGAAATTACAATGACTATTACATGGGAAGAGCTCTCAAAAATCGCAGGTAGAAACAAAGCCACACTTTCGCTTATGTCCAAATCCCTCTTTGGATTGACTGAGGTCGGCGAGGACGGGCTCGATGTTGATCTGGCACTCAAGCTCCTTTTCAAAATCGGTTCTTTTGAAAGTAGTCAGAAAATTGAACTCCTATATTTATCTCAAAAATTAGAACAAAAAAAAGGTGAATTGCTTCAATATGCGGTTTCTCTAGAAATGGTAAAAGCAGAACGCCAGCAACTCAAAGACCATATCAAAAGCCTAGAGCTTCAGTCTGCTGCAAATGAAAAAAGGGCCGAGACAGCAGAGGCACGACTGCATGAGGTTACACAATCATTTGCTTATTTGATCGAACGTAACTCGCAAGCGAGGATGATACAGCATTTAGGGGGGGGGAAGAAACTTCCGCCTCTTCTCCTCCTGAATCCAATCAGTACTGGAGATAACTCTACTGACAATTTTTCTCAAAGCTAGCGCAACGACCGAGGTTGCCATCTGGGAAGCGATTATCGCCATCGGATATGGTGCTAGAATAATTTTAAATATGGTGCATAGTCTAAATCGTCAAAATCTTCCTTTATTCAAATCCTCAAATCTGTCCAACAGCTGCTGACGTCAGACAATTTGTTTAGCGATTATTGATTTGCTCAGCTTACGCGCCGATGCAGTATGTGCAGCGTTTTCCCAGTTATAATAATAAATCAGTAAAATCTCTTATGGGTCAAATAATCCTGCATACCCTGCAACCCTGCACTGAACTCAATAAAATATATGACTCTGTGCTTTCGATCTCCCTGCACAACCCTGCATTTGCTAACCAGAGTGTTGCTCGGCTGCGGCAACCTTCATGCCGTCAAAGACCATGCCTTGCGAGGTCTTAGTTTTCGTGACCCTCAGTCGCTCCACCCGTTTGCTGAAGGTATTCAATGCAGGGACTTGCTTAACCCCCGCAGAGGCTGCCCATGCACGAAACGCGTCATAGCATTGTTTAACACCCAGAGACGCCCCGTCGGCCATCTCACACTCCGACAGCCAGAGCGCCACGGTGTCAGATTGAAAGCGCCACTCGTCTTGGGCTGCTTTACTGCTCGCTGGCTCAATAAATCCGCTGGTTACTGCGCGCGCGTAAGCCTGTAGTGCCAAGTTGAGAATGCCAGACATTTCCTTTTGCAGTTTAGGTTGCAGCTGCGCGTCGCGCTCCTGAACCAAGAACGTCTTGTTAAAGGTTAAGATGCCCGCACGGCGGAAGACGGCGTCCGAGTAATCGGACGGGTGGGGCATGTGGTTCGTTGCCCAAAGTATAGTAGCATGGGTGCATTTCATATGGGTTCTTATGCTTGCGATCAACAGTCATCATCTCGCCTGACACGAGCGCTTTTAGCTCAGCGGCGGGTAGCTTGCCGCCTTGTTCGCCTTCAGTAATGATGTTCAGTAGCTTTTAGTCCAATTGTGCTCGATGATGGTTGTTGCCAAATAGAGTAGGATGCATGGCTGCAGTGTTTCTTGCTCCCGCCAAATCGCCCATTACATTAAACGCTACCGACTTACCGTTTGCGCCAGACCCCACAACTATGAGGAAGCGCTCGTATTGGCAGTGCGCAGTATTTCGTATTTCAGGATTTCGCTCATATGATTAAGAAGGACAATATGTCGAGAGAGCCGATGAATTTCCCAAACGATTTACGCGCCTTTCTTGATGAAGCATGGCGTCACCTTCAAGAGGGCGTAGCCGATAGCCGTTCACCAGCGCGCTACCCCACGTTTGCAACAGTAGCTGCAGATGGAGCGCCCGAGGCACGAACTGTGGCGCTAAGAAGCGCGTCCCGATCTCAATCTATGCTTGAGCTCCACACTGATATTGCAACGTCCAAGGTGGTTGCGCTGCAGCGCTCGCCGAAAGCCGCTTTTCTCGTTTGGTTGCCGTATGCAAATTTACAAATTCGGGTTACAACAACTGTAGACATTCAGACGGGGTCAGCTGTTGATGAGCAATGGGATCGTGTTCCGGTAGCGTCACGCGTTTCTTATGGAACCGAACCAACGCCGGGTACTGTCATTTCAGATGCATATGCCTATGAAAAACCGAGTAAGCGTGAACGTTTTGCGGTTTTGATGTGCAGTATGTTGTCTATGGACCTTGTGGAGCTCGGGGAACGCCATCGAAGAGCAAGCTTTAGGCGTGAAAACGATTGGGTGGGCGAGTGGCTAGCCCCGTGATTATGGATGTCCTTCGTTGTCGGTCTAGATGGGACGCTGAAAAATTTTTTGAAGTGCCTGCTAAATGGGCTGGGCGTCGGGTTAAAAGGCATAGCTCCCGAAGCGGCTGCTCTATGTCAATCGATAAGGGTTTATCACTACCTGGATAGTATAGCTGGCTGAGTTTGGAGTGATCAGCCAGAACGTAATGCCATTGAGGAAATGCTCCACGCACAGCGACAGTCGATTCTTAAAACAAGACAATACGGTCACAGGCTTCAATGTTGGCATCAATCCAGGAGCATCAGCAGGTCAGACGGTCTTCCACGTACAACATACACATGATCCCAAGACGTGATGGTAATGTTGTTGAGCCCAGAGGTGGGGTGCGTAGGGTTATCCCAAGTAAGCAGAGGTATTAACTTGAATCCTTACCTTTTGCAGTTAAGCGTCCCTCGACTTGCGCACCAAAATCTATATGAATTCTCTCTGCTTCAATTTCACCTTTCACAACTGCTGTGGGGGACAAATTAACATCAATAGCTGCGATGGTACCGTTTAAATGTCCCTCTACCGTGACTGATCTTGCTCTTACGTTGCCCTCAACTGTTCCTGTTAATGTTACAACCAACCCGTCTACTGTCAGGTCACCAGTGATTGCACCACCGAACTCAACGACACCATCGCTCTGCCAATCACCTTTAATCACAATGCCGTCGTGTAAAACTGAGCGGCGTTGCTTAGTGTCCTCCAAGATAGCAGCGGGAACATCAGATTTAGGACTTACTTGTTTAGAGAACATCGTCAGGAACGCCTTTTACATTTCATTTTAGATTAACTAGTTTTTCTGTTGAGCTTAAGTCAACGACTAACAGAGCCGCATTTCCGATGTTCCACTTGGATGACATGAAGTGAAATACATCGAGCCATCTGAGCCACCAATATCAACTCACACAAGCCTAACAACCCATGACTTAATGCCAAGGTGAAACCTCATTTGGTCGTGGGTGGTGAGGATACGCCTGAACAACGACAAAAATGCGCCTAAAAGGGCCATGAGAGCAGCTGTATTGACCTGTGAGTGCAGCCTTAAGCGTCTGCAATTAGCAGCGTGCTCAGTAAACCACACAGACTGCCATGCGAGGCTAAGCGCGTCTGTGAAAGCCAGTGAACTAGGTGACAAGATTTCACACGCCGGGCAGACTGAAGAATTCATATTGCGCGCTGGGCCACCTCCGACCTAACCTGTAAAAGTAAAAATTGAGGTGAAATTATGCATTTTACAACTGCAAAGACGGTGTTTCCTAACAGTTCGGGGGTTAGGTCGATTAGGTCGCCTCGCGTGCTGCAGCACGCGAGGGCACAGTGCTATACAATCGTCGCCTCCGTCGCTGCACGCAACTCATCCTCAGTAACGCCCTCAGCCGTTTCAACGATGTTTAGACCGCCTTCGACAACATCAAGAACGCCGAGGTTGGTGATGATGCGGTCCACCACAGATTTACCCGTCAGCGGCAGCGTGCATTCCTTCAGAACTTTGCTCACGCCATGTTTGTTGGTGTGATCCATTACAACCACCACGCGGCCAACGCCTGCGACCAGATCCATCGCGCCGCCCATGCCTTTGACTAGCTTACCGGGGATCATCCAATTCGCCAGATCGCCATTCTCCGCCACTTCCATCGCGCCCAAAATCGCCATTGCAATTTTACCACCACGGATCATCCCAAAAGATTGTGCACTATCGAAGTAAGCCGTCTGCGGCAGCTCCGTGATCGTCTGTTTGCCAGCATTGATCAGGTCCGCGTCTTCATCACCAGAAATGGGGAAAGGACCCATGCCCAGCATGCCATTCTCTGATTGCAGCGTAACTTCGATGCCCTCAGGAATGTAGTTCGACACCAACGTAGGAATGCCAATGCCTAGGTTCACATACCAGCCATCTTGCAATTCTTGCGCTGCACGCGCCGCCATTTGATTACGATCCCACATGATTTACGCCTCCCGAACTGTGCGCTGTTCAATGCGCTTTTCATGATCGCCTTGAATAATGCGGTGCACATAAATTCCGGGCAAGTGAATGCTGTCGGGATCGAGCGAACCCGTCTCAACTATCTCTTCCACCTCAACAACGCACAACTTTCCGCACATCGCCGCAGGCGGGTTGAAATTGCGTGCAGTCTTGCGGAACACGAGGTTGCCCGTCGCATCCGCTTTCCAGGCTTTCACAATCGCGAGGTCAGCGAAAATGCCTTCCTCCATGATGTAGGTTTCGCTTTTGAAGTCTTTGTGCTCTTTACCTTCCGCGATCACTGTGCCGACACCTGTTTTGGTGTAAAAGCCAGGGATGCCACAGCCACCTGCACGCATGCGCTCAGCCAATGTGCCTTGCGGATTGAACTCTAACTCCAGCTCTCCAGACAGATATTGACGCATGAATTCAGCGTTCTCACCCACGTAAGAGCTGATCATCTTTTTCACTTGCTTGCTTTGCAGCAAAATGCCGATACCAAAGTCGTCAACGCCCGCGTTGTTGGATGCAAACGTGAGATCTTTTGTGCCCGCATCCTTGATCGCGTCCAGCAGCAATTCGGGAATGCCGCAGAGGCCAAAACCGCCCGACGCTATAAACATTCCATCGAAAAGCACGCCGTCCAGAGCCTCGGCAGCGCTGCCATAGAGCTTTTTCATGAGTATTTCTCCTGATCTCGTGGTATTGGAGAATACCTGACGAAGGGTCAGCGAAGAGTCAATCCATATGCTGCGCTGCGGCGTTTTTCGCAGTGCTTATAGAACGCGTACCTGTGTGCCGATGGGCGTAATCGCGAATAATTCGGCGATCTTTTCGTTGTACAGGCCAATGCAGCCCGAAGAAGAACGTCGCCCGATCTTGCGTGTATCGTGGGTGCCGTGGATCAAATATGCGGGCCAGCTTAGATACATCGCGTGGCTGCCAAGGGGGTTGCCCTCGCCCGCTTCCATGAAGTCAGGCAGCGTCGGATCACGTTCGCGCATGGCTTTGGTCGGGGTCCACGTGGGGCCAACTTTCTTGCGCACGATTTCCGTGTAGCCCCGCTTTGTCAGCTCATCCGTCATCGGAACAGAAGTGGGATACACGCGGTAATCGGAGCCATCGGCGTTCCAATAGTGCAAAGCGCGCGAAAATGTATCGGCGACGATGACGCCTTTGCCGAGGGTCTTAAAGTGATCGCGCCAATTTTGAGTGACGAAGCTCGATGCATTGCGCCGCGCTGCTGACGCTTGGTTGGCGACGGGCAGTTGAACTTGTGCAATGGCAGGTGTTGCAAATGTTGCGCTTAACCCAATGAGTGCGCTACGGCGGTTGATCTTCAATGTCATAACGGGACCTCAGACTAGAGAAGGATGCAATTTAGTACAGCTTTCTCAGAGTGTACTCATAAATGCCACTCATATTTTGGTTAGAAGCGCGTTAGCGGCGTTACTCCGCCTTTTTCTTGGCGAGTGCTTTTTTCGTCGCGGGCTTCTTTGCGGCTGGTTTTTTAGCAGCCGCCTTTTTCTTTGGTGCAGCTTTCTTCTTGCCGCTCTTAGCCGCGCGCTCCGCGATCAGTTCTAGAGCCAATTCCATGGTTACATCGGCAGGTTCTGTCCCTTTGGGGATCGTTGCGTTGATCTTTTCCCACTTCACATAAGGGCCATAACGCCCTTCCATCACATTGACCGCGCCGCCGCCTGCGGGATGTTCGCCCAGCTCTTTAAGTGGCTTCGCTGCGGCCTGACCGCCGCGCCGCCCGGGGTTCGCGCGCTTGTCAGCGAGCAACTCAACCGCGAGGTTCATACCGACCTCGAACATCTCACCCCATGTTTTCACGTTCACATAAGTTGGCTTTTCGGCGTCCGGCAGCTTGTGCATGATATAAGGACCAAAGCGCCCCAAGTTCGCACTGATCCGGCCCCCTTCAGGATGCTCACCAATACCGCGTGGTAGGCTGAGCAGTTTGATCGCCTTCTCAAGTGTCGTGTCCGCCTTTTCCCATCCGCCATGTCGCGCTTGAGGCAGGGACGTGCGTTTTGGCTTTTTGTTCTCAGGGGTGACTTCGCCGCGTTGAACATAAGGGCCAAAGCGACCGGACTTCAGCCAAATTTCATCACCTTTATCGGTGCCAAGCAATTGTTCTTCACCGTTGGCGCCTTCGCCCGCAATGGGGCGTGTATAGGTGCACTCGGGATAGTTACCACAGCCAACAAAGCCGCCCGTGCGGGATGTTTTGAGGTGCAGATTGCCAAGGTCGCATTTCGGACAGACCCGTGGATCGGTGCCATCCGCACGCGGAGGATAAAGCTGGGGCGCGAGGGCTGCATCGAGCACGTCAAGCACTTCAGAAATGCGCAGCTCTGATGTTTCAGAGATCGCAGCATGAAAATTGCGCCAGAATTTACCAAGTAATTCTTTGTAGTCAGCTTCGCCCGCAGACACATCGTCAAGCTGACTTTCCAGATCAGCGGTGAAATCATAACCTACATACTGGCGGAAGAAATTCATCAAGAAGATAGTAACAATCCGGCCCTTGTCCTCTGGGAAAAGGCGGTTCTTGTCCTTGCGCACATATTCGCGGTCTTGAATCGTAGTTACGATCGAAGCGTAGGTCGATGGGCGGCCAATGCCGAGCTCTTCCATGCGCTTTACCAAAGTCGCCTCTGTGTAACGGGGGGGCGGCTGGGTGTGGTGCTGTTCAGGATTGATAGCGAATTTGTCCATTGGATCGCCCATGGCGATCTGCGGCAAACGCTTGTCGTCCTCATCAACGACCGTGTCGTCGCGACCTTCCTCATAAACTTTCATGAAGCCGTCGAACAACACGACTTGACCCGTTGCACGCATTTGCACCTGGCTGTCGTCAGATCCCAGATCGACGATTGTACGCTCCATCCGTGCGCTCTCCATTTGGCACGCGATGGTACGTTTCCAGATCAAATCATAAAGCTTGCCCTGGTCCGGTTCGCTCAATTTCAAGCTCGAAGCATCTTTTGCAAGATCGGTTGGGCGGATACACTCGTGTGCCTCTTGGGCGTTTTTGGCTTTGTTTTTGTATTCACGCGGTGCTTTTGGCAGGTAGTTGGCACCGTAGCGGTCTTTGATGACATCGCGAGTTTCGGTGATCGCTTCGAGTGCCATATCGATGCCGTCAGTTCGCATGTAGGTGATGTGGCCGGCTTCATATAAGCGCTGTGCGATGTTCATCGTTTGGCGCGCACCAAAGCCGAATTTGCGGCTGGCTTCTTGCTGCAAGGTGGATGTCATGAAGGGTGCGGATGGGTTGCGCGCAGCCGGCTTGGCCTCGACGGAAACGGCTTTCAAGGCGCGTGATGTGACGGCTTGCACAGCCAATTCAGCGGCTGTTTGATTGGCTAGATCGTATTTATCAAGCTTTTGGCCACCCAAAACTGTCAAGCGCGCTTCGAACTCTTGGCTACGCGGTGTGGCGAGCAAGGCTTTCACAGACCAATATTCGCGTGCGTTGAACGCTTCGATTTCTTCTTCGCGCTCGACGATAATGCGTAGGCAAACCGATTGCACACGGCCCGCAGACCGCGCACCGGGAAGCTTGCGCCACAAAACAGGCGATAGATTAAAGCCCACAAGATAATCGAGCGCGCGGCGCGCAAGGTACGCTTCCACAAGTGGTTGATCCACTTGGCGCGGATTTTTCATGGCTTCGGTCACCGCGGTTTTGGTGATCGCGTTGAACACCACACGACTGACAGGTGTGTCTTTTTTGATTGATTTGCGTTTGGTCAGCGCCTCTTGCAGGTGCCAACTAATTGCTTCGCCTTCGCGGTCCGGGTCGGTTGCGAGAATTAGTTCGTTGTCTTCTTTCAGAGCGTCCGCGATTGCTTTGACGTGTTTTTTGCTGTCGTTGCCAATCTCCCATTTCATTTCGAAATCGGCGGTAGTGTCGACAGATCCGTCTTTCGGCGGCAGATCACGCACGTGTCCGTAAGAGGCGAGAACTGTGTAGTTGGGCCCCAAATACTTGTTAATTGTCTTGGCTTTAGCAGGTGATTCGACAACAACAACTGGCATAGGTTTCCTAACGACTCGTCTAAATAGTTTGTTTTCTTATGGGTGGGATACATGTGTGAGAAAAGTCCTTAATGTCAATCAGGCCATATAAAACTGTCGCAGGGTGCTCCGAAAAATGGTGCAAGACAAAGTGAATTTGTCTGGGTTACTGTAGATCTAACCGATTTCTGAAAGGCATATGGCATGCGTTTTTTTAAGTATCTTTTGATGGCTTTGTTTTTCGCGTCTCCAGTTGCGGCAGACTACTATGAACCTGAACACGGGACGGGGGAACGTAAGTCAATGCTTGACGCGGTGCGCGCGCGCGCGGAAGAACAGCTCGGCGCGCCAGTCGAATTCATAGTCTACGATTTGCGCGCGAAGAGTTCGATGGGATTTGCGGCCCTACATGTGCGAAGACCTGGTGGAGGTGAGATCGACCTCTACGCAACGCCTGGTTTCACCCTTGGATCGATTGAGCCGGAATTTATGGATGGTACTTCAATGCAAGCATTGCTGCGTCGCTCTGGCGATACTTGGGTTGCGGTCCACTGGGCCATTGGGCCGACAGATGTCTGGTTTGCTTACGGACCTTTTTGTCGACGATATCGCGCAGTTATCAAAGATTATTGTGCTGGCGTTAATTAGAGCCCGCTGATCATTCCATCAGGGGCACGTCTGATCCGCCCGTTCATTTCCAAGTTAGTCAAGGCAGGTATCATTTTGCTTGTTTGTGCTCCGATGTCGCGCAGCAGCTAATCCTCGGCGAAGGACTAGGGCCAAGTTGATCGAAGATGCGTTGGTGCAGCTTACTGGTTTCGACGAGGCTTCTTTTGGGCTTGTTTCTGCCGAGAGTAGTGGCATCTGCTCATCTTCTACGACTTCTGGCGATGCACGATTGTCTTCAAGAATCGAAATAATGGGCTGCGCGTTTCTAACAAGTAATGCGCCATCGCGGATTAGCATATTGCATCGCGATGCGCGTGCATCAAACGGGTGACTTGGAACTGCCAGCTCGTTGCGTCCTTGATCAAGCGCGCCGTGCGCAGTTATCAGACTTCCCGATTTGCCAGCGGCTTCAACGACAACCGTGGCGCTATATAGTCCCGAAATAATGCCATTGCGCATCGGGAACTGCCGCGAAATTGGGGCACTGCCTATAGGTTGCTTTGACAGTAACGCGCCTTTGTCCAACAAAGAAGTCGCGAGGTTCAGGTTTTCGTTTGGGTAGATAACATCGACGCCACCTGCCAAGGCTGCGATTGATTCATTTTTGGCTGCCGCGAGATCCGCGCAAGTATCAATCCCACGAGCAAGCCCTGAAACGACGACATATCCTGCTTCGCTCAATTCATTGGCACGTGCGCGTGCCCAAAGATGATGCGTTGCGTGCGCCGACAAGGGCAACTGTTGGGCGGGTTAAAGCCAATAAGTTTCCGCGCACCCAGAGAATCGGCGGCGCGTCCGGAATTTCTGCGAGCAACGAAGGATATGAATATTCGCCCCTGCATACGAGTTTGGCACCTATCTGTGCACCTGCGCGCAGTTCTCTCTCAACCTGCTCCAGCGAACATGGCGTGTATTTTGATAACCCCGCGTTAGACGCAATTTTGGGCAATGCCACTAAAGCAGCGCAGGCACTCCCGTATTCGCCGAGGAATCGATAGAACGTCGCGATTCCAACGCGACGTGAACGCAAGAGACGAAGCCAATCCGCACGCATTTCTTCCGTGGTAGGGGGGGAGTGGAAGAATGGGGTTGCGCGCTCATGCTTGGCTCCGTCATTCTTGCAGAATGAGATTTAGCAGAGGCAGAATTAATGGCGCTTAAACCCTAGTCGAAAATCCTCAACTTCCTGCGCCACCAACGGTCAGCCCACCAATCATCAAGGTTGGCTGACCGACGCCAACAGGCACCCATTGCCCTGCTTTTCCGCAATTTCCCATACCTGGATCAAGCGCCATGTCATTCCCAAGCGCGCGAATTTGCTGCATTGCCGTCGCGCCATCGCCAATCAGCGTCGCCCCTGCAACTGGCGCACCCACTTTGCCGTTCTCTACGCGGTAGGCTTCTGTGCAAGAGAACACGAACTTGCCGTTGGTGATATCCACCTGGCCTCCACCAAATCCGACCGCATAAATTCCGTCTTTCAGATCCGCCAGTATATCTTTGGGATCAGAGCTGCCGCCCGTCATATAAGTGTTTGTCATGCGCGGCATAGGGGGATGCGCATAGCTTTCGCGCCGCCCATTTCCTGTTGGTTCGACGCCCATTAGCCGCGCATTTTGGCGGTCTTGCATGTAGCCCACAAGGATGCCGTCCTCGATCAACACATTTTTACCTGAAGGCGTTCCTTCATCATCAATCGTGATGGAGCCACGACGATCAGGGATTGTGCCATCGTCCAAAACTGTCACGCCCTTAGATGCGACGCGCTTGCCAATGCGGCCAGAGAACGCGCTGGAGCCTTTGCGATTAAAATCCCCTTCAAGTCCATGTCCAACAGCTTCGTGCAGCAAGATGCCTGGCCAACCGGGGCCAAGTACAACATCCATGGCTCCAGCCGGGGCAGGGACCGCTTCTAGATTAACCAAGGCAATCCTCAACGCCTCACGCGCTTTGGGTTGCCAATCTTGGGGCGCGATTAACCCGTCTAGTGGAATGCGACCACCGCCACCTGCGGAGCCGCTTTCGCGACGTCCATTGTGTTCCACGATGACCGACACATTCACGCGCGTCATGGGGCGAACGTCGCTGACATCGTTGCCGTCGGGGCGCAGAATTGTGACCTCTTGCAAGGACGCCGCAATTGAGGCGCTTACCTGAACGACCCGCGTATCAAGATCGCGCAGAAAGGCGTCGATCTCGCGAAGTGTGTCGATTTTTGCACTAAAAGTCACCGCTGAAATCGGGTCAGTGTCTTCGTATAATTTGGAATTAGTTGAACGCGG
>Ga0209199_1004520_pt1 | contig 12748 bp, 10 predicted proteins | sample COGITO_mtgs_1105_7_FD_184805 | JGI IMG/M metagenome (GOLD analysis project Ga0209199, IMG submission 184805) | Pelagic marine microbial communities from North Sea - COGITO_mtgs_110523 (SPAdes) (version 2) | ecosystem: Environmental > Aquatic > Marine > Epipelagic ...
TAAGTTTTGTAAAGGTTATATAAACATAACAAAGCTTTTATTTTTCATTTAAGTTTTGTTAATTATTCAGAATGCGCCTCTAATTAACTTTAGAGGTGTTTTCTTTTAAACCACAGGCATATCATCTGCAGGAAGTTCTGGAAGAAAAACACGGAGTAGAAATATTATAAGTATATTTAGGAAAATGAAAAACCTCTTAAAAAAGCTTTTTTTTTACTTCCTTCTCTTTACAGGTATGATACTTTCAACTTCCCATTTAGGGGATAATTATATGGGTATAAGTGATGAAGAGGGTTATTTATTAGCTATTGGAATCTGTTGTTTAATGGCTTTCTTTTTAGAATACTTCAAATGGTTTATTAAGACAGGAGAGACCTTACTAATGGCAATTAATGAATCATATAAATAAAATCATCCCTTTTTGTATTTTAAAACAAATAAATTAAAATTCATTTAGAAAATTTATATTTTTGTAGAAGTATCATGAGCATTAATTTGCACCAACCGACTTTCTCGAAGCGCGGTGGTTTAGAATACGGGACACTCGTCCAAAGTTAATCGAGATTCTACATTCTTTTCTTGGTCGTAGTAATGTTTAATTTAAAACTATAATTATGGCAAATCTTCACTTACTTCATTAGTAGCTTATTTCATTCTTGATAAAGTGTAGTGTAGAACTTAGTGAAGACAATTTACCTCTATTTATAGATTAGTCCCAAATAATTTCAAAGACATATGGACTATATCAATCAACCATAAAATTCATCATAGATTTTGCAGCTTCTTTTCCGATCAATCGAATTCGATCTCGCGGTGTATTATCTCCAATTTCAAAAGTGACACCAACCGCCATATGAGCATTCAAAAACCATCCTTTCGAAACAGGTTGTTTGCTATTACTAGCCTGTTCATTCACCTTGTAATTCGGAACATTATTTTCTAACCCCATAAACCATTCGTCTAAAAAATTAGGCATAGTGGTAGATGCTCTTTCTTCATTGGTATAGAACACATCATAATAAGTAGAATGAAAGTCTATCCCAAGCACTAGTTCTGAATTGTTTTTCTTTAAGGTTTTGGTAATAAAATTAACAGTATTTTTAATCTCTTTTTGATTGTATTTAGACCAATCTCTGTTGAGGTCTACTCCGCCTGAATTATGTCTCCAATGTCCAAGATCAACCCCATCAGGGTTCATTAAAGGAAAGGCCAAAATTCTGTATTTTTCTAAAAATGCTGATGAAAGTTCGCTCTCTTCAAGAATATTAGTTATAAACGATTGAAACGCAAAATAACCCGTGACCTCAGGGGGATGTTGTCGCGTTGTAAAAACGACAATGGGCTTATTTTTAGAATTATTTTTATTTATATCAATGACCTTAAAAGGTCTATTTAACTTAGTTTTACCTATTTCCTTAAAACGCACGAAATCAGCTTTGCCTTCAATCAAATTTTCAACCCATTGGTATACTGTATCACTGCTATTTAATTCTTGTCCAGAAACAATTTTAACCTTATTATCTAATACTAACCGAAGTACGCTTTTTTCTTCGGATTGTTGAAATGAAATTGAATCTGCAATCATCCAATTTTCATCAGTTAAAATTTTAGGTACATATCGATGTTCATATCCCGTGGGATAATCAAACTCCAAGAATACATTTTTTGAAGTTTCACCCCATATTTTAAAAGCATAAAATGGACTTGAGTTTATCGGTTCATTCTCTGGCCAAATAGATAAAATGAATGTACTGTCATTAAGTTGTTTTACGGCATTTAGACGGGCGCCCTGAAAATCATTGGAGAAATAGACTCCAGATTTAGAAAAAGAAAACACTTTTTCTTCTTGAAATTTTATAGGTTTAGATTTAGTATCAACATAATTTTCAAAAGTTATCTTTGGAGTTGTAGCACAGCACAAAAAGAGAGAGCACAAAACAACATAAGATATTCGAATCATCGACATAACAAACAGGTTTTGAGATAAACAAGATAATTTAAAAAAACGAAATGTTTATACCTAATGACGATTATTTTTTGAGCCATAATGCCGCAGGGCTTCACGTTATATTTTGAAAGTACTGGGACACTCTTCTATAAATGTTAGTTTGACTTATTTAAGAGGTTTAGAAGTCCCCGAACTTAATGAAGAGGATATGCCGATGATTTAGTTTGTTTTTAAATCATAAATAATATTCTTAATAAAGTCCTTTTTAGTTATGTTTCCTGGGCCATTTAATTCTGATTTGATTTCAGCCATTATTTGTTCTACAGATAAACCTTCTGTAAATCCTTTTTCGGTAATTTCATAATGCTCTTGAAGAATGTTTTTTAGGGTTATGACATCGTTAATATCACAAACAGGTCCGTGTCCAGGAATTATTTTTGTTTGACCATTAGAAATAGCAATAATTTGACTTAAAATATTAATGAACCCCTTAAAGCTACCTCCGTCATTTAAATCAACAAAAGGGTAGCCATAAGTTACAAATGAATCCCCAGCGTGAATGACATTGTTTTTTTTAAAGAAGACTATTGTGTCGCCATCCGTATGACCGGGGCCAAAATTTGAAAGCTGTATTTCTTCATCATCAATATAAATTTTCATAGTTGAATTGTAGACAGTTGAGGGCAATGCATAGTCTGGGTATTTGTCTTGGACCATATTATAATTGTGCTGGGGATGACCATAAAGCTTTGTTTTCCTTTTGAGTCTTTTCCTAACATTTTCGTGAGAAACAATCGGTATTCCTTTTTTCCCAAAAGCTTTATTTCCATCTACGTGATCGTAATGAAAATGAGTGTTTATTATAAAACTTACCTCTTTTTTACTTATTGATTTAATGGTTTCTAAAATTAAATCCTCAATAATTTCCCATTGATCATCAACTAAAACTAACCCTTTATCAGAAATAAAAACTCCTATATTTCCAGCTACACCGCCTATAGGTTTGATCATAAAAAAAGTATCATTGATCTTTACGATCTCTTCAGTAAGATTATTTTCAACATCTTTTTCTACTTTTCTAAAAGCCTCCAAATCCTTATCATTTGTTTGGGCTATTGAAAACGAAGAAAATAAAATTATTAGAATGAAATATTTCATTTCAATCGATTTATGATTAATAAGCTACTAATATAGAAAACTCTATCTACTCCTTGTTTTTCTTACTGAACTTAATGAAGAGGATATGCCAATGATTTAATTTATTATAGTCCTCTGAATGAATTCTATAATTTTTGCTGATACTTGGTCATCGTCGTCTAAAATTTTATTAACCAAACTTGAATGGTTTCTATTTGGCATTTCTATATAACTTGCCGTTTGTTTCTTTTTAAGTTTATTAATAAATCTTTTATTCTGTTCTTTTCTCCAGACTTCATCATTTTCAGCCATAATTGAAATGAAGTTTTCATTATTTCCTTTGTTATGTGATGAAACTGAGGCTTTTTTCCAATCCTTTGAATTAGTTCCCCATATAGATTTGTATATAGAATCTCTTTTGATTCTGACTGGAGCAGTTTCCTCAACATATAAAAAAGGGCTAATTAATATTGCTCCTCTAATTTTTCTCATTTTATGAATTTTCAGGTCTTTATTTAACGCTAATACAGCTGAAAGGTAAGCTCCTGCGGAATGACCAGATACGTATATATTTTTTAAATCTCCACCAAAAGATCCCATATTATTAAATGCCCACTCAGTAGCAGCTTGGGCGTCATTTAAATGGTCTGGATATTTTGCAATAGGTGAAACTCTGTAATTAGCGCTTACAAATCCAACTCCACTTTTTGCTAACTTTACACCTATATCTTTTCCCATTTCTTTAGACCCTGCAAGAAGAGCTCCTCCGTGAAAATAAACAATGACAGGATAATTTTTTTTCCCCTCAGGAATATAGATATCTAAAAGGTCTTTTTTGTCAGGATATATTACATTCTCATTGTAATCAATATCAGTTATTATTTTAACCTTATATAAAGTCTGCCCAAAAGAAACCAATGGGACAAATAGTGAAAGAAGAAATAGCTTTTTCATCGTATTTATTGTGGATATAACAATATACCTAAAATCTACAATATCTCTAATGGTATTTTTCTTGCTGAACTTAACGAAGAGGATATGCCGATGATATAAAAAAACGCCGCTAAAGTTAATTAGCGACGTTATGTAGAAAAGAATATTTATAAATTATTAATGTTCTTTAAAGTTTCCCTCATTGTCAACGGACATAAGTATTTTCCAAACTACTTGCTTATAAAAACTTCCTCCTTGCATCATTGAATTAATTTTACTTAAATCTGCAGGAAATTTAGTGTTAGAATTCCATTCAGGAGATAATAAGTCATCGTAACTTTCATATCCGTCAATAGTTATATAATTCCAGTTATAACCATTGCCATTGGGAGACACCTTTCTCGCTGTTGTCCAAAGAACTTGGCTCCCGTTGTTTTTGTTCATCTCTTTTGAAACAAAATTTCCCCAAACGTTTTTCTGAAGATTATCGAATTCTGCTACGTCGCCCATTACGTTTGAATAATTAATCTTAAGGAAATTGTATCCATTTGAGTTTTTCTTAGCTTCTCTATTTGTACTTTGAAGAATAACATTGTAAAATGAATGAGGGTTGATATCAATTGATCTCTTAACTAAAGCAGCTGCATCTTTACCCATTGAGCCATAAATCTTTTCAGCTCCATAATTAAATGTAGCTCCTAAATTTTCTAAATTTGATTTATCTCCTATTCCTATATAAAAGTAAAAATTCGGTTCATTAGAAGAACCTCCTTGTCTCTGGAGCATCGCCCATCCTGTCAGTTTTCCTTCCTTTATTAATGTTTGAGCAACTTTACTCCAAAAATGTTTTTCATTATCTATATGATTTTGAATTTGGTTGTCAGGAATCATCCTGTAATCGTGCATATAGTATTCTTGTGAAAAAGAAACGGAAATACACATTAATAATAATGTTGTAATAAAAATTTTCATTTTAATTGATTTATGGTTAATAAGCTGCTAATATAAAAAATTCTAACTCTACTCCGTGTTTTTCTTCCTGAACTTAATGAAGAGGATATAAAAAACCCTCCACTTGGGAGGGTTATGTAATTTTATTTAACTCTTGTTCTAAATTGACTGTAAACTACTTCAAAATTATCTCCCCACATTTGCATAAAGTTATCTCTTTCTTCTTTACTCAATTCTTTTTGAAATATTTCTCCAACATTACAAATCTTGTTATCAAATAAATCATCTTCATCAAACTCTCCCATTGATGAAAGATGTCTTACAATGTAAAAATCTGGTTCACCTTTAGATTTAGCGATGGGAGTTACAATGTTGTATGGATTGCATCCCTCAGTCATATCTGAAATCTTTTTCAATCTTTTCAAGATATCAAAAGTTGTCTTCGAATTTTGTTGTTTAAATCCTCTGACAAAAACTACTTCCCCTGAACCAGATTCACTTTTTGACATAGAGCTATACTCTGGATGGTTTCTGTAAAGGTTAGAGTCCTTTAATTCTGCTTTAGATAAGATATTCTTATTCCAGTCATCTTCACGTCTTTTATTTTTTTGATCCATAAAACTCATTTTCATAGGACCATTTATCCATAAATATTCACCTGATCTATATCCTTGAGTAACTTTTCTTAAATATGCTTTGTTTTCATTTGTAAATTTTTATAGGTTAGAAAAGCTAAATTCCAAAAAATAAAATTGAGTTTATAGGGGGGGGTGAATTAAACTTGGGGGGGTATTTGTTCCTTTTTATTAAAATAGATTCTGACTTAAAATCATTATTCTGGAAATGATTAAATACATGATTATGATTTACAATTACTCTTCTAAGTTCGTCAAGAAAAAAATGGTATCCCCTTTTACCAATGTATCGATCTTTTATAATTATTTATTTTTTGTTAGATTAAAATCAAGATTATTTCGTATTATTTTAACATGAAAGCAGCGTTTAGGATTTATTTTTAACTTTAAGGTATAATAATCTTATCAAATGGCTAAACTGAACAAAAAAGGACAGGGACAAAGAAGTCGAAGAATTAAATTAGCTATTATTATTTCAATATTAAATTGTCTATCATGTACAGATAAGCAAAAAGAATATGAATCTCCAAATTTTGTCTTTATTCTTGCCGATGATCTTGGCTATGGTGAGTTAGGTGTTTTTGGACAAAAAATAATAGAAACTCCTAATATTGACCAATTAGCAAAAGAGGGAATGATTTTAACCAATCATTATTCTGGATCCCCTGTTTGTGCCCCTGCACGTGCAGTTTTATTAACAGGTTTACATACAGGTAATAATCCAGTAAGAGGAAATGATGAGTGGAAAGAGAGAGGAGATGTTTGGAGTTTTGATGCAGTGTTTAAAAACCCTGAACTTGAAGGTCAAAGGCCAATGCCTGATTCAACAATAACTGTAGCTAATTATTTAAAATTAAACGGTTATAAGACCGGAATGGTTGGTAAGTGGGGTCTTGGTGCGCCAAACACAAATAGTATTCCAAACAATAAGGGCTTTGATTTTTTCTATGGATATAATTGTCAAAGACAAGCGCATACTCTTTACCCTAGTCATTTATGGAAAAATAAAGAAAGAGATATTCTTAACAATATGATTGTTGATAAAGGGGCTCTTAAAGAAGGTTTTGATCCAAATAATTTTGAAAGTTATAAAATTTATAATCAAAGTGATTACGCACCAACTTTAATGCATAATCAGGCATTAAAATTTATAGATAGAAATAAGGATGATAAATTTTTCCTTTATTATGCCAGTCCTCTTCCCCATCTTCCTCTTCAGGCTCCAAAAAAATGGGTAGATTATTATAGAGAAAAATTAGGAGAAGAAAAGCCATATATTGGTGATAAGGGTTACTATCCGAGTCAATTTCCGAAAGCTACTTATGCTGGGATGATTTCGTATTTAGATGAACAAGTGGGTGAAATTGTTACAAAACTCAAAGAAATTGGAAAATATGAAAATACAATAATTGTCTTTACAAGTGATAATGGTCCAACACATGTAAAGCAAGTTGATATTGATTTTTTTAATAGTGCTGGAATTTTTGTAAACTCTAAGAAAACTGTAAAAGGTAGTGTTAACGAAGGTGGAATAAGAGTTCCTACAATTGTGTCTTGGCCAATGAAAATAAAAAGTGGAACTAAATCGGATCACCCAAGTACTTTTTATGATTTCTTTGCAACGGTTTCTGATATTATCGGTAATCCACTTTCAAATAAAACCGATGGTATTTCCTATTACCCCAGCTTGATCGGAAAAGAACAAAAAGTTCACGACTATCTTTATTGGGAATTTCCTGCTTATGGAGGACAACAAGCAATTAGAATTGATAAGTGGAAAGGTATCAAACGAGATCTATTGAAAGGGCCTTCTAATCTATCTTTATATGATTTATCAAAAGACCCTAAAGAACTTTATAATATTGCAAATAATTATCCTGATATAGTAGATAAGATGGAAAAATTATTGAAGCAAGCGCATAAAAAAGCTGCTATTGAAACATTTAATATCCCTGTCCTAGATCAATGATGAATTTCAAAAAACATTCTTTTAGATAACTAAAAACCAACACAATGAAAAATCTCTTTTTCACTGCTCTACTATCTTTATTCCTCAGTTCATGTGATTATGGAGTTCAACAACAACCCCCAAATTTTATTATTATTTATGCTGATGATTTAGGTTATGGAGATGTGAGTTCGTATGGTGTGGGAAAATTACAAACGCCTAACATTGATAAAATCGCAAATAACGGTTCTCGATTCACAAATGGTTATTCAAGCTCAGCTACTTGCAGCCCCAGTCGTTATGCGCTTCTAACAGGAACCTACCCCTGGAGAAATAAACGTGCAAAAATTTTAACTGGTGCTAACCTGATTATTGACACCTTAGAGATGACATTACCTAAAATGTTTAAAGATAAAGGCTATAAAACAGGTATAGTAGGCAAGTGGCATCTTGGCCTTGGAGACTCTAAAATCGATTACAATCAGAGAATCAGTCCTGGACCAAACGAGATTGGTTTTGATTATAGTTTTATAATGCCAGATACTCAAGATAGGGTTCCTACGGTATATGTTGAAAATGGAAATGTTATAAATCTTAATCCAATGGACCCCATTCAAGTCAGTTTTGAAAATAACTTTGATGGCCAGCCAACTGGGAAAGATAATCCTGAACTACTTTCCATGAAATGGCATCACGGACATAATGGTTCTATTGTAAATGGGATTCCAAGAATTGGATTTATGAAAGGGGGGGTGAAAGCCAAGTGGAGCGATGTAGATATGGCAGATGAATTTTTAATTCAAGCTAAAAATTATATTAATAACGTAAAAGGAAGTCCTTTCTTTTTGTTTTACACCCTGCAACAGCCTCATGTACCTAGAACTCCTCATCCCAGATTTGAGGGTTTATCTGGAATGGGACCAAGAGGAGATGCCATTATAGAAGCAGATTGGTGTATTGGTGAATTGTATACTCATCTTATCAAAAATAATTTGTTAGATAACACCATTATAATCCTATCAAGTGATAATGGCCCTGTACTAAATGATGGTTATTACGATGATGCTGTTGAAAAATTAGGAGGTCATACACCGTCTGGTAATTTAAGAGGCGGCAAGTACAGTCTCTTTGAAGCAGGAACAAGAGTTCCCTTTATCACATATTGGAAGGGAAAAATTATCCCTCAGGTTTCTGATGAAATTGTTTCACAGATTGATTTTTTAAATTCAATAGCTTCACTTATTGGCTCAACCATTCGCTCAGACGACGGGGAAGATTTAGCAAATGTTTTATTTAATAATTCCGGTTCTGGAAGAAATGACTTGGTTCTCGAGGCCGAGACTAGAACTGCTTTCAGAAGCCAAAACTGGGTTCTCATTCCGCCTTATTCGGGTCCTTATAAAAATCCCAACACTAATATAGAGTCTGGAATCTCTGATGATTTTCAACTTTATAATTTAAATATTGATATCACTCAGCAAAATAATTTAGCTACAAGTAATCCAAAAAAATTAAATGAAATGATTGAACGTTACGAGTATATTATTGGAGTAAAATAAATTATATGGAACCCTGTTACAATTAAAGTTTAATAGAACAGACAGAGACAGAAGTTTATACCTGTGGGGGGGTGAAATGCCCCCTAATCAAAACCCCCTAAATAATTTATGTTCAGAACAATGTCAGCAAGGTTTTAAAGATCATCTGATTATGTAGAAAAGAGGAACATCAAAAAGGTGCAGTATTTATATAATATTTATGCGTTTTTTCATTAAGTCTAATGTTCTTTTCTTTTAAACCACAGGCATGTCATCTTCAGTAAGTTCTGGTATTTCTAATACCCTTAAATAGATTAAACTAGTATTTATAGACGAGCGTCCAATTGTCCTTTCTAGCTTGGTTAGGCTGCCTTTTCTTTTAAAGATTTCTATTGCACCAGTGTGTCTAAATTAGTAAATAGTTAGGCTCATTGGATATTCTAGTTAAGAAATAAATGACACGCCAAAAAACGAACTCAAAAGAAAGGAGCATGAAAAATTTTAAAAGTAATATGTCAATTTAAAAATTATTACATTTAGAAAACAAAACTAAAAAACATGAATTATCTGAACTTTAAACAAGTTTTTTTACCCTTCTTTTGATGTCAAGTTTAAATGCTCAAAAGTATTCTCCAAGTCCTGAAAATCTAAAATGAAATATCAATTTCTTTTGTTATTTGGGTTGTTGTGTATGGGGTGCGTGGAAGTGAATAAAACCGATTCACAGCCGCCAAATATTCTTCTTTTTTTTGTCGATGATATGGGCTGGCAAGACACTTCTGTACCTTTTTGGGATGAACTTACAGATTTTAATAAAATATATAAGACACCCCATATGGAGAGACTGGCTAAAAAAGGAGTCAAATTTACAAACGCCTACGCCACACCTGTTTGTTCACCAACAAGGGTAAGTTTAATGACGGGGATGAATGCGGCTCGGCATCGGGTAACAAACTGGACATTGAAGCCGGATCAAAAGCAACCCATGGAACTCAACCATCCTAGTTTAGAATTCCCCGATTGGAATTACAACGGTATCGGCTTGGATCCTTCTACTCCCAACACTGCATTTGCAAAACCCCTACCGCAATTGTTATCCGATAATGGATATTACACCATTCACGCTGGAAAAGCCCATTTTGGAGCAATAGGCTATCCTTCTTCGAATCCTTTGAATCTAGGTTTTAAGGTCAATATAGCCGGTCATGCTGCAGGAGCACCAGAAAGTTATTTGGGTCGTGAGAACTTTGGAAATGGAAAAATAGGGAAAGAGGTTTGGGCAGTCCCTGGTTTAGAAAAGTACCATGGTCAAGATCTTTTTTTAACGGAAGCACTAACGCAAGAGGTGCTTACTGCACTAGACAAACCCATTCTTGAAAAACAGCCCTTTTTTATCTATTTTGCCTTGTACGGATTACATACTCCTTTAATGGCGAATGATCGTTTAGTAGAACCCTATCGTAAAATGGGCTTGGAAGAGCCTGAAGCTCGCTATGCTTCCATGATTGAAAGTATGGACGAAGCTTTAGGAAATGTGCTGAACTATTTAGAAGAAAATGATCAAGAAGACAATACTGTTATTTTGTTTATGTCAGATAATGGTGGACTGAGTGCGGTTGCACGCGGAGGCGAAAAACACACCCACAACCTCCCGTTAAAAAGCGGTAAAGGATCTATATATGAAGGAGGAATTCGTGTACCAATGTTGGCGTATTGGCCTGGAAAAACCCAAGAAGAAACCGTCAATTCAACACCGCTAATTATTGAAGATTTTTTTTCCACTATTCTGGAAATAGCTCAAATTGAAGCTGGTGAGATCCCTCAAACGGTGGACGGGAAAAGTTTTGTCTCGTTGCTTAGGAACGTAACTACAGAGTTCACGGACCGCCCTTTGTTTTGGCATTACCCCAATGAATGGGGTCCAGAAGGTCCGGGCATTGGGAGTTACAGTGCTGTTCGGCAAGGAGATTGGAAGCTGATCTATTTCCATACCAATCAGACCTTGGAACTCTATAATTTAAAAAATGATATTGAAGAAAATCAGAACTTGGTAGCAACAAATTTTGAGGCTGTAAAGTCTTTGGCTGACACTCTCACAAATTATTTAAAATCGGTAAATGCTCAATTGCCTGTTGATAAAATGACGAATGAAATTGTACTTTGGCCAAACCAATTATTGGATATTAAAAAATGAAGAATTTTTTTAAATCTAATTTTATCAAAGGCCTGTTATTTTTTTTTTGAGTATTATTAACCATAAATCAATAATTATGACACACGAATTAGTTGCTATATCTATTTTTGGCATGTTAACAGTGTTATTCGGAAGACAGATTTTAGAAAAGAAAGGAATAAAAACCCCAAAATGGATTGATTATCCAGCAGTTTTCAGTGCAGTCCTATTGACTATTTATCTTGTTTACGACACTTTTTTTAGACCTTTTGGTATAGAAAACGCCCCTAAAATTAATTAGTGAAGGTAATCTCACAAACAACATCAAGTCTTCACTTACTTCATTAGTAGCTTGTTTAATTCTTGGTAAAGTGTATTGTAGAACTTACTGAAGAGGATATGGCTAAAGGTTCATTTTTTTTAATTCTCTTACAGCAAAATCTACTGCTCTTGCGGTCAATGCCATATAAGTTAGCGAAGGATTTACATTTCCTGCAGAAGTCATTGCTGCTCCATCGGTAACAAATACATTGGGCACTTCATGCAATTGGTTGTTACCATTAAGAACCGAAGTTTTAGGATCACGTCCCATTCGAGCAGTTCCCATTTCATGAATTCCTAGACCTAAATGATATTCGTTATCGTATCCCGAAACATTTTTAAATCCAGCATTGTCTAGCATTTCCATTGCTTGAATTTGCATATCCTTTCGCATATTGAGTTCGTTTTCACGAATTATTGCATCAAAAGTAACGGTCGGTAAGCCCCATTTATCTAGTTTGTTATAGTCCAGCGTCATTTTGTTTTCATGATAAGGTAAAACTTCTCCAAAACCATTCAGACCAATGGTCCATCCACCTGGGTTCAGAATTGATTCTTTGAACTCAGGCCCATAGGCCATTTCTTTTACGTTATCTGTCCATGACCCTCGACTTCCTCCACCTAGGTATCCGTAGCCTCTCAAAAAGTCCTTTTGATTGGTGCCACCCCCTAGATTACTAAACCGCGGTATAAAAATACCGTTGGGTCTTCTTCCTGTATAATATTGATCTTCATATCCTTCAACATCGGCACTGGCCCCTACTTGAAAGTGATGATCCATTAAGTTGTGTCCTAATTCTCCTGAAGCATTCCCCATTCCATTTGGAAAAGCAGCCGATTTAGATTGCATTAAAATCGAAGTACTTGCAACCGCAGAGGCGCACAAGAAAATCACTTTAGCTTTATATTCAGTAGTCTCTTTAGTTATTGCATCAATTACACGAACTCCCTTAGCGCGTTTGGTTTCAGGATCATAAAGCACTTCATACACAACTGCATTTGTTTTCATGGTCATATTCCCAGTTTCTTCTGCCATCGGAAGTGTAGAAGAGTTACTGCTGAAGTAAGCTCCAAATGGACAACCACGCATACATCGATTACGATGCTGACAGGTAATTCGTCCTGCGCCCGGTTTTGTTCCTTCTGTAATGTGAGCAGTACGGC
>Ga0209199_1004521_pt1 | contig 12747 bp, 11 predicted proteins | sample COGITO_mtgs_1105_7_FD_184805 | JGI IMG/M metagenome (GOLD analysis project Ga0209199, IMG submission 184805) | Pelagic marine microbial communities from North Sea - COGITO_mtgs_110523 (SPAdes) (version 2) | ecosystem: Environmental > Aquatic > Marine > Epipelagic ...
CTTCATAAGGCCTATTATTAAGCATTCTTTCCAACGCATTCATGATGGAAAATGGATTGAAAAGAATACCAAAAGGATTCACATGCGCGTCAATCTTAACTCCGTTCAATAACTCACCCATGTTCTCCGCAAAACAAGACCCGATCATTGTTATACGGGAACGATGATTAACATCAAAAGAAAATTCTGGTGCTTCCACCTCCGTTCGAAACTGCTCCATACTTCTGGTTATTTCGACTTTTCTAGCGTAAAAGAGAATGTTGTACCCTTCTCTACAACGCTTCTTGCGCTGACGGTTTGTCCATGGGATTCAATGATGTGCTTGCAAATGGCTAGGCCAAGCCCGGTTCCGCCTTCGTGGCGCGATCGGCTTTTGTCGACACGATAAAAGCGCTCAAAGAGCCTTGGTAAATGATTTGGCGCTACTCCAATTCCATCATCAGAAACTTCAATCAAGACATTTTGGGACATATCAAAAATTCGAATTTCACAAACACCCCCCGTTTTTCCATACTGAAGTGCATTAGCGACCAAGTTAGAGAGCACTTGCTGTATTTTACTTCGGTCGGCTTGTATAAAAATGGGTCTATCATATTTCTTATTAAGCGTCATGCTAATTTTTCGCTTTTTGGCTCTTAATTCAAACAATGAGAAAACTTCCCTTATCTGTTTTATAATGTCAATTTTTTCAACTTTCAACTCTTGATCTCCGGATTCAAGCCTAGAAATACTGTCCAAGTCTTCCACCAGCGTAACCAATCGTTCAAGGTTTTTATCCGCACGATCAAGATAGTCATAGTTGATTCTAGCGTCTTCCAACCCGCCTTCAATCAAGGTGTGCAAATAGCCTTGCATATTAAATATTGGCGTTTTTAACTCATGAGCGAGGTTTCCGACAAACTCTCGTTTAAACTGCGCCTGTTCTTTTAAGTCTTTTATTTCAGTTTGCTTTACAGCCGCCCATCTCCTTACATCTTTCTGAAGTTCTTGATTAAGCCCTTCAGATTTTAGTCGTTTTCTAAAATCAACCGTATCCTTTTGACTTGGGTTAATCAAATTATAAATCGATAAAGTATGATCGATACTAAACCCTTCTATGATCTGTCTAAAAATGAAATATACAAGAAGGGTGCTAAGAAGAAGAAATCCGATGACAATTTCATTAACTTGAAACTCTGCCATCAAAAACACAAACCCTACAAGCACAATGAAGACTATAGAAGTAAGAATCAGAGCAACATGGTTCGGGTTTTTAAACTTCATAGCATTGCTACTTATTGTAGAATCTAGTCTTCAAATTTGTAACCCACGCCCTTAATCGTCTTAATGTGGCTACTTCCGATCTTCTCGCGGAGCTTTCGGATGTGGACATCTATTGTTCGGTCTCCGACAACCACATCATCTCCCCAAACAGAAGACAAAATGCTTTCTCTTGTAAACACTTTTCCTGGAGTGGAAATGAGTAAGGCCAAGAGTTCAAATTCCTTCTTTGGTAAATTAAGCTCAACTTCATCCTTAATTACTACATATCGGTCTCTATCAATTTTCAATGATTCTAGCTCAATTATTGGGTCAGACTGAATTGCGCTTCGCTTCCTTCTTAGCAGGGCTTTGAGTCGGCTAATTAAAACGCGAGGTTTAATCGGTTTGGTGATAAAGTCATCTGCTCCAGCTTCAAAACCAGCAATTTGAGAGTAATCTTCACCTCGAGCCGTTAAAAATGCAATTATCACATTTTTAGTTTCTGGTCGCTCTCTCAGTCTCATACAAGTTTCAACCCCATCCATTTCTGGCATCATAACATCCAATAGAATCAGATCTGGCTTTTTCTTCATCGCCACCTCAATAGCCAATAATCCATTCTTAGCAGTATAGACTTTTGCGCCTTCTTTTTCAAGATTATAACTCAGAAATTCCAAAATATCCTCCTCGTCATCTACTACGAGAATCTTCTTATTTGCTAGCATCGGTTCTTGATTATTAAATTCCGACTTCGAATGTAGATGTCCCACTATGAGAAGTATTTATGTGTCCGTTATGAAATGGTTAGCAATATGAGCTTATTGTTAAGCCCATTTTATTCGAATGTAAACACTTTATACCTAACTATTAAGCCCCAACTACTTCTAAACACAGTATTACCACAAGACTTCAGCTGAATATTGATGGTATTTCGCTCCAACGCTTATATAACGCACAGATAATCTCGCATTAATTTCCCCATAATTTCTGCGGTGAAACTTTGCAGCCAAATAAAACAGAATATGAAAAGAATTTACCCATCCGCAGCAAGAGTAATGGCAGTGATGATGTCATTGGGTTTTGTGCTTTCTATCTCTTCATGCAAAAAAGAAGGGTGTACTGATGAAGCAGCTACTAACTATGATGACAAAGCCAAAGAAAACGATGGATCGTGCAAGTATGCAGCAGTTGAAAATGGAGAAATCACAAAGTCTGGTTCATTAACTGCAAATGAAACTTGGACCGCCAACAACATCTACTTACTTGACGGAAAGGTGGTTGTTACTGATGGTGTTACTTTAACTATTGAGCCCGGAACCATCATTAAAGGAAAGCAGGGGCAAGAGGCTGCTGCTTCTGCTCTAATTGTGGCAAAAGGTGGAATGCTCATGGCAGAAGGGACTGCTGCCGATCCAATTATCTTCACTTCCGAGTTAGACAACATCACTTTCGGTGAGAAAGTTGGAACTAATCTTACAAAGACAGACAATGAGAAGTGGGGCGGAATAGCACTTTTAGGAGACGCTCCTTCATCTACTGAAAATGGTGATAAAGTTGGAAACCTTGAAGGGATTCCTGCTGAAGAAGGTTATGGAGAATATGGTGGTGACAACGCTGCTGACAATTCAGGTGTAATGACGTATGTTTCTATTCGTCACGGTGGTATCTCTATCGGTGAAGGAAACGAATTGAACGGTTTAACACTTGCTGGTGTTGGGAACGGAACAACAATCGAAAACATTGAGATCTACGCTACTCTTGATGATGGAGTTGAGTTTTTCGGTGGAACTGTAAATGTTTCTAACGTTCTTGTTTTTTACCAAGGTGATGACGGCATTGATATTGACCAAAACTACTCAGGTACGGTTAACGGTTTTGCTGTAATTCATGGAGATGGTATCGGAACTGACGAAGGACTTGAAATCGATGGTCCAGAAGGATCTACTTATGAAGATGGTCTTTTCACTTTGAAAAATGGTCTTTGTAAGAACGAAGGATCTGAAGGATCTGCTGCTGATTTCAAATCAAAAGCGCAAGGAACAATTCAAAATGTGACGTTCGAATATGGTTCCAAGCCAGTTAAGTTAAGAGCTTCTTTTGATGAAACTTGTGGTGCAAAATCTGACGCTGCTAAATATGTAGCTGATGATAGATTAGTTTATGACAACTGCAACATGAGCTCTGTCGAAGTTTATGAGAACGCTGATCCTGCAACTTGCATTTCTGAAACTGCTGCTGCTCAAACTGCTGCAGAAGCTAAGATTAATGTTAGTGGTTCAGGTGGTTCAGTTAGTCTTTCAACTTGGTCTTGGGGTGCTGCTGGAATCAACGGTGAAATCTAATTGAAAACTGAAAACAATACATATTAAAAGCCCTGTGATTTAGTCATAGGGCTTTATCTGTTTACTAAGGAGAACTAATAATTCAAATAATGTCAAGAGTTTTATCATTCCTCGTTTTCTGTCTTTTTGCTACGTCTGTTCTAGCTCAAGAAAAAGGGTTTATTCGAGGTAATATTGCTGATGGTGATTTCGGTGGTCCTATGATCGGGGCAACCGTAACTGTTGATGGAATGCCGGGTGTTGGCGCGTCTACAGATTTTGATGGAAATTTTTCATTACCCCTGGCTCCTGGTACTTATGATATCTCGATCTCCTTTATTTCTTATGCCACGCAATCATTTCCAAACACAGTAGTAACTTCTGGAAAAGTAATAATGATCGATGCTGTATTAAGTTCTGCCATTGAAGAATTAGCTGGTGTTGAGGTTGTTGGTGAAGTGAGAAGAAACTCCGAGGTAGCCATGCTCATGGACATGAAGAACGCATCTACAGTGACAGATGGATTGTCTGCTCAATCATTTCGTAAAATCGGTGACTCTGACCTTTCTGGAGCTATCAAGCGTGTAACCGGTGTTACGGTTCAAGGTGGTAAATATGTATATGTGAGAGGCCTTGGAGATCGCTACACAAAAACCACGTTAAATGGCATGTCGCTCCCAGGCCTTGACCCTGATGTAAACGCTGTTCAAATCGACATTTTTCCTACATCAATTCTTGAAAATGTATCTGTTTCAAAAACCTTTTCTCCAGACTTAGATGGTGATTTTACAGGTGGTTTGGTGAACGTGATTACCAAAAACTTCCCTGATGAAAAATCTTCACAGATTGGATTTGGATTAGCGGTTACCCCAGGTATGACTTTCAATCCTGATTATATTCTTTACAACAGAAAGGCAACAGCCTTTACCGGTTTTGATTTCGGAAATAAAGAGCTTCCCTTCAATCCCTATACGAATGAGATTATTCCAGACCCCGTTCTCAATGATAAGACTCAAGAAGATTTAAGCCGAAGTTTTGATCCTCAAATGGCAGCAAAGAAAAAAACTGCGCTTCCTAATGGTTCTTTCTCATTTAGTCATGGCAATCAAATCAATAAAGAAAGCGGAGCCACTTTGGGATATAATGCTGTATTCAATTATTCCAATGAAACTGTTTTTTACAAAGATTTTCAATCCAACGACTATTTGAGAGATAACGATAAAACGGTTGAGCCTCTCTTCCAACAGATCAGACGAATCGGAGATGTTGGAAAAAATAATGTTTTGTGGAGCGGGCTTCTTTCTGGGGCATACAAGAAAAACAACAATTCATACTCTCTAACTATCTTGAATAGTCAAAGTGCCGAGACATCGGCATCAATCAGAAAGAACCAAGACTTCAATCAAAACCAAGCCACATTAGTTGAAAACATCTTAACCTATAGTCAACGCACGCTGAGCTCCGCTATAGTCTCGGGTCAGCATCGCCTTGGGATTGTAGAGTTAAATTGGAGCAATGCACTTTCTTACTCTCGTGTTTACGATCCTGACTTCAGAGAAACTAGAATCTCAATTACAAATGGTGACACGACATTGAGTACCGGAAATGGTTCAGGGCTGTTCAGATTCTGGAGAGACTTAGTTGAATACAATGAATCTTTTAAATTAGACGTGAAAATTCCTATAGCGGAACGAGCCTTTATAAAGGTTGGAGGTATTGGCACTTATAAGGCAAGAACTTTTGAAACATTCTCTTATAAGCACACTCGTCAAAATCTAAGTGATATTGATTTTGATCCAGATTGGTATCTGCAAGAAGAGAATATATGGACTTCTGATGTTGAAAACCCAAACAATGAATCGGGTACATATACAATAGGAACTTTTCAGCCTGCAAACTCTTATGATGCAAGACAGGATTTAATTACCGGTTACTTATTGGTAAACCACTCACTATTCAACTTCATCAAGTTGATCTATGGAGCACGCGTTGAAAGAACCAACATGTATTATACCGGAACAAACAATTCTGGATCTGTGGTATACAATGATTCATTGGTGTTGAATGAATTAAACTTGCTTCCTTCGATAAACGCAGTGTTCAGTTTAGGGAAGAAAATGAATCTGCGAGCTGGCGCTAATAGAACATTGGCAAGACCTTCATTTAAGGAAAAATCTATCGCACAGATTTACGATCCAATTACCAAAAGAACATTCACGGGTAATATTGACCTTCAGCAAACCATGGTCAATAACTTTGACTTACGATACGAATACTTCATTAGTTCAAAAGAACTCTTCTCTGTAAGTGCCTTCTACAAGCAGTTTGACGGCCACATCGAATTGGTTTCTTTTGCAACAGCTCCAGACAACCTTAAGCCACGAAACTCAGGATTGGCAGAGGTTTACGGTGTGGAAGTAGAATTAAGAAAAGCCATACCTGGAGTAGAGTCAGGATTCTTCAGCCGCCTATTTTTGAGTACAAACGTTTCTTTAGTTGAATCTAGAGTTGACATGAATACTGTGCTTGTCGATAATTCTGGCACAACTGAACGCGAGCTGCGAGAGAACAATCTTCGAACCAATGAAACTCTTAGTCAGTTCAGACCAATGTCTGGCCAGTCTCCTTATGCTGTCAATTTTGCGCTTTCATATGAAGACATTGAAAGACAGGCAAATGTGAGTCTTGCCTATAACGTGCAAGGTGAACAACTTACAATTATCGCCTCTGGTCGTGTTCCAGATATATACACGATTCCTTTCAATAGCTTAAACTTTAATGCTTACAAGAGTTTCGGTGACGACTTTCAACACCGCTTAACATTTGGATTGAATAATATCATGAACGATGACAGAACGCTTGTTTACAGGTCATACGGATCAGAAGATGGCATCTACACAAGCTACAAGCCAGGAGTTGGTATAAGTTTAAAATACAACTACACTTTCTAAGGATGTAATTAAGCATAAAAAAAGCCCCGCTTATAGCGGGGCTTTTCTATTTATAGTTTGTTTGATCTAATCTTTTTCAGCGATAACAACCGGTGCAGAAGCATTTCCGACCATTGGATTATTAAATGATCGATAATCAACTACCTGTCCATTATCAAAACGAGCGTAAGTAGTAACTGAGTTTAATGTTCTTTCTTGGTATACTTTAACAAGTTCATTGCTGTAGACAACAAAAACATCAGCTCCTAAAGCATCAGTTCCTTGAACCTTGATCTCTCCATTTTCAAGTCGCGTAAGCTCTACATCCTGCGTAGTCTGAGCTATCACAGCATTTACGCCTAACATTAACATTATTGCAATTACATATTTCATAACGACCTCCTCTTTAATTCAACGTAAAGTTAACTATTTATTCGTTCAATGTTACGCCAATGTTAACTTAATTGTCTCAATGTTATGGAGCGACTCCATTGAGCCTCTGACTAATGATCGCTCCTTCGACTTTAAACAACTCATTATCAATGTTTTTCAATTTGTAATCGCTGTATATGATGCAAACGATCTTTTTCAAAATTTGTCCCAAAAAAAGTTCATTGTAACTAGAATGTTAACAGAATCTTTAAAAATCACGGGGAATTCCTACACTCCTTAGAAGAATGAATTCACAGAACTGACCCATTTAATGATAATATAACCTTATGAATCTCCAACGCCATATGCATGAAAGTACATTTGCTCCTTCACAATTTATCTGTTGATGGAAGAAACCTTTGGAGTGTTTGAAACATTACGGCTGATCGGGTCACTTGGCCTTTTCATTTATGGAATGAAAATAATGAGCGATGGCATCCAAAAGGTCGCTGGGAATCGCATGCGAGAAGTATTGGGTGCAATGACTTCTAATAGGTTTACTGGAGTGTTTACTGGCTTTCTCACGACCGCCTTGATTCAATCTAGCTCTGCTACAACAGTGATGATCGTAAGTTTCGTTAACGCTGGTCTGTTAAACTTGCGCCAAGCTATTGGTGTAATAATGGGAGCCAATATTGGAACAACCATTACAGCTGTGCTCATCTTGATATTTGGCTTTTCTAAGTTCAGCATTTCAGATTATGCCCTTCCTCTTATAGCAATCGGGTTTCCTTTGTTATTTCTTAAGAATACGCAGCTCAAATCAGCAGGGGAAACCCTTATAGGCTTTAGTATCTTGTTTATGGGTCTTGATTTTCTTAAGGACAGTGTTCCGCAAATCAGCCATAGTCAATTAGAATATCTCATTGGCCTTACCGAATATGGCATCTGGTCTACTATTCTTTTCGTTTTAATCGGGAGTGTCTTGACCATTGTTGTTCAATCGTCAAGTGCCGCCATGGCGCTAACCATCATTATGTGTGAGCGTGGGATGCCGCTGGATATGGCTGCCGCAATTGTATTAGGAGAAAACATTGGGACAACTATAACCGCGAATTTGGCCGCAATCATTGGCAATGTACACGCAAAACGTGCCGCCCGGGCGCATCTCATTTTCAACCTAATAGGTGTGGGATGGATGTTAATGGTGTTTCCTTTGTTCCTGTCGGGTATCAACTCCTATATGGAGACGACCTCTATTGGCATGCCTTCGGCCGAAAACAGTCAAGCCACAAAATGGGCCCTTACTCTCTTTCACATGTCATTTAACATTGTTAATGTTACCCTCCTTATTGGCTTCTTAGGAACCATAGCGCACGTTGTAACGAAAATGGTGCCGAGTAAGTCCGAAGAAGACGAACAATTCTCTCTCGAATATATCGGGGCTGGAATAATGAGTACTCCAGAGCTTTCTTTAATTGAGGCCCAAAAGGAAATGGTAAAGTTTAGTCAAGTTACATATCGAATGCTTGGCTTTTTGAAGGAGTTATTGTTCGAAAAAGAAAAGAAAGAACAGCGCATAAAAATCGAACGAATAGAAAAATATGAGCAAATCACCGATAAAATTGAAGTTGAGGTATCTGACTATTTAATGACGGTATTGCAAGGTGAGTTGAGTGGTGATTCAAGTAAACGCATTCGAAGTATGCTTGATATAGCCAGTGTAATGGAGCAGATTGCAGACGTTTTCTTTCAAATGTCCTTGACCTATGACAGAAAAATCGATTCAAAATCATGGTTTACTCTAGAGCAAAGAAGAAGCCTACTAGAAATGTATGATTTGATTGATCTCGTCTTTGAAAATATGATGATCAACCTTGAGAATAAGTACGATGATATCGACTTAGAAAAAGCGGAAACCTTAGAATTTCAAGTTAATCGCTTACGCGATAGAATCCGGAAAGAGCATTTAGACAACATGGGTAAATCGGACTACAATATTGATAGTGGAATGATTTATAACGACCTATACTCGTCACTAGAAAAAGTTGGAAATCACTTGCTCGAAATCAATGAAGCTATCGCTGGAAAGGTGGTGAGTTAAACCTGTGGTATTCTGACACTGCTTGGAATACAGAAATCTATAAGCTTGAAAAAACAAAAGGGCTACTTACCACCCTGTTACTCTTATTCTCAGCATTATCCAAAATATACGTTTCAAACCGTATGGTATCACTGTTCTGACGGAGATTTGCCAGTCCAAAGTCCTGAACTATTGTTCCTTCCAATAGCCACCCAGATCTATTTTTGGATGACCCTGGTATCACAGAAAAGAATGCCAATGTATCACTCAAATTCTCTGGTAAAGGATACCATCGCTCCCATTTATTGTCTATGAGTTCGAATAAAAATGTTCTAACCGTTCGTGTGGTATTAGAATCAATCGCTCCGATATGGCCAATGTCTCCCTGGCAGTCGGAAAACTTGACAGTATAGATCAGCGTGTCGCGCGAATTATTTAGCATTAGTGTGTCAAACGTCAAATTCGGCTCTTCTTCTTCACAGTTTGTTCGTTCACATGACATAATCAAAGCCGCAAACAGCGCAATACCTACTAACTTTGAAAACACGTTGAGATTGATCATAATTGACACATTCGAAGTTACAAATAGCCCACTTAATAAAAGCCATAGGTTCAGACGAAGACTTTGAGACCTTGGCAAGTAAAAGTTTCGAGCATCAATACAAACGCAATAATCCCTTTAAAACGTATATCGATCTCATTGGTAAATCAACTGCGCCTGAAGCTAAGTCTCCAGCTTTTCTCCCTGTAGAGCTTTTCAAAACACATGATGTTAGGTGTAATGAACTAAACGACCTTCTCTTTTTAAGCAGTGGGACCACCGCTGCAAGTGAGCGATCTAAACACTTTGTTCACGATAAATTTTTGTACAAAGACCTAGCTACAGCTCATTTCGAAGAAAAGTATGGACCTCTTGAGGATTGGGTTATTTTGGCGCTACTCCCTTCTTATCTAGAGAATGGAGAGTCCTCTTTAGTTTTTATGGTTGATGCCTTTATAAAAACGGCTTATAAAAACTCGAGATACCTTTTACACAAACCCGAGGTGTTGCTTGATGAGCTAGATCACTTGCGCAAATCGAATCAAAAAACTCTTCTCATTGGCGTAAGTTATGCTCTACTCGATTTTTGCGAGAAGCAGTCCATTGCTTTCCCAGAATTAGTCGTTATGGAAACCGGGGGTATGAAAGGTCGAAGAAAAGAACTCACAAGATCAGAACTACACGATGCTTTAAAAAAGGGTTTTCCTAGCTCTGAGATGCACTCTGAATATGGCATGACCGAATTGCTTTCTCAGGCTTATAGCAGTGATGGAAAATGGTTTTCACCTCCAAAGTGGATGAAAGCATTTACTACAGAAGTAAGCGACCCATTCAAGGTTCTCGGACCCAATCAGCGTGGATTACTTGCATTTATCGACCTCGCCAACTATCATAGCTGTTCATTTATTCAAACAAGAGATATTGGAGTAGTGAATGATCAAGGTATATTTACAGTAGAAGGTCGACTTGATAAAAGTGATTTACGCGGTTGCAACCTTTTGTACACTTAATCTGGAGCAATAAATAGCATTGTCTTTTAAACCTACTTATATGAAAACCTTACTCTATACTTTGATTTTATTCATTGGTCTCTCTAGCTGCTCATCTAAGCTAGTTATGAAGCAGTCAGAAATTGAAAAATTTAAGCTTACTGAAAGTATCCTATCACAAGTGCAGCTTTTCAATTCTCATTATTTGGTTTTGACGCGCTATGAAAAGGGAACAGAAGATCAACTTGCCACTAAAGGAAAGGTAAACTTAAGCTATGGGCAAGAAGTCGATCAAGTGCTTATAAAAGACCTGACCAAAGGGAAAATCATAAAGTTCATGGATGGCAACCGTATAGCTGTCGCATTTGAACCAGATGAATCAAAGTATCTCATTTTCGGGCCAAATGAAGGTGGAGACATTTACTTTCTTCAGGCCCTAAGCTGGGAGAATAGCCGCGGAAAAATTCAATACGGAGATAAGATTTACTACACCAATCCTGATGTTTCAAAATGTTCTGTCTTTTACAAATTGAAAAAGGAGTACCGTCAGAACAAAAATGTACGCACGGCAAAAGGGAATAAAGTCTAGCCCATCATCTTTTGTAGCTTATCATTAACCTATTAAAGATCAAGCTTTCTTGTGACAACAGTCACGCCCATCTCTCTAGTCATCATCTAGCTTTGACTTTCATTAATCAAAACACACACCGATGAAAAAGAATATGGGCACGACCGACAAAATTGTGAGAATAACTCTGGCATTTGTAATTGCTGGTTTGTATTTCACAGGAATAATTAATGGGATAATTGCCATAGTAGGTCTTGTTTTAGCTGGCGTCTTTATCCTGACTAGCTTCATTGGCACTTGTCCACTGTACTTGCCTTTTGGCCTCAGCTCTCTGCGGAAAAAGTTGAAATAAAAATAAGTCAAAGAACATGAAAAGCAGCCGAAGCTGCCTTTCATATTTCTACAATTCGTACATTAAAACATTCCACGGTTATAAGAAATAAATTCTTTAATCGTAATATTGCGATTAAGCAATGAACTATGGGAATTACTAAGTCCAATCTTTTTACTGAAGAGCAAAATCACTTGAGTGCAATAGCAAAGGTGTTGGGTCATCCTGCGCGGCTCGCGATAATTGAGTACTTGCTGAATGCCAATCAGTGCATCAATAGTGATTTGGTCAATGAACTTGGCCTAGCGCAAGCCACCATCAGTCAGCACCTTAAAGAACTAAAGTCAGCCAACATCATACAAGGAACAATTGAAGGAACATCAATGTGCTACTGCATCAACCCAAAAGAATGGGGTCTGATTCAAGGGCTATTCAATAATTTATTCAATCAATATCAGCACACCACCACAGGCGATTGTTCTTAAAATAGAAATCATGAAAACAGAACAAGAACTTAAAGAAATTGTACGAGAAAAGTACAGCAAGATCGCTCTGCAGGAAAAGGATGTGAATGCGGCATCATGCTGTGGCGCTACAACACCTTCCAACAAGATCTACAACATCATGATGGACGACTACACTGAGGTAGACGGTTATGCTTCTGATGCTGACTTAGGGTTAGGATGTGGATTGCCCACAGCGTTTGCCCATATTAATAAAGGTGATACGGTAATTGATTTAGGCTCGGGAGCAGGAAATGACTGTTTTGTCGCCCGCCATGAAACAGGAGCAGAGGGCAAGGTAATCGGTATTGATTTTACCGATGCCATGATCACCAAAGCCAGAGAAAATGCAGATAAATTGGGCTACAACAATGTAGAGTTTCGCGCAGGAGATATTGAAGCAATGCCCGTTGTTGATGATTCAGCAGATGTTGTGGTAAGCAATTGTGTGCTTAACCTTGTCCCAAACAAACAAGCGGTGATTAAAGACATTTTCAGGGTCTTAAAACCTGGTGGTCATTTCAGCATTTCGGATATTGTGTTAGTGGGTGAATTGCCTAATGCATTGAGAAAAGATGCAGAAATGTATGCTGGATGTGTGGCAGGAGCGGTTCAAAAAGGTGATTATTTAGGCTTCATTGAGCAGCAAGGATTTCATAATATCACTATTCAAAAAGAGAAAACCATCACCATTCCGAACGATATATTAGAAAAATACTTGACCACAGAACAGATGGACTCGTTCCAAAATGGAAATACTGGAATTTTCAGCGTTACCGTTTTTGCTGAGAAACCGGGCGTTAAAACATCCAAGATCAAGGTAAAAATTGCTGACCTAAATTCCTCCTCAAACGCTTGCACACATGA
>Ga0209199_1004525_pt1 | contig 12740 bp, 6 predicted proteins | sample COGITO_mtgs_1105_7_FD_184805 | JGI IMG/M metagenome (GOLD analysis project Ga0209199, IMG submission 184805) | Pelagic marine microbial communities from North Sea - COGITO_mtgs_110523 (SPAdes) (version 2) | ecosystem: Environmental > Aquatic > Marine > Epipelagic ...
ATAACCAGTTCAGCTGCTTGCCATGCATCTCCAGTTGCGCTAGTAACAAGTTCTAAAACGTTAGCTGATTCATTCCCAGAACCAACAGCGGCATTTGGATTAGCAACAACAGTTGCTGATGTAAATCCGCCAAGAAGATTTGTGTTTGGCGCAGTACTTTCAAAGTCTTCTAATGATTCCGCTACTACCCCACAAGGAGAGCAATTTGGACCGCCACAGTCAACACCAGTTTCGTCTTGGTTTTGAATGCCATCTGAACAACTCGCTTCAACACCCCCTTCAAGTGCAACAATATTATCGACATATGTTGTAGTTAAAGCAGCTGGATTCCAGCCGTTATTTGGGTATATGTATAATGGGTAGAATTCGATGCCTCCAAACTTATCGTTTGGTGGATTGTATCCTGGTTGCCCTGTATCTGCTGCTACATTAAAATCAAGAGTTAATGTTGCCCAACCGTTACCGGGGTGGCTAATGGAAGTTTTAGACCAATTAGCGGGAACGTCTGTTTCAATTACAGGTTTAACTAATTTAAATAAATAATCAACAGCCGCTACTGAATAAATATCTACTGTCATCGTTTTGTCAGAAGTAGTCATGTCGATCGTGTTGTTTTGAATAACCAGTTCAGCTGCTTGCCATGCATCTCCAGTTGCGCTAGTAACAAGTTCTAAAACGTTAGCTGATTCATTCCCAGAACCAACAGCGGCATCTGGATTAGCAACAACTGTTGCTGATGTAAATCCGGCAAAAAGATTTGTATTTGGCGCTGTGCCTTCAAAGCCCTCTAGAGTTACCTGTGAAATCCCTGAAAATGAGAGGAATAAGCACATAATGAGTGTAATTTTTTTCATAGTTTAAGTTTAAGTTATTAATGTAGTAAATGTATTATAGGTAATCGTCTTATAATAATTAATGCACACAACAAAAAACATACAAGGGGAGTAGAATTCATAAAAAAATACAAAATTCACAAATTTATAGATGTAGAATTGTAAATTTCATAATCGAAAACGTTCTCGTTAAGTTTTTGAATTTTATAATTTACATAAATGTAGTGGTGTTGTATGGGAGCTATTGAGCTACAGCGTATGTTTGTAGTGGTGGTGGACAATTAATTTAGGGCTTAAAATGTATTTTCAACATTTCATTACAAGGTAAATATAATTTTAGTTACAATTGTTAGACAAAAGAAAACTTAGGAATGCGATGTGATTTTAATTTTCATTAAAAATTTCTAGGGGCCTATCGTTATTACTTACGACCAACATTTTAGTGTTATTTACCGTAATTTCAGAAATATGACGGCTGTCAAAGGGGACGTAAAAACCACTTTCTTTTGGGCTCATGGGATCAAAAGTTCGTCCAGTAGTTCCTAAAAGCACAGTCCCGAAGCCTGCGTCGTAACGTGTCGTTTCAACTTCGACGCCATAATGATTGCCAACGAGAATAATATCTTTTATGCCATCCTTATTTACGTCTTTTATTATGGACGATTTTATAGGAGAAACTTGAGCAGCATTCGGCAAGGGTTGTCTAACCAGCCCATTTTTTTCGTTAAATAAAATAACACTTTCAAAACTATTGATTTCGTAAACTACAGCGTCATTCAACTTGTCTTCGGGAAGTATTTGGATTAATTTTGAAGACGCAAAACTGTGATAGTCTTTAAATTTATTTGAGACATAGGGCATTTGTTGGCTTGTGCATTCTCGCCCTCTTACGGGGACATACCCATCTTTATAAAATTTTGCGAGTACCACATCATTGGTCCCATTGTCATCAAAATCGTTTGCATACACTTTAAAGGGGTGTTCTTTGGTTGCTTTGAATTTATTGTTCTTTCCTAAGTTTCCCAGTATATAATCATCATCTCCATCCCCATCTAAATCTTCTGCAGTAATGGACCACCAAATGCCTCTAGTTCCTTCTAGTCCAAATTCAGATGATTTATCTGTAAAAGTTCCATCGTTGTTTATTAAAACTTTTATTTCCATCCATTCCCCTACGATTAGTAGATCTTCTTGGCCATCAGAATTAATATCTGTGAAAACAGCATCTGTTACCATTCCAATCTTTTGTAAAGCAGCAGCTCTTTCTACGGCTGCTTTAATAAATTTTCCATTTTCGTTCAGGAGCAAATAGCTATCTGCAGGGAAGGTGTATTTTCCAGGAACAAGTCGTGTACCTACAAATAAATCTAAGTCCCCATCATTATCAACGTCAGAAGCTATTACGGTTTGAGAACTTACACTTATGGATGGTAATGATTGGGTGGTTCTTTTAAAATCTCCTTTGCCATCATTTATATATAACCTGTCCACTAATGCTTTGTCTCCTAATTTAAATTCATTCCCCCCGCTAGTCACGTACAAATCCAAATCTCCATCGCTATCTGCGTCAAAAAACAAGCATCCTAAATCTTCAGATTTACGGTCATTGTACCACGGTTGTGCGACATTGCTGTTAAATTTTCCAGTGCTGTCCTGGGTATAAAGTATGCCTGGCTGATCTTTTGCGCCCCCTATAAATAGGTCGTCTAGGCCATCTCCGTTTACATCGCCGACATCCGAAAAAGGACCATTTTGAGATAATCTGTGGGGTAACAATATTTGTTCTTGCCAATCATCAAATTCATTTTCTTTATGGCTAAAGTTTAAGCCAATAGAATCGTTATTTACTTTAGTAAACAGGGGTGCGATTGATTCCACAACTGGTTCTCTGTTTTCTGCATCTGACACATCAGCGATAATAGTCTGATTGGCAGAAATATTTTCAAAGACATTTGTTTTCCCATTAGGCCAATACACCTCAACTTTGTCTATTTTGGTGTCTTTACCCAGCCCAAAAAATAAACCATGATCCACTGAAGATAAGAATCCTCTTGTTACGCTACTTTCGGCTAGTTGTTTTTTTTCATTATGATGAATGATCGCTTTGGCTCCAATTCCAAATTTATTTCCACCTGAACCTTTGAGTTTTATTTTTATAAAATTTCCTGAAGCTTTATTTTCATATACAAAAGCAGGGGCGTCAATATTGTTTGTAATGACATCTAAATCCCCGTCATTATCTAAATCGCCATACGCCATACCATTTGAAAAACTTGGGGTGTCAAAGCCCCAATCTTTTGTGATTTTCTCAAATTGTAAATCTCCTTTATTTTTGTAGACATAATTTGCGATGGGCTGAGAGGGGGCGTCTTGACTCAACTGAAACAAATCATCAGCCGTCGTGTCACTGTCTAATTTTTTTAATTTAATAGTGTAATCATTATTGTCTACGTCTTTCTTAATCCCATTAGTTACTATTATATCTTTCCAGCCATCATTATCTAAATCGACAACTAAACTCGCCCAGCTCCAATCCGTGAATGCTGTTCCAGCTAGGTTTGCAACATCAGAAAATTTACCAAGTCCTGTATTAATTTGTAATGTATTGGTCATGTACTGTCTGTGGGCTCCAGCCTCAAACAATCTATTAAATCTTTCTGTGCTCATTGAGGCCATATTGGTCTTTGACCGGTAATGGTCTTCTGGTGTCATGTCAGTGGTAATCAAATCAATGAGGCCATCATTATTAAGGTCGCCTGTGTCAGAGCCCATGCTCAATTGGGTAATGTGCTTTAATTGTTCATTAATTACGTTGGTAAAGGTGCCGTCTCCATTGTTGTAGTACATAAAGTCTGGCTCAGCGTAGTCATTTGCAACATAGAGGTCCATCCATCCATCGTTATTAAAATCTGTAGCATTAACACTTAAACCGTATGCCACATCTCTTGATATTCCGACTTCTTTTGAGACATCGGTAAATCTACCATCATCATTTCTGTATAATCTATCCTTAAAGTATTTAAACTGATTTTTCGGGATTTTATTGATAAGTAATAATTTTTTGTCGGCAAGCTGATTGACTTGATACATGTCTAGATCTCCATCATTGTCCATATCAAAAAATACGGCTTGAGTTGAAAATCCGACATCAGCAAGCCCATATTTAATGGCTGATTCAGTAAAAGTGAGATCCTGATTATTAATGTAGAGTTGATTTCTTCGGTCTGAGGGGTTTTCAGAGTTCCCATTTCTACTCACATAAATATCTAAATAACCATCCCCGTTTACGTCTGCCATAGTAACCCCCCAAGTCCAGCCAGAATTTATTGCAGTCTTTGATTTTTTGGTAATGTTTTCAAACTCAAAGTTGCCTTTGTTTAAATATAATCTATCAGCAACTTGATTACCTCCAAAAAACACTTCTGGCAAGCCATCATTATTAAGATCGCCTATGGCAACTCCTGCTCCAATGTAAATATGACCAAAATAATAATGATTAAAATAAGTCGATTCTTTTATGGTGTTGCTGAAATTAATTCCAGTTTTAGCCGCTGATAATAACTCAAACCCGCCAGTAAGCTCCAAAGGGTACAAGTCCCGACTGGATTGATTATTGCAATTAAAGAGACAAAGACATATGATAAAGAGGTGAAACCTCCATTTTAGCGTATTGATCATTATAGGATAAAATTTAACGTAAAGATACATGTTTTCACAATTAATTTAAAAACCAGAGTTGTATTTTTATATTGTGTAGAGTTCTTGTAAACCTAAAATTCACTCGTCAAGTACACAGCCGTTTTAGTCTAAAAACAGTTTGTTTTTAGCGTGTGGTTACTGGTTTAAGAAATCCAAGGCAATTTGTGTAAATGCCTTAACGCCTAACAAGAGTCCGCTTTCGTCAATTACAAAGTCGGGTGTATGGTGTGGAAAAGACTCGGTATTTCCAGGGGTCATGCCGCCCAAGAAGAAATAGACCCCAGGAATTTTTTCTTGAAAATACGAAAAGTCTTCACCTCCGGTGGTTGCTTTCATAATAACGACATTGTCAGCTCCAGCGGCCGCGTGTAGAGAGGGTAGTATTTGCGCTGTCAATGCTTCATCATTGTAGGTTATGGAGGTGTTATTTTGAAATATAATTGAGGCTTCTCCTCCATAGGCTTTCGCAATTCCTTCGACCATTTCTTTCATTCGTGTTTCAATCATTTCTCGCATTTTAGGATCTAAGGTTCTAACGGTTCCGATCATTTCTGAAGACTCTGGGATGATATTAAACCGGGTTCCGGAGGTGATTTTTCCAACGGTAATCACAGCCGCTTCATTGGTGAGTTCGGCCTCTCGGCTGATAATGGTTTGCAGTCCGTCAATGATTTTTGCGGAAATTAAAATGGGATCTACGCCCGACCAGGGCTGAGAGCCGTGCGTTTGCTTTCCTTTTACAGTGATAACAAAGCGCTCTACAGACGCCATAATCCCTCCCGTTTTATATTTTATAGTTCCTACGGGTGTTTGTGAGTTGATGTGCAGTCCAAAAATAGCATCTACTTTTGGATTTTCTAATACGCCTTCTTTTATCATCAGTTTTGCACCGCCTTCTTCACCTGGAGGAGGTCCTTCTTCCGCGGGTTGAAAAATGAATTTAATACGGCCTTTTATTTTGTCTTTGTGTTTTGATAACACTTCTGCGGTGGCCATTAAAATAGCGATATGGGTGTCGTGACCACAGGCGTGCATTACACCTGTTTCTGTGTTTAAGAACGTGGTTTTTACTATAGATTTAAACGCTAAGTCAGTGCGTTCAGTAACAGGAAGTCCGTCTATGTCTGCCCTAATTGCAATTACTTTCCCTGGCTGATCACCTTCTAAAATAGCAACGACACCCGTTTTAGCAACATTGGTTTCCACTTGCAGGCCAATGGACTTTAAATGCTGAGCAATTTTTTCGGCCGTTTTAAATTCTCTATTTGAGAGCTCTGGGTTTTGATGAAAATCACGGCGCCATTCAATGAGTTTGTTTTCAATTTCTAGGATGTCTTGTTGTAGTGACTGTTGGGCAGTCAACCCATTTGCAAACAGTAAAAGTGCTATTAGAGTTTTTTTCATGGGTTCTATTTTTTTATAAATATACTAAACTATTTTTTTAGATTTTCTGTTCTTAAAGCATGAACAGATAAGGATTATAAATTTAGTTATAGTCTTTTGCTTTTAAAATAAAACTTGTATTGCATTTCAGGTTACTCAGCAGGAATGATCTTTAAGAACCAATTAATTTAAAGTTATGGCCTAGATAAGATTTGTTAAAGATGTTCAAAAAAATAAATAAAGGGGTCAGTGAAAAGCAAGAGGGTTTATAAATTTAATAATTAACATAAACCCATCCCGAATAAACATCATCATTTCCATTATTAATCTGCAGTTGATAAAAGTAGGTGCCTACAGGTACAACCGAGCCTGAGTTAGAGCCTCTATTAGCAACTCCATCCCATTTTTCATCATTCCCTCCTCTAAATACTTCTTGTCCCCAACGACTAAATATGATTAGTTCATGATCATAAAAAACATCATATAGTTGTTTAATGTTAAAATAATCATTGAAGCTATCTTTATTGGGTGAGAATCCCTGTGGGATTATGGGAAAACAGACCTTAGTAATGGTTTCAAACTCGTAAATTCTATAGCATATATTTTCCTCCACTCTTAAATACACCCTATTTGTTTGGTTATAGAAACTATAAGGGCTAGTTTCAGATAATGCATTGACACCTAGATCTGCATCTGAGTAGTTGCTATAAAATGTAATCAGATTATTGGGCTCTGACACTTGTGCAATATCTTTTAGGTTAATTAAATCAAATACAGTTCTACCGGAGCCTTGGTCACACAATTCAATAGGAGTAAAACCACTTTCAACTTCTGGAGGGTATTCAATAATAATATTGATAGCTATATTAGTTAGACTTTCACAATTGTTTAGGGTTTGTGTAGCATATAGTGTTTGAGAGGACACGAATTCTGTATTCACATTAACCGGCTGAGTTGATGTTAGGTCATAATACCATTTTAATTCCTCTCCTTCAATTTCGATTTCTTCAATATAAACATAATTACAAAAATACTGGTCAGCTTCAGCTATTGGAGCCGGGGTTTGGTATATAATTATACTAATGAATACTCTTTCGTTGCTCTCACATCCATCTACTGTTTGGGTCGCATAAACCTGCTGATCGTTTTGTAGTTCTGCCGTTGGTTCGAGTATGTTTCCTCCAGAGCTTGAATCATAAAATGTTATACTTTCTCCTTCTATTTGAAGATCTGAAATCAAAGCAAAATCGCAAAACTCTTGTATCTGATTTGCCGTTGGTAAATCCGGAGATTGAACGGTAATTTCTTTTGTGATAGTGCTTATACAGCCCGAATTATTCGCTATTGTAAGGCTAACAGAATAGACCCCTGGATCATCATATGCATGTACAGGGTCAAAACCCGCATATGTATTCCCATCTCCAAAATTCCATTGATAATTGTCTAAAATAGTATTGTTTGGAATAAAAGAAACATCATCAAAAACAACCGTATTGTAGCAATCATCTAGGATTTCGAAATCAGCGAGAGGATCTTGAGGTTCTAAAATAGCTGAAATTTCTACTTGACACCCTGTAACAGAAGTCATCAAGCAGGAATAGGTGTTGCCATCTTGCGGATCGTCAACAAATATAGATTGTGAGGTGGAACCATTACTCCATAAATATTCAAACCCATCCGGAGCCGAAAGTTCGGCAGAAAGTGAGCCGGTGCAATAATTTATACCTACTTCTAAGGGAGAACATGCCGCATCAACATAAGCATAGCCAAAGTGACCTCCCTGAGAGCAATCTCCTGTTGAAAATTCTAATTGGATTGTTTGTCCAAAATACAGTGAAAGATCTAAGCCTACTGTAGTCCAATCTTTGTACCTTATTGAGCCAGAGGAAATAAATCCAGGGATGGTAGCTGCTGCGACTACTGTATAAGAGCCACAAGTTGGGTCAATTAAAGCTCCATTTAAATCTAGAACACGTAACTGAAATCTTGGCTGTTCAGGGCCAGTATGATTGGGGTCTTCTAGAATTACAGCATATTTATAAATAAATAAACTGTTTGACTGATCAACCGTTAATGTATATCTAATCCTTTCAGATTCTGCACCCACACTTGAGTTTCCCAACCGAGCAGAATAAGTACTTCCCGGCGCCACTACTGTTATATTTCCCTCGGAAAAAGGATCTGTTCCAGTTCCTGACATAACCGTATGGCGTCCATTAATAATACCAGATGGATTTGTTGATATTGGGCAACAGTTGCCAGTTTCTCCTATCCATCCGTTCATGTTACCGTTCTCAAAATCAATGTTTACGCATGAAGAGTTTGATTGAGAATAACCAAAATAACAAGTAAAAGCTATAAGGGAAATAAATTTTTTCATTTTTTCTGTTTTAGTACAGATGCGTAAATAAACTATCGTCTAACTACCAATACATTAAATAGGTAGGGTTTACGTCTCTAGTATCATTTTATTTATCAGTTTACCTTAATTTACATATGTAGATCTAGTAGTGTAACACTAGATTTCTATTGTAATAATTAGTTTATTTAGATAAGCATTTTTTTAATGACACTAATTTGTAGAGATTAACTTTACTCGTACTCGAAAAATTAATTAAAAAAAAATAATATCTATGTTGAAATTGGTTTAAAACTACCATGTGTCTCAAAAATAGTAATTAATACTTCAAAAATAAGCCCATAACAGGCCCAATCTATTCAATTCTATTGGTAGTGTCTTCAAAATATTAGAGTCTGTAAGAAAAACAATAACAGGCGATTAATAACTAGGATTTGTTAAAGCTAGCGAGAGAAATTGCTTTTTTAAACTGGGATATGTCACAAATAATTAATAAGATTTTGACAGCCTATTCGTTGCACATGAAATAATAAGTTTAATTAATTAGATTTAAAGAACTATTTATTTAAATTTACATATTAACCTTTTTTATGAAAAATTATACACTTTTAGTTCTCCCTCTTTTTTTAATGTTGATTTTATCTTCTTGTTCCAAAGAAATCGATAATGAAACCCCCTACGCCATTCAGCTTAAAGAAGTTAGAAGCTATTATAAGGCATTAGATGTTCAGAATCGTTTAGAGAAAAATGGTATTGAATCCTACATTCTTTCAGAAGAAACAAATGATGGTAATTGGTACCGAGTTTTGTCTGGTGCTGAGCAATCGATTACAGACATAAACAAGTACAAAAAAAAATTAGAAAACATAATTTCCATTGATGATATTCGCATAATAAATTTTCAAAAAATCAAAGAAAATCTTGTGCTGGATTTTGAAGAAAAGTTGTTTGAGGGTAAAAGATTAAAATCTAGCAAACCCAATATTCCAGAAAAAATTTACGAGTTGATTCATAAGTTTCCAGAAGACAAAAACTTTATTGTCAAACGGTTTTTTATTGCCAATTCTCCAGACTCGATAAAAAATACAAGAAAATTTAAAGTTGCACATGATAGAATCAATCATGATCTTCCAAGGGGTGTGACAATGAGAAATATCATGAAAAATTCAGAATGTTACGCTGAGGTAATTTATGAGGACAATCTCTTTGGCGATAGGGTTACAATTGACATCATTAGACTTAAAGATAGTTTAGATATTGAATCGCTTCTAAAGGGAGGTATTAAAAACTTAGAAATTGCTGATTATTTCTCAGAACTAATTTTAGAAACAGGAAATTATAAATTTGAAGATAAGTTGAAAATTGACATATCCTCATTTCAGAAATTATCTGGATACAAAGTAACAATTCAACCTAAAAGAAACAAGGATGATTTAAGAACTTATTTTAGTCTGGTATCAAAAGATTCTAAATTTTTAGTCTTTTCACAATCTACCGATAAAACAGATGATGAAATAATTGATATAATTGAAGAACTAGGAGAAAGTGACGGATTAGAGTCTTATGATGAATTCTACAATGCGTTTTACACATTGCCATCTGCGTGTGCCATTAGTAATGAGTTTGTGTCTATTTTTTCTGAAAAACTAACTAATAGTTATGCACGTAAGAGGGGGTATGCAAAGTGGGCGAAAAAAATGATTGGTCATTGGCAAACGACAGCTTCATATCACGGAAAAGAAAACAACAATTGGTCTGTTTCATTCTTTGATTTATTAGATTACAATAAAGTAAACCTTATTTACAATAATCTTTATATTGAATCTAAAAAATCAAAACGCTATTCGGATATAATTGATGTAATAGATAGTCAGGGAGTTATTGACACTGGAAAATACCCAGGTGAGTTATCTTTCCCTGGTAATCGATTTGTAGTTTCAATCAATAACTCGGACACAGGAAGACTTACTAGTGATAAAATGTTAACTATTGCAGAGTGCTTGCAAGTAAAATAGGTAACTTAATTAAATTCTCATAGACGACGGCCTAGTAAAAAAAAATATATCCCCAAGAATAATAATTTATTTCTTGGGGATAATTTGTACACCCAATTGAGCTATTTTCGAAACAATCACTTAAACTTTTAAACAGCTTTTTAGAAATTTCTTAAAAAATAAAACCCAAATTGAGTTTGATTTTTAAGCGCCTTAGGCGCTGATTGTAAAAGAAGGGGCTGCTAAAGTCAGCCCCTAAAAGAGTCAAAAGTCATGGTTTTTACTCACTAACACAACGTGCTGAAAAGCCGTTTCGCTTGTTGATGTTGTCATGACCAGGAAAACTTATCTTAATAATACGAATTATTACTTTGTTGATTGAAGAAATTCAGTTGCACACTTTCTTGTACAATAATATGAATAATCCATGTCTGGTTGATTTATCATTCGCATATAAGTATTATATCCTTTACCCTTAACGAAACTATCACCACACCAACCGCAAGATCTGTAACTTATATCATTCTTCTTAACATTATTTTTTATTTTACTCTTTTTATTCTTCCTCTCCTCATTTTCTTTCTTTTTTCTCTCGTCATTTTCTTTCTTTTTTCTCTCGTCCTCTTTCTTGGCCGCTATAGCATTATCAATTGAGTCTATCTTAGAATTTGCGTAATCTCTTAAGTAATTTAGTTCAGTTGAAATTGCCTTAGATTGTTCAGCGGTAAACCAATCAATATTCTCATTAAGGAAACTCAAATATTTTCTAGATGTATTACTTAAATCATAAAAGTCTTTAGATGATTTTAGTATTTCTATTTTTTGATTGAATTTCAGCACCTCTTCGTCTTTATCAAAAGTTATTTTGTTCCATAGTCCTCCTAATAGGTTATATATTACTATTAATACAAAACCGTAAAAAATTAATTTTTTCATCCTATTTATTTTGTTTTTATAGAACAAATGTATTTTTTATATTTTAATAATTAATATATTCGCATATAATGCGAATACTTTTTTTTCTTTTTTTTACTGGAATAGTTCATTGCCAGGAAAGCTTTAAAACCGTTGATGGTTTTTTGTATGATACAGACAGTAAATTGTTTGAAATCATATCAAATGACAGTATACATAGTTTTAATCTTGAAAAAAAGCTAGTTAAAAAAAGAAAAATTAGTTTTAATGACTACAATCCTAAAGTTCTTAAAACAGTCATAAGTGATTCATTTAAATTCTCCGCATTAAACGAGACTAACATTGCAGTTGATAAAAAATTTAATCAAACAACTTCTAAGGATTTCTTCATAAACAGTGGCTTTTTAGCTTATAATGACACACTATTTAGAATAGGTGGTTATGGCTTTTGGACAAAATACAGAGGAATTTCATTCTTCGATCCATCTGAATTAACATGGCATGCCTACCAATTAAAATTTATTGATCAAAAATATCAAGGGATTTTGAGCCCCAAATTATTTAGTTCTGAAAAAGATGAATATCTAATTTTCGCAGGTGATGTTTTTGACGACAAGAATCCTTTATATGAATATGATAATAAAAATGTTTTTAAGGTTGATTTTAATGCTAAACAAATTACTTATGAAGGACAAAGCACTATTGTATTAAACGGAAGACAAGTTTTTACTAACGATAATGTTATAATTATAATTGATAAAGCAGAAATTAAAAGATTAATTTGGAAAGACAATTTAGTTGAAAAATACAGATCAAGTTGGACACCAAAAATTGATAAAAGTTTCAATATATTCTTTGTAAATGACAAGTTTTATTATATTAATAATAACAAAGGAATTTATAGATTATTATCCTCAAAATTTAATTTTGAAAAACAAAATCCTTTTTTTATTGACAAAATCATCAAATCTAAATCATCCAAATTACCATTTATACTTTTTATAGCCATATTTCTTGTTATTGTTATGTATGTGAAATTAAAAAAATTTAATAATATAGTGATTTCTAAAAACTATTTAAAATACAAGTTCAGTAAAATAGGAATTAATGAAACTGAATTTAAAATTGTTAAAGTTTTGTCAGTAAATCAAAAAATAACTACAAATCAAATACATAATTTATTAAATACTAAAGATCTTCACCCAAATCACATTTATAGATTAATTCCCGAAGTTATGAGAGATTTATCCAAATCATTGAATCTTTTGACATCAAAAAATAAAACGGTTTTTTCAATCACAAAAAATAAAACAGACCGCAGAATTAAAGAGTATGTTTTAAATGATGAATATAAATTAAGGCGGGATAGGCGGATTTGAACGGAATACGACTTAAACAAAAAAACTCGCAAACAAAGTTACGAGTTCTAACTGTACTCAAGGCGGGAATCGAACCCGCACGTCTTGCGACATTGGATTTTGAATCCAACGTGTCTACCAATTCCACCACTTGAGCAATTTTAATGGAATGCAAAACTATAAAATTATTTCTGTTATT